>Ga0247840_10010253_pt1 | contig 11757 bp, 13 predicted proteins | sample LaCruzMarch2015__FD_192404 | JGI IMG/M metagenome (GOLD analysis project Ga0247840, IMG submission 192404) | Freshwater microbial communities from meromictic Lake La Cruz, Castile-La Mancha, Spain - LaCruzMarch2015_17m | ecosystem: Environmental > Aquatic > Freshwater > Lake | place: Spain...
AGCGTTGTTATCTCGCAAGTGTTATTGGTACTTAAACAGTCAAAATTGAAACGTAATGCCTTGGCAGATGCCATGATGACAGCTGTGCAAGTTTTAAATTGGGCATTGGCAGTCATTGACGAAAGTTATGAGCGGGATATGGTCGTTAATGAAAAAAACGCGCAATCGTTAAAAATGCACATTTCAGCGCAAAATTTGGCGTTTGATTATGAAAGATTGTGTACGTCGTTATCGGAATGGATGCGCGGTTTATTGTTACAAATTGCTCAAAATAAATACGATCCCAGCCTGCAATCGACAATTCGACATTCTAATTTTGGTTTGTGGATTTCGCATAAGGCGCATTTATTTTTGGCGGGTCGAGCAGAATTAACGGTCTTAGTAACGCTGGTTGATAATATCGATGAAGAAATGCGTCATCTTGCAACATACACTCGCCAACAAAATAGTGTCGCTATCGAAGATACATTGACTTGCTTGAATGAATGTATTTCGAAATCCATTTGGGTTTTGGGAAATATCGCCAAAGATATGATTGATGAGGAAAATGGACGCGATCCGTTGACGCATTTGTTTAATCGTCGTTATTTAGAAACGGTGATGCGTCATGAAACGGCTTATAGCTTGGAAAACGGTATTTTGTTTGGGGCGGTGATGATTGACATCGATTTTTTCAAACGCATTAACGACACCTATGGTCATGAAAATGGCGATAAAATTTTAGAGCAGATTGCTGAAATTCTCGCGCAACAAGTTCGCGCTGGTGATTTTGTGTTTCGACTGGGTGGCGAAGAATTTTTGATTATTTTGGCGGACGTAAATCAAATAGTGATTCATCGTGTGTCAGAAAAAATAAATTTAGTGATTGCAAACTATCCTTTTAAGTTAAGCGATGGCAAAGTTTTAGCAGTTACCGTCAGTATCGGTACAGCGATTCATGACAGACACCCTGATTTCAATCGCACCATTAAACTTGCCGATCAAGCCTTGCGCGAAGCCAAACAAAATGGACGAAATCAAGTCGTTGCTCACAATCAACAGCCGATAACTTACAGCCTTTCTTAATTTTTTATGCAAGAACATTTTTTTTTACCTGACAGTGAATCGACGGAAAAATTTGGTGCCGAACTTTTTACCTGTTTGCCCGAAAAAGCGTTGATTTTTTTACACGGTGATTTGGGTGCTGGGAAAACGACATTGGTTCGTGGTTTATTACGCGCTGCGGGTGTGACAGGTGCAATCAAAAGTCCAACTTACGCGCTGATTGAAGAATACGACATTGGCGACCGCAAGATTTTTCATTTCGATTTGTATCGCCTTGCTGAAGCTGACGAACTGGAATGGATTGGTATTGATGATTATTTGAATCAAAACGCACTGTGTTTTATAGAATGGGCGGAGAAAGGTACGGGAGTTTTGCCAGATGCGGACATTCATATCACGTTAACAAATCAAGATGCTGGACGTTTAGTTCAACTCAGAACAACTCAAGTTATTGAAAAAAACGATTTAATGATGCTAGTGCATCGATTATAATGCCTGACTTTCATTTTTAATCTCATAAATAGAGGACTTTCATGTCAAGAGTATGTCAAGTTACGGGCAAAGGCCCAATGACTGGAAACAATGTTTCACACGCTAATAACCGAACCAGAAGACGTTTTTTGCCAAATCTTCAACACCACCGTTTTTGGGTAGAAAGTGAAAATCGTTGGGTGCGTTTGCGCGTTTCAACGAAAGCAATGCGAATCATCGACAAAAACGGCATCGATGCTGTTTTAGCGGATTTGCGTAAATCTGGTCAAAAAGTTTAATTCCACGAGGATAAAATCATGCGCGACAAAATTAAATTGATTTCGACCGAAGGTACAGGTCATTTTTACACCACAACAAAAAACAAAAAAACGATGCCTGGCAAAATGGAAATCAAAAAATTTGATCCAATGGTTCGCAAGCACGTCATTTACAAAGAAGCTAAAATCAAATAGTTTCTAAAATGTTCTGGTTGAAAAAGCCCCGATTGCATCGCTGCAATCGGGGCTTTTTTCTTCTATATTTTCCGCTGAACATCCACAATTGCGGGTAATTGTTTTATTTTTTTCAATACTTCATTCAATTGCTGTGTATTTTCAATCTGCAAAGTCAAGCGCAACACTGCTGAAAAATCAGGTTGCATCTCCATTCCGACTGAAAAAATGTGAATTTTCATTTGTGCTAATAATTGCGATACGTCTGACAACACGTTTTGAGCAGTGAACGCATACACCACAATCGGTACTGTGTGTGAAGCCTTACCGCTCCCCCACGCAACCGACACTAACTGTGATTGCTTCGCCTCGGCTAATTGCGTGATATTTTTGCAATCAACGCGATGCACAATAATTCCTTTGTAGTGCGAAATATAACCAATAATTTCGTCACCCACCACAGGATGACAACATTGTGCAAAACTGGTCTGCACATTATTCAAACCCGCTACGGAGACTTCACAACGATTAAGTGTTTTATTTGGGCGGACGTTAGTGAACGTGTCATTTTGAGGTTCAATCAGCGGCAATACGTCTTTTGTTGATGGCAACACGTCGCCTTCTTGCGCTTTAAACCAACTTTTCACTTTTTGAATCGAACGCGGTGATTTCAAATAACCCAAATTCGAGTCCATCCAATTACGATTTGGCTGAATTTCTTTTGCTTTTAAAATTTCAATTTGCTCACCTGAATGCAAAACATACGTCAGCGGCACAATTCGCCCGTTTACTTTCGCGCCACGGCAACGATGTCCAATTTCAGTATGTACCGCATAAGCAAAATCCAGCGGTGTCGCGCCTTTGATTAAATCAACCAATTTTCCTGCTGGCGTTAAAACATAAACACGATCCGCAAATAATTCGCTGCGAAATTCATCTGATGTCGAAATGTCGGTATTTTTTGTATCGAGTAATTTACGCAAAATAGCAATGCTTTTGTCCATTGTCGCCGACTGTTTGCCGCCTTCTTTATAAGACCAATGCGCTGCAACGCCTAATTCGGCGTAATCGTGCATCGCTTGAGTACGAATTTGAACCTCAATTCGATTGCCCTTTTCATCTAAAATCACCGTGTGCAACGATTGGTAGCCATTTTCTTTGGGATTCGCAATGTAATCGTCGAATTCTTTGGGAATCGTCTGCCACAAACTATGCACGATTCCCAGCACGGTGTAACAAAGCATTAAATTATCAACAATCACACGCACTGCCAGCAAATCATAAAGCTCATCGATCGCTAAATTTTTAAGCTGCATTTTTTTCCAAATGCTGTAAATGTGTTTCGGACGACCGTAGCATTCACAAGCGATATTTTCTTTTGTCAAGGTACTTTTTAATAGTGAAATGAAACCTGAAATGCAGGTTTCACGGGCAGCTCTGTTTGCCGCCAATGAATGAGCAATGTGACGATAGGTTGCAATATCAAGGTGTCGCAACGCCATATCTTCGAGTTCCCATTTGAACTGATGCACACCCAAACGGTTTGCAATAGGTGCGTAAATATCAAGCGTTTCGTGCGCGATAAAATGGCGAATTTCGGACGATTCTTTGGGTAAATTGCGTAACCGTTGGATTCGATAAGCGAGTTTTATCAATACCGCCCGCACATCTTGCGTCATCGACAATAACATTCGCCGCAAAATTTCCGCTTGATTGGGTTGGCTCGCCATTTCGGGTGAATAAACGCGAATGTTATTTAACCAATTCACATCCTGAACTAGCCCCGCCACAGTTTCACCAAATTCAGCCTCAATATCAATCGGATTTGGTAAGAGAATCAAACGCGGATCGCTTAAAATGGCAGCCAAAATTGTTTTTAAATCGACATGAAAATTCATCAAAATCGAAGCAACTTCAACACCTTGTGGACGAATATAATTTTCGTCATCGTCAATCATGTTGACGATGGCTAACGCACGTTTTAGCTGTGCTTTTTCATGCGGATGATAATTGTGAAAATAAGTTTCTAAGGGAATCGTAATTGGTTTCATTGTTTGATTTAAACTGACACATAATGGGCGATTTTGCGCTTTTTTAAGCATAAAAAAAAGCGGCGTGACTACTCACGCCGCTTTTATTTTTGTAGCAAATTATTTGATTTTCAATAATTCCACATCAAAAATTAACGCGGCATTTGGTGCAATGTCGGAACCTGCACCACGTTTACCATAAGCTAAATCAGAAGGAATATAAAAACGGTATTTCGCGCCTTCGGTCATAAGCTGTACGCCTTCTGTCCAGCCTTTAATCACACCATTTAACGGAAAACTAATTGATTGACCGCGTTTGTAAGAGCTGTCGAAAACTTTGCCGTCGAGCAATGTTCCTTCGTAATTTACTTCGACTGTATCCGTTGCAGAAGGGGATTTTGTGCCTGTGCCTTTGATTAAAACTTCGTATTGCAAGCCGCTAGCGGTGGTCGTAATGTTAGCTTTTTTGCCATTTTCAGCGAGGAAATTCGCACCAGCCGTTTTGTTTTCTTCAGCCGTAGCGGCGTTTGCAGAGGATGCCATTGTAAGTCCTAAAAAAAGTATTTTTAAAAATGAAGTGATTTTTTGCGTTAATTTCACGGTAAATCCTTATTCGATGATTTCAGCTTTTTCGATAATAATGTCGGTTTTTGGTACGTCTTGATGACCGTTTTTTGAACCTGTTGGCGTTTCAGCCATTTTGTCCACGATGTCCATGCCTTCAATAACTTCGGCAAATACGGCATAACCCCAACCGCTGGCGTTTTTGCCAGTGTGGTCTAAAAAGGCATTGTCTTTGTAATTGATAAAAAATTGCGCGGTTGCCGATTTTGGATCATTTGTCCGCGCCATTGCAAGTGTACCGCGTGTGTTTTTCAACCCGTTGTCGGCTTCGTTTTCAATTGGCGCGTTAACGGCTTTTTGTTTAAAACTGGTGTCAAAACCGCCACCTTGCGCCATGAAACCTTTAATCACGCGGTGAAAAATCGTACCGTTGTAAAAGCCTTCTTTAACGTAAGTTAAAAAATTTGCCGAACTAATCGGTGCTTTTTCGTCATTGAGTTGAATGGTGATGTCGCCGAGCGAGGTGGTGAGTTTAACTTTCGGATGAGTCATTTTATTTTCCGTGGCAAAAGCCGTTGTTGTCGCAAAAAGAAACAACAGTGAGGATAAAAATTTTCGCATTTGTTTCCTTATGAAAAGGTTTTTAAAGAGCGTGAATTTTAGGCGGTTTTGGCTTGAAATAAAAGCGAGAGCTTATTTTCAACCTTTGTTACAGCCTTTTGGAAGTAACCACGATTTTTTAAGTGCGTCGTTTTTTAATTCGGCATTCACAGGTAATTTTTCGCCCGTTCGGCGTTCAATTTCAGCCACTGAAACTAAGTAATTATCCAGCTTGCTGCGCTGTGCAGTCGAGCTATTCGGCACTATCCACGAAATTACCTGTTCATCGTTAATGCCGCCACGAATCACAACTTTCCAATACGCATCAGGCGTTTTTATGCCGTGCGATTTCACAAAATAATCGTCTTTCGTATTTTTTCCCCAAATCGCGCCACCGATAACAAGTAATTCATCAATATCTCGATAACATTCAATAATTTCCTCGGTCAAAAGCCACGCGCCACGGTTCATTGTGGCGGCTTGCGGCAAAATGTTTGCCATTGAATTGCTGTCAGAAATCGCTTGTTTTGAATAATCTAAATGATTTGCTGGAACTAAATGCCCGCGATCATAATTACGTCCGTAAGTCTTCGCGCTGGTTTGTTGGCAGTCGCTTGGAACATTTTTGTCTAAATAAAACTTTTCGAGACGCGGAAAATTGCCCGTATCGCGTTGAGCGTTATATTGAAATTTCACTGCGCCGTGTTGATTGCAATCGAGCCAAAGCGTAAAGCCTTCGTAATCGACGCGCTGAATTTTTGTAGCTGAAGTAGTTGCAGCAAATACGCTGCACGCATTGTAAAGTAACGCGAAAGAGCAAGTAAGAGAAAGTAAAAATTTATTTTTCATGTCAAAAAATTGTGTGGTGGATTATTTGGATTTGTAGCATTTTCCACTATGATGACAAAGCAGCAAATTAAACTTTAAAGTTAGGAGATTTTGATGACAGCAAAAATAGAACAAGCACGCGGAAAAAAATTACGCGGCGTAAATTTAGGTGGTTGGTTGGTGTTAGAAAAATGGATGACACCCAGCATTTTTGAAGGTTTGAATGCAACGGATGAAACCACGTTTTGTGCGGAATTAGGCGACAAAGCGAATGCCATTTTAAAAGCGCATTGGAACAGTTTTATCACTCGTGACGATTTTCAATGGCTTTCTGAACGTGGCTTGAACGCAGTGCGTATTCCTGTTGGACATTGGATTTTTGGCGCCGATTATCCGTATCACCGCAGTTATGGTGAAACTCAACATCCGTTCGTCATTGGTGGCATTGAAATTTTAGACAAGGCTTTCGAGTGGGCAGAAGAATTTGGTTTAAATATCGTGGTTGATTTGCACGCGGCGGCAGGTTGTCAAAATGGCTTTGATAATGGTGGCATTAAAGACGTTTGCGAATGGCACACCCAAGAGGCATATTTAGAACACTCATTGAGCGTTTTGGAACGGCTCGCAGAACGCTATTCAAATCGTCCCGCATTACACGCCATTGAAGTGTTAAACGAGCCGCGTTGGGATGTGGCGACCGATTATTTGAAAAATTACAATACACTCGCTTATCAAAAAATTCGTCAACATTGTTCACCCGATAAAGTGGCGGTGATTTTTCATGATGGTTTCCGAGATTATCACGAGTATTTGGGTTTTGGAGCGGCTCCCGAATTTGAAAATGTGATTTTTGATATTCACCGTTATCAGTGTTTTGACCGAGCGGATATTGATTCTGATATTTACACCCACATTCACAAAGCAAGCGGCGAATGGAAGCAAGAAGCAGACGGTATCATTACCGAATTGCTTTTGCCTGCAATGGTGGGCGAATGGAGTTTAGGGCTGGATTTAAAAGTGGTTTCACTTTGGGCAGAAGGCCCTTTTAATCACGCACTCGAAACAATGGATGATTTTCAAATGAACGTAGCTTATCGTGGTTATGCGGCGGCGCAATTGGCGACGTTTGAAAAATATCAAGGTTGGTTTTTCTGGAGTTATAAAACCGAAACCACGCCTGCATGGTGTTTTCGAGATTGTGTGAATAATGGTTGGTTGCCCAATAGATTTAGTTAACCTAATCTAGCGCACACAGTGAATTTTAATTTAACATCAGTGTGCGTTTTGTACTTTTTATCGAGTGCATTTTTTATATGAATTTTTAATTTAGTCAATGGGGAAATGACAATGAGTGGTGGTGATAACGCTGTACTGCACAATCGGCTAATGATTGCTAATAATTTAGTATTGTTAGCAAAAGAGAAATGTATGATTTCAGCCCCTCTAGGTGGAAAGAATAACTTGTTAACGTCGGTTATGTATGTTGACGTGAAAAGCAACGTTCTTGTTTTTGACACGAGTCCCTCTGAAAAAATGAATGAATTATGCGTACGGTCTCGGCGCGTGCAATTCAGCGCAATATTCAATGGTGTTAAAGTTGCCTTCACATGTGAAAAAATTACTCGATCGAGATACAACGGTTACGACGCTTTTTTAACAGAATTACCTCATTCATTGTATTGGTTTGACCGAAGAGGAGCTTTTCGTGTTGGAATAACAAAAATGACTCCAGCAACTTGCAAAATTACCATACCAATGCCCGAAGAAGACGCTAAACCCGAAAACATAGCTAACTTTAAAAGGCTTACAACAATTATTAGGCAACAGTTATTAGACAAAATAGAAAAAGATTTAAGGGATGAACTTATCGATTTCGAAAAAGCCTACCTAAAAATGCCCGCCGAAAAGAGAATTAAAGCGAAGCTCGAAAGAGACAAACTTGAAAAGGAAAGGGAGCAAAATCCTATTATTCCAGACGAAAATTTAGTTAGCACTATTGAATTATGTTTGACTGATCTTAGTATGGGAGGGTGTGCGCTAACTAATAATTCATCTGATTATTCTTCTTTCCTGACTCCGAATACCGTATATGAAAATTGTGTTTTAGTTTTCCCAGAATATGGACAAGCTGAAGTAAATTTGGAAGTTATGCTGCAACGCGAAATAGAGGATACCGATGATAAGATTTTCAAGTTTCATGAATTTGTTGGCGTAAAGTTTATCGACAGTACCCAAACAGCCGAATCAAGCATCTTCCGTTATATTCAAGCAATGGATAGAGTAATGAAAAACCGTAAAGAATTTTAACCAGCATTTTTAGTTCGACCTGATTCTCATCTTGGAATCTGGTTAATCTAAAACTCCATCGACGTAAAACCAACGTCCCACGATTTTTTTGAAGCGGCTGATTTCGTACATTCGCCGCGTTTCACCGTCCTGAACATAAAACGCCTTAAATTCCACTCTGCCTTTCTCGTCTTTCGCGCCACCTTTTTTGGTGTGCAAAATTTCTAGCTTTTGCCACATCGTATTATCTTCTGAAAAATCGAGTGTTTTCGGGCGCGTCGATTTGTGCCACGTCGCCAATAAATACTCGTTATTTTGAAAAACATACGCGCTATAACGCGAACGCATTAAGGCTTCAGCAGTTGGCGCGATTTTTTCGCCATTGTGAAAAGATTGGCAACAGTCAGCGTAAATTAAATTTGAACCACAAGGGCAATTTGTCATGATGTCGATTTGAAAGTTATTTTGAAAAATAAACGATACTATAATTCAACTTTTTTTGCAGGAGTGCAGTTTGTTGATTAGCGTACTAAACAAAATGATTATGCGTGATTTGGTGAAAACCTTATCCGCCGTTTTATCGGTTTTGGTGGTGATTATTGTTAGTCGAAAATTTATTCGCGTGCTTGATCAAGTCATTGAAGGGCAAATTGCCAGCGACACGTTAGCCGTGATTTTGAGTTTGAAAATACTGATTGCGAGTGTAACTTTTTTACCCGCCGCGACGTTTATGGCGGTGTTAATGGTTTTGGGGCGCATGTATCGTGACCAAGAAATGGCAGCGATTTCCTCAGCAGGGGGCGGCGTTTGGACAATTTACCGTGCCGTTTTTTTAGTGTTGTTGCCGTTAAGTTTTATTGCAACGAGTTTATCGTTAAATGTTGCGCCTTGGGCGGAAAGTCAAATCGAAGCACGAACACATCATGATCAAGAATCGTCTGATTTGCGCGGTTTAGCGGCAGGAAAATTTACCGAATACAGTCACGGTGATCTTGTGTTTTATGTTGAAAATATCGATGACCATAAACAATTGCATCAGGTTTTTGTGCAGCATCGCCAAGCAGATTCCGTTGCCATTATCAACGCCGAATCAGGAAAGTTAATGGATTTAGAAGATGGGCAATATATGGTTTTGAAAAATGGTGAGCGCGTGCAGGGCAAGGCAGGGGAGTTGAATTATGCGATTGAGCGTTTCGACGATTACGCCGTGCGAATTGACACCAAAGTTTCACCGTTGATTATTGCGAAACAAGCCACACCGTTTAATGAATTGTGGCAATCGGACAAAAGTATCGATGCCGCTGAAATTCAACGTCGTTTTGCTGTGCCGTTGGGAATTTTATTATTGGGTTTTATCGCTGTACCGTTAGCCGAATTGTCGCCACGCGGGGGAATTTACGGGAATATGTTGGTCGGATTTTTGATTTATTTTAGTTACGGTAATTTGTTGAGCGTGTCGCAAAGTTGGGTTTTAAAACAAACGATTCCCGCTTGGTTAGGTTTAACTAGCGTAAATTTATTGTTGTTAATCGTCGGCAGTTTGTTATTGATCAAATTTTATGGCTGGCGTTGGTTGAAACTCAAATTTCAAGGAGTAGTAGAAAAGTGATTCATTATTGGCGAGCCATGATGGGAATTATAGGACGAGAATTGAGCCGTTTTGTGACGCAACGAGAGCGATTTATTTCAGCGTTAGTGCGTCCATTGATTTGGCTATTTGTGTTTGCGGCAGGTTTTCGAGCGGCTTTGGGGCTGGCAATTACGCCACCTTATGAAACCTATATTTTGTACGAAGTCTATATCACACCTGGTTTGATTGGCATGATTCAATTGTTTAACGGAATGCAGAGTTCGTTATCGATGGTTTATGACCGTGAAATGGGCAGTATGCGAATTTTGTTGGTAAGTCCGTTGCCGCGTTGGTTTTTACTGTTAAGTAAATTACTGGCAGGCACAGGAGTTTCGATTTTGCAGGCGTATATTTTTCTAGCAATTGCGTGGGGTTACGATATTCGTGCGCCATTGGAAGGTTATGCTTGGGTGATTTTGCCACTGATTTTGTCGGGTTTGATGCTGGGTGCGTTGGGCTTATTGTTGTCATCGTTTATTAAACAACTTGAAAATTTTGCAGGCGTGATGAATTTTGTCATTTTTCCATTATTTTTTATGTCAACGGCGTTGTATCCGTTGTGGAAAATGAAAGAATCGAGTGAGTTTTTATACTTATTGGCGGAATATAATCCGTTTTCGCAAGCGGTGGAATTGATACGTTTCGCGCTTTATGGGCAATTTAATTCATTTGCGTTTGCTTATACGGCAGGTGCATTCGTGCTATTTATGGCAGCGGCGATTGTTGGTTACAATCCGTCTAAAGGAATGATGACGCGCAAGGGATAATGCGGGTAAAATGCCGCTACGCTCAAACGGGCGGCTTGAATAATAACAATCAAAAATAAAAAAGTGAGGATGTAATGAGCGAAGAAAATGTAAATGCAGCAACTGAAACACCTGCCTCCGAAGCGGCAAAGGTTGAAACGATTGCGGCGGAACCGAAAGTAAATCCGTTTGCGGCAATGATGGCGTTAAAAGATAGCAATGCGAACATGTTTTACGGCATTGTGGGTGGTGTTAGTGCAGTTGTAGTGATGTTAGTGGCATTAGGTTTTGGTGGTAATGATGAAGTGTTGAAAAAAGCAAGGGTGAATGATTTAGCGGTTGGTCAGAAATATACTTTAAAAAGCCCGAATGCTTCGGCAGAAGTTGGGGAGATTCTTTCTGTTCGACTTGTTGCAACACCTGGCGCAATTGCGGCATTCGATGACGATGAAAATAAAAAAGAAGAGTGTCGTAAATTTCCTGTTGGCACAAATGTCACTGTCTTAGATAAACAAGATATGAGCAGCGTCTTATATGCCAAAGTTCAAATCGACGAAGGTAGTTGCAGCGGTACAATAGGTTGGGTGTTAGGTATCAATCTTTAAAAATTTATAAAAAAGGTTGACGAACTTACGATTTTTTTTTATCATTACCAAATCGTTTCAACAAATGAAACGCGGGAATAGCTCAGTGGTAGAGCACAACCTTGCCAAGGTTGGGGTCGCGAGTTCGAATCTCGTTTCCCGCTCCAAATATTATTAAGCCGCGAAGTTCGCGGCTTTTTTGTTCATCTTGGCTGCGTAGCAAATCGGTTATGCAGTGGCCTGCAAAGCCATCTAGAGCGGTTCGACTCCGCTCGCAGCCTCCATAGTGCCGATGTAGCTCAGTTGGTAGAGCAACTGATTCGTAATCAGTAGGTCGTGCGTTCGACTCGCATCATTGGCTCCAGTAAAATCAAGCCCTGCGGCGATTATCGTTAGCAGGGCTTTTTTGTGAGTGTAGCCAATTTGTACCCTCTGTTTCAGTTTCGACACTGACATTGTTGGCATAAGCCGATAAATGCAACGGCGATAAATGCGCGTAACGTTGCACCATTTCTGATTCAC
>Ga0247840_10010256_pt1 | contig 11755 bp, 8 predicted proteins | sample LaCruzMarch2015__FD_192404 | JGI IMG/M metagenome (GOLD analysis project Ga0247840, IMG submission 192404) | Freshwater microbial communities from meromictic Lake La Cruz, Castile-La Mancha, Spain - LaCruzMarch2015_17m | ecosystem: Environmental > Aquatic > Freshwater > Lake | place: Spain...
CAGTCCGGCCGATGTAGTCTCGTGACGCCTTGGCCCCGACGCGCCTTGAGCTATTGCAGCGTTCCTCCAGGAGTCTGGCGGGGAGTGCCATCAGAAATGCATTTCGTGGTACGTCCCCTATTTCCCCCAGTTCGACCTGAACGTGAAGGTCCAGTCCGCCGCACGCGGCGGGAGCGCACGCTTACTCGCGGCTGGCCTTGTCGAGGTCATCGAACAGAACGGCCGCGGTGGTGAAACGGGCGTGGTGCTGACGGGCGATCGTATCGGCCTCGGACATCGCCGCGCGGGTCTCGGCGTTCGGCGCCTCCAGGGCGAAGGGAAGTCGCTGTTCGGCGGCGACGCGCGTCAGGAATACGCGAACGGCATCGGACATGGTCAGGCCCATCGCTGCCAGCGTCGCGTTCGCCTGTGCCTTGACCTGCTCGTCGATCCGCACGTGGATCATGGATGTGGTCGTCATGGGGTCCTCTGCTCAGCGAGATGAGATACATTGTAGCGCAGTGGGCGCCTGCGCGGGCACCTGCAGGGCGGCGAAGCCGCCTCGATCCGGCGGACCACCCCGGCGGTAGGGTGTTCAATCTGCCTGGTTCTTGGCTTGTTCCGCTCACCCAGTTTTCGTCCGTTCCAGTCGGGTCATATTTGTCTTTAAAAACATAATTTTGCGGTGCTCTGCCGGGCATGAGTCCGTCACAGTCTCGCGGGATCAAAAGTGCGTGAAAACGGCTCAGATTGAACACCCTACCCCGGCGGCCTCAGTCCATCCGCACCTCGAGCCGCTCACCGCTCGCGCGCAAGCGGCCTGCCGGTGCCCCCTTGCCCGCGCTTGCGGGGCGATCAGAAATGCATTTCGTGGTACGTCCCCTATTTCCTTTCCCTATTTCCTTTGGTGTCGCCAGGGGGTCAGTTCCTGGTGTCGCTTGACAACAGGCGCATCCGCGGCGTCTACTTCACCGGCATGCTTACGCACGGGCAGTCCGAGTTCTTCGTCCAGTACATCGACCCGGACTCCCACACGGTACGCAGCAACTACCCCGACTTCGTCTTTGAAGTACGACGGGCCTTGGGTGATCGTCGAGGTGAAGCTCGAGGACCAACCGGAGTATCCGGTGGTACTGGCCAAGAAGGAGTCGAGCAGATGGCCAGCGCGAGCCGGATGACGTACCGGATCATCGGGGGAACGACGTTGCAACCGCCGAGTATTCGATGCTCTTCTCGGACGTTATCTGACGCCGCATCCGCTTTGCGAGGTACTGTCGATGGGTCGTAAAGGTCGCCGAGGCCGCAAGATGCCTCCTCCAAACCGTTCTACGGCGTCTCGCACTCCAACCTCTACACAAGGCGCGCATTCGCAAACCTCGCCCGTCGCCAACCCTGTTATCCAAAATTCGCCCCTGCGTTTCTCGCGAGATATTCTGCTCGGACTGGTTGGGACCTTCGCTGCTGCCGGCTTTACCGCTGGCGCCGATCATCTGCTAAATCTAGGCTTCACGCTGCAGATTCAAGTCTTGTTCGGCTTCTGCCTCGCGCTGGTCTGGTACGCTGCCTTTCGGCTCTTTCAAAGCCATCCCGCGAAAGTGCCAAGGGCCGCCATTATACTTGGTGCGCTCCTGGCCCCTGCCCTCGGCGTCCTGTTTTTGTTGTGGTTTACGACCCCTCACTTCAGCCGCCCATCGCTCGTGCTAATGCATCCGGCCTCTATGTCGAACTCGGTATTAAAGGACCGCCTAGCCGATGTTCTACAGAGACTGCCGAGAACCCTATCGAACTCTACTTCCGACCTAGACGTCGTTGTCCATGAGCACACAATCGACGATGGCGAGGAAGTATTGGACAACCGTCAAGTCAATCGCTTACTAAACGACGCCAACGTACTAGGGGTCATTTTGCTATACCAGCACGGTCAAGACTTCACCATCACCGCTCTCGATCCAGTTCAGGAGCTCCTGCGGCGAGCTGGGATCTCGATCGCTGTAACCGAAGGGGCAGGTCGTTCTGGATACGAAACATGGAAGAGCGTGCGCATCGACACCGAATACGAAGGAGTTGCATTCTCGCAGGAACTCGATTTTGTTCTCGACGCCCGCCGCATTCCAACGATCGCGCCCGCATACAATTTTTGGGTCTCCTTTCCCAAGCGTTCCGACGCGGAGCTTCTTTTCCAGACCCAGGAAGTAACCGAGGCAGCATTGCCGGCCGCCATCCAATACATAATCAAAAAGGTCGCTGCCCGATCCTATCGCAATGAAGGCGACTATCGCGCGGCATGCGACGCACTGCTTTCCGCACCTCACGAAGAACTTGTGCGCCATTTGTCCGACGCAGACTTCGCGTCGTGCGATTTCACCAATCCCGAAGCGATGTATGATCTTTACAATTCTTCCGCATTCGACCCAGTTGCCCCAAGCAAACGAGATCTTAATAGGCTAATAGCGCTTGTGCTACACCAGCCGGAGCTGCGTCCCTTCCTCTGGCAGCGCAACCCCATTTCCACTTCCGTTGGAATTGATGGCCAAGCTAAGACCGAATTGCTTGCGGCGCAGCAGTTGCGCGAACGCTGCGGCGCCATTACACGTGAAAGCTCGTACCACGCCTCTCCTGCGTCGACTCAAGCGTCGGCCGATTATGCATGCGTATCCACCTATCTAGCCGAGCAATCGGGTGCGTCTCTTCTTAGCGACGCGTGGGAAGGACTCGTGACCGAGGCGGCGCGCCAGGCCGCCAAGCAGGGGCGCCGGAAAGACTTCGATGCAGTAACGAAGGGGCGCAGTTTGAATTGCGCGAGGCTGATAGCTGGCGAGATCGAAGAATGGCTACTGAAACCTAACGTGCCGGGACGTGATGCTTGGGATGGGTTGCTCAGGCCAGGCCCCTCCACGGGCTCGATCCCGCCGGACCAATGCTATCAGCGCTTAAATGCATTCGCGAACGCAGAACTAGAAGCAGCTTCCTCGGATTTCTTTGAGTCGTTCCAGAGCATCACACGCTTCTACGCGGAGCTTCAGCATCACGACAATAATCTCGACCCTGCACTTATCGAATTGACCCGGCAGTTCAATGAGTGGACAGCTGCGCTTAGACAGGGGGATAACGCATCTGCGGGCAATATCATGGGCGCCATGGCGAATTCGTATTCGCGATACATCGAAAAGAGCAAAGAGAAATTCCGCTTAGAGAGGGTTCGCACCGAGAGGGTCGATGCTATGAAGGCATACAGCCAACGCATTCTGGCCACAATGCGCAGCGCCTTCGATGCGGAGCAGGTGCCCAACGATTCAGCCCACTCGGGCGCTACCCCGATTATGGGGCCGCCCTCATATCTGCAAGAAAGCGAAGTTGAGCGATTGGTCTTTGCTTCCGGCATGCAACTACTTGCACGACTCCGATCAAATGGCAGTATCGCCGACGAGCGTCTGGAATCGGACGCCGACGCACTTGTCGCTCGATATCCGCGCTCCACTCTTGCACGTTGGGTTGCCGGCCTAGTATATGTATCGCGCGAGAAATGGGACAAGCTGTACGAAACCACTGGGGATTCCGATGACGAATACTCGCTCGTCTTTCGCAAAACGGCAGCCAGTTATCTGCAACACTGGGACGAAGCAATACAGTTGACCAACAAGCTTGCAAGTCAATCCGATACGGAGTGGGAGCGCACCGTTTACTTGGGGCAAGCGCGCTTGCTGCGCATGATCCAAGATCATGACTTGGGATGCGTCAATCTCGGGAGCATCGAAGAGACAGATCGCCTGACGAACATCCTTAGCCTCCTAAACCCCTCGCTGTCTTTGCGCACCGACCAGTGGCGCGAACTGGTTGGTGGGCTTTGGGCACTGATTTCAAACCGGAACAACTCAGCGTATCGGGGTTATGCATCGGAGCAAGCGGCCGAACTGTGGTTCATTGCGAAGAACGGCCCGTTGGCGTTCGCTCTTGAGCGATTTGCAAAGGAACGTCCTGATTTAGTTGTTGCGGTATTTGAACTCCAAGCGGTGCATGATCGGTTGTTCGCAAATAGGTTCCAAGATAACCCATGGAATGCCGATCAGGTCTTGGACGTAGTATTAGCGGAGGCAAACTTGAGTCGTGGGTCATTTGATTCCACAGGTTGCTTCATGGAACCCGAAACCCAATGAACCAGCGGGTGTGCAGGCAACGAGGGGTGCTGCTACATGCAGCCTTGAGTCTCTCGGGTAGACATGCTGGTGAGCGGGCGGCGAACTATAGGCTCGCGAGCAGCAGTGGATTTGGAAGCCGGGGTCGGACCCTGAGGTATCCCCACAAGATAGGCTGCAAAGACAGCATGTTGGGAAGCATTTTGAGGTGCGGTGGGGCATGCAAGGGGGTTATGGTTGCCTGATCTGAAGGCCGACCAGTCGCTGCATCTACTGCGGGCGTCGCTGCCGGTGGGCGGTCGGGCACTGACCCTGTACGAAGGGGTACAGCCGCAGTCGAAACTCAACAACCAACTGACCCATATCCGCTTGCTACGGCGCCTTGGCGAGGTTCTACCGCCAGGAACCGAGCCGATCATCGGGAAATAGGGGACGTACCAGGGAATCGCTATCCCCGAGCAATCTGCGAGGTCGCTTCTCTGCTAGCTCTCCCGGTAGACAGCTTCTTTTCCAATGGCGAGTGTCAGAGAGACCTTTCGCCGATCCGCGGGGACAGGGTGATAGCATGCTGCCCGTGAGGCGAGGATCGCGTGCACGGAAGAGGGGAAGTTCATCCATGCACGCTCAACTGGATGATCACGCGGCCAAGAGCGCGGCGGAGAAGTTGTCCAAGTCGAGGATGCCGGGTTGGTGCGTCCGCGACCCCGGGACGTGCAGATCTGGCGTGATTCCCGGGGGTCGGGGGGTAGATCTTGGCGACAGGATATCGCTCGGACGGGGGCGTGGTCGGGCGAAATCCTGTAAAATCAGGCATCCAAAAAAAGCTGAGCCCCGGTCGCATGCCGAAGCAGAGGCGGGTCCGGGGCTTACGGTTGAAGAGTATATGGCGCAGCCCACAAGTGTCAAGATTTTCGGCCTTGAAGGAGGCGTACTCGATGCCCTCGAGACGTCTCTTTCCCAGCAAAGATTAGCGACATACGTCAACGCGGCAGGCGGGGACCGCGAGCAAGCCGTCCGGCTCTACACTTGGAACACCGCTGTCAGCGCGGCCTTCTACGGACCCCTACAGGGCCTCGAAGTTGCTCTACGCAACGCCATGCATGGCCAGCTTACCGGTGTCTACGGACCGGCTTGGTTCGATAACCCTGCCTGCGGCCTGGATGCCGGGGCGCTCGATCGGATCGATCAAGCCAAGAGGACCCTGGTCAAGAACGGCTATCCCGCTGACCCGCCGCATGTGGTGGCCGAGTTGTCCTTCGGCTTCTGGGTTTCGTTGCTCGGAAAGGGCGGTTTCGGCCGGGCATCGAACCGGTGCAAGAGCAACTACGACATGACGCTGTGGCGAAAGGCCCTCTATAAATCCTTCCCTCATAGTCGCTTAAGCCGCGCCGATACTCACAGGCCGCTTGACTACCTGAGGACCCTGCGCAACCGCATTGCGCACCACGAGCCCATCTTCACCAGGCATCTTGATGCTGACTACCGATCGCTGGTTAATGTCACGGGATGGATCTGCCCAACGACCGCAGCCTGGATCGTGCACCACAGTCGGGTCCCGGAGCTTCTGCGGTATCCGCAAGATAGCGGCGAGGTCAGGTTCTGATCTCGCCGGGAGTTGTGTGTGAATCTGTAGACGGTCGGTGCCATCTAACAGCCCCAGGCGTTGGATCGTCAGCCCCGCGGCCTTGGCGACTGACCTGTTGGTCAAGTGCACCCCCTTCGATGCCGCATCGACGGTCCGGTTGGCGCAAGCTCGTGAGGCCCTGACGCCGACAGTTGCGGCAAGACCTCGCCGCTGACCCGTTGGCTGACGACGGTCTCCACCATTAGATGGAGCCGCCCCCCCAGCGCCTAGCCTCGCAATCTGAACATCCAGTCCAAGGCAAACTTCGCGAGCCTTCCGTAGGGCGGCTGCAGCACCGCCTGGATCGACGAGACGCGCGCCTGGCGAAAGACCGGCCGGAGCTTCGAGAAGGTCAGGAAGCCCTCGTAGCCATGGTAGTGCCCCATGCCGCTCGCGCCGACGCCGCCGAACGGCAGGTCGTGCTGTCCCACCTGCACGATCGCCTCATTGACGCCGACGCTGCCCGAGAGAACCTCGGTGATGTACCGCTCGGCGAGTCGCTTGTCGTTGGTGAACGGATAGAACGCGAGCGGGCGATCGTGAGCGTTGACGTAAGCGATGACCTCATCAGCCTCGCGATACGGCTTGACCGGCAACAGCGGCCCGAAGATCTCCTCCTTCATGATCGTCATCTCGTCGTTCACCCCGAGCACAATGTGCGGGGCGATCTTGCGGCGACGGGCATCGGGCTGCTGGTCCGGCGCCAGGTTGATGACGGTCGCCCCGCGCGCCTGCGCATCCGCGAGCGTCGCGACGAGCCGATCGAAGGCGGGCTGATCGATGATCGTGGTGTAGTCCGGGCCGTTCAGATCGGGATAGCGCTCCGCAACCAGCCGCTTCGCATGCGCGACGAACGCGTCGGCGCTCCCTTCGGGCAAGAAGAGGTAATCGACGTTGACGCACACCTGACCGGCGTTCAGGCACTTGGCCCAGAGGATGCGCTCGGCGGCCGTCGCCAGCGGAAAGTCGGGCGCCACCACCGCCGGGGCCTTGCCGCCGAGTTCCAGCGTCACCGGACAAAGGTTCGCCGCCGCCGAAGCCATGACGGCGCGTCCGACGCCGCTGGAGCCGGTGAAAAGCAGGTGGTCGAACGGAAGTTTCGAGAACTCCGGGCCGCGCCCGAGGTCTTCGAAAAACGCGACCTTCCCGGTCGGCAAGTAGCGCGGGAAGACCTCGATCAGGAGGCGCGCGAGGTGTACGGATCGATCCGACATCTTCACCATGGCGTGGTTGCCGGCGGCAAGAATGTCGACGAGCGGACCGAACGCGAGCTGGATCGGGAAGTTCCAGGGAACGATCACGCCCACCACGCCGAGAGGCTGGGGGACGACGCGGTTGGTTGCGCCGGGAAAGATGAGTCGGTCGACCGATCGGCGTTGTGAACGCATCCATTTCGCGAGCTGCCCGGTCGCGTCGCGGATGCCCTGACGCACCGGGAAGAGCTCGAGCAGGCGTGTCTCGGTCGCCGGTCGCACGCCGAAGTCGGCGTCGATAGCCTCGATGATCGCCGCCTCGTGCTCCTGGAGGAACCGGTGCAGCGCCGCGAGGTGGCCTTTGCGCCGTTCCAGGTCAGGGTACGGATCGGCTCGCTGGGCCGCGCGCTGCTGGACGAGGCACTGGGCAAGGGTGAGGGCGGACGATTCCATGGCTTAGATCTCCTTCTTCTCGGGACTTGCTCCGAGCGTGGGTGAGCGATGATCCCCCGCCGCAACCATGGCTCGGCCAGCCGCGCGCCGTACGATGGTGGCGCAGTCGGCGGCCGACAGGTACGTCGGCACCGGGTAGGTCCCGTGCGCCTCCGCCAGCGCACGCTGCACGATGGCGGGGACGTCTGCGTCGGCGATCTGCTCGATCGCTGTAGGGATGCCGACGGACGCGTTCAGCCGTCGGATGGCGGCGATGAGACTCAGCGCGAGCGACCGGGGGTCTTCGCCGTCTCGCCCGAGCCCGCAGGCGCGCGCGAACTCCGACATCCGCGAGGCGGCGCCATCCACGTAGAAGTCGAGCACGTAGGGGAGCAAGATCGCGTTCAGGTACCCGTGCGGGAGGTGATAGAGCGGACCGAGTTGGTGGGCAATCGCGTGGACATAGCCGACGCTCGCTTTGGTGAAGGCGAGGCCGGCGAGGCAGGACGCGACCGCAAGGCTCTGCCGGGCGTCGATATTGCGACCGTCCTCGCAAGCCCGGGGCAGCTCGCGAAAGATCGCGCGCGCCGCGGCTATAGAGAGGGCTTGCGTCTTCGGTGTTGCGAGCGTCGAGAGGTAGGACTCGATCGCATGCGTGAACGCGTCCATACCCGTGGCCGCGGTCACCTGCGGCGGGAGGCCGACCATGAGGTTCGGATCGAGCGCAATCGCCGCCGGCACGAGCTTGTTGTCGACGATGGCGAATTTCCGCCCGGCCCCCGGATCGGAGACGACGGCAGCGACGGTCACCTCCGAGCCGCTGCCCGCCGTCGTCGGAATCGCGAAGAACGGCACGACGGGGGTGCGGACCTTGAAGTAGCCATCGAGGTCCTGCGGACGACGGCCGCTCGCGTGGCATGCGATCATGGCCTTCGCGGCATCGATCGGTGAGCCGCCGCCGACCGCAAGCACCGCGGTCGCCCCCGACGCCCGGAGCTGCTCGATCCCTGCCATGACGATGGCGATGGTCGGATCGGGCTCGACCTCCGAGAACACCGTCACCGCGAGGCCGGCCGCCTTCAACGCGTTCAACACCGGGGCGACGACCTTGAGCTCCACGAGCACCTGGTCGGTCACGACGAGGACGGACCGAGCGCCGCGGTCGGCGATCAATCGGGCGAGCTCGATCGATGAGCCCGGCCCCGTCAGCATGAACGGCGTCGGCGCCGGCACGAGGCGAGCCGCGACGCCGAGGGCGCGAATGCGCAGACGTGCCAACAGATGCGACATAGGGATAGGAAATCCAACTGCATGGGCACGACGGCTCTGGAAGCAGGGAACTTAGCATCGAAGGAAGGTGCTCTGCAAGGGCGCAGTGCGAGCCGGGCAGGGCGAAGCTGCCCTAACCTAAGGTCTTCTGTGTTCACATGCAGTTGTCTTTGATTCTGGGCAACGCCAGGTCAGGAGGGCCAAGGGCGTGCAGTCCCGTGTCTCCCAACTGATGAAAAACAAAGCAACCCGGAGTCAACCGACAATGAGTGATCCGAAAATGAGTCATCCACGTCGAAAAAAACTGCTGCCGCTCCTCAGCGTCGGCGTTCTGCTCGCCGCACCGCTGAATGCCGGGGCGGACGATTCCGGCATCAGTGATCGCTGGCAATACGCGGCCTCGATCTACCTGTGGGGAGCGGGGATCGACGCAACCACCGCCCGCGGCGCGGACGTCAACGTGAGCTTCGAGACCCTGATCAACAACCTCAACATGGCCTTCATGGGCAACTTCGAGGCCCGCCGGGACAAGTGGTCGATGCTGGCCGACGTCGTCTATCTCAAGGTCGGGGCGAACAACAGCGGCAAGATCCCGGTGGCCGTCGCACCGGGCACCAACGTCGACGTCAAGGTCGACGCCAGCGTCGAGACCAAGGGCTTGGTGCTGAACGTCATCGGCGGATACACCCTGTGGCAAACCCCCGAGGCCAGCCTCGACCTGCTCGCCGGCGCCCGCTATCTGAACGTCCAGCTCGATTTCGGGCTGGGCGCCGCGGTCGGGCCCAATGTGCGCGCCAGGACCTTCTCCGCTTCGGGCAGCATCTGGGACGGGGTCATCGGCGTCAAAGGTCACGCCGACCTCAACCCCAAGTGGTACCTGTCCTATTACCTGGACGTGGGCACCGGGCAATCAAACCTTACCTGGCAGGCGTCCGCCGGGCTTGCCTACCGGTTCAACTGGGGCGATGTCTCGCTCCTCTACCGGCATATCAAGTGGGATCTCGACTCGGGCAGCCCGCTCGACAACATCAGCTTCAGCGGACCTCTACTGGCGGCCAAGTTCTTGTTTTGATACCGGCGGCGATCCCGGCGACTCTCAAGCCGTCGGCGGAGGCGACCTCGCCGCCGCCCCAGGCGTGGGCGAGCGGGAGTCGGTGTTGGGCGGCGACCGGGACGGCCTTGGCGGCCTTGGCGGCCTTGGTCATCACTCCGGCCACTGGGAGCGCCGCACCCCAGTGCGGCGCGGCCTACCCGCCGCGCGCAGCGTCGCGGTCGCCCGCGAGGCCGCGCCGCACTGGGGTGCGGCGCTCCCAGCGTTCGACCCGGGCTCCGCGCGTGCTCTCGGCGGTGCCGGGTGGCCGGGATTGTGACTAAGGCCGCCTTGGCGGCGCTCTGGGTGTCGACACGCGGGGTAGTTCTGGTCGACCCACGACAGGCGGTCACGCTTGAGCGCCGACTCGTCCGCACCTATCCTGATCAGACCCGTACTCCTGCACCAGTCTTGGCAGGTCGCTTTATTGCCTTTCTTTTGACCCTATCTCCGCCGAGGCCGGTCGCCAAATCCGCGGCCGGGCCTCCCGGCTCTGCTTCGATCACTCCCCCAGACGGACCGCACCACGCGGCCGAGGTGTCAGTCATGAGTTTGTTGCAGCAAATCGTTGAGGGTCTCCACGTCGCGAAGATCGAGGGTCTGGCCAAGACCTTCACCCGCCTGGGGCGGATCGGTTGTTGGCTCCTGATGTTCCGTGCCACCCAGGCCGCCGGCCAATTCCCTAAAGCTGCTTAGGCCTAACCCGGGGAACTCGACCATGAATGTCCTATCCACCTTCAGTGCGCCCGCCCGCGGCCTGATCATCGCCGGGGCCGTCGCCCTCGTCGTAACCTTGATGAAGACTGCGGCGCCGCTGCTGACGCCGCTCCTGCTCGCCATCTTCATCGCGATCGTCGCCACCCCGGCGCTGGCCTGGATGCGCCGCAAAGGCGTGCCGAAATGGGGCGCCCTGTTCCTGATCGCGTTTGTGCTGCTCGATGTCGGCAGCCTGCTCGCGCTGGTGACGACCGGGTCGCTCGAGGGCTTCAAGGACAGCCTGCCGGGCTATCAGGAACGCTTCACGGCACTGGCCGAGCACTTCGGCGGCATGATGGCGGGGACCGGGGTCGATAACCCGGCCGCGGCGGCGACGGACCTGATGGACCCGGCCAGACTCACGGCCCTGGTCCCGCGAATGTTGTCCAGCGCCGGCAGCGTCTTCGCGACCGGGCTTCTGGTGCTGCTCACCGTCATCTTCATCCTGCTCGAAGTGCCGACCATGATGCCCAAGCTGAAGGCGGCCTTTCACATCACGCCGGACGGTGAAGAACGCCTCCAGCGGATGTTGGACAACATCAATCGCTACATGCAGATCAAGGCCCTGACCAGCCTCGCCACTGCCGTCTGTGTCTGGCTCCTGCTGTGGCTGTTCGGGATCGACTTCGCCATCCTGTGGGCGGTGCTGGCCTTCTTTCTGAACTTCCTGCCGGTGGTCGGCAACATCCTGATGATGATCCCGCCGGTCCTGCTGGCACTGGTGCAGGTCGACCTGGGCACGGCACTGATGGTCGCGGCCGGTTTTCTGGTGATCAACACTGCGATCGGCAATGTCATCGAGCCGCGGATCATGGGCAAGGGGCTCGGCATCTCGACGCTGGCGGTCTTCATCGCCCTGCTGGTCTGGGGCTGGCTGTTCGGCACCGTCGGCATGTTCCTGGCCGTGCCGCTGACCACGGCCCTGATCATCGCGCTCGATGCGAGCCCGCATACCCGCCCGCTCGCGATCCTGATGGGGCCGGCAATCAGCGAGGAGCCCGCGGAAGCCTTGGCAGCGGAGCCGGACGCGACCGGTACGGATGACGCAGGGGCCCGTTAGCGACCATGGCCGCAAGAGCAGCCACCGCGGACGATGAAAGGCGTGCGTGGGAGCGGCTTTAGCCGCGACGAGGCCTCGCGGGTTACCCGAGCGTGGCGGGTCACGGCCTCTGCGTCTCTGCGCCTCTGCGTGAGATTCTTAAGAGGTCTCACGCAGAGGCGCAGAGACGCAGAGAAGAATCGCTTCAGTCGGGTTACCGTGAAAGCCGCTTCCGCCGGG
>Ga0247840_10010258_pt1 | contig 11753 bp, 10 predicted proteins | sample LaCruzMarch2015__FD_192404 | JGI IMG/M metagenome (GOLD analysis project Ga0247840, IMG submission 192404) | Freshwater microbial communities from meromictic Lake La Cruz, Castile-La Mancha, Spain - LaCruzMarch2015_17m | ecosystem: Environmental > Aquatic > Freshwater > Lake | place: Spain...
CACCGTGGCGACCATGGTTTTTATAGTGCCGGTGCCTTTCACCAGCGGCTATATTCATCTGGGTGACAGCATGATTTTTTTGTCGGTTTTAATATTGGGCTGGAGATACGGGGCTGTAGCGGCGGGCGTAGGATCTGCCTTGGCGGATCTCTTTGTCGGTTATGCCAACTGGGCTCCATGGACCCTTTGCATTAAAGGCATTATGGCACTGATGATGGGTCTTGCCATTGAAAAATGCATAAAAAGCAAGAAGAACATCATCTTTCTTGCTATTATCACTGCTGCCTTTTGGGGCATATTCAATTTCATTGTGCAGAGAATCATCAAGCTCCAGGTGGCCGGCAATCCGGAATCTCTGTTTTCCGAAGATGTCAGGGATCTTACGGCATTAGGAGAGCTTGTCAATAGCGTACAGAGCCAGTTGATGCTGGTAGCCCTTCTGATTCCTATATTCCTGGTCATTATAGCGATCTATATCAGAAAAAAGGAACATCTGGTTATTCCCGTCTACCAGCTGCTTGGCATGACTCTCGGTGGCCTTTGGATGGTATTCGGCTACTACATAGCCGGTGGCTTGATGTATGGCAATTTTGCCGTTTCTGCTTTTAGTATCCCCTGGAATATGGTACAATTTGTTATTGGCTTTCTTATTGCAGCCTTGATTACAGCAGCATTATATAAAACGCCAGTCAAAAAATTCTTTACATATAAGTAAAAAACAATTCAGAGAGGACAGGACTATGAAAATTCTCATATTAAGCATGTCAACAGGCCAGGGCCATCATGCCACAGGCCAGGCTATTCAGGACTATTTTGAAAAGGCGGGCTCGGAATGCAGGATGATTGACGCCTATGGCTATATCAGGCCTATGCTTCAGGATGCTGTTGCAAGGGCTTATATGCTATCCACAAAATATACGCCAAAGGCCAGCTCTCTGCTTTATGAGCTTGTAGTAAAAAAGAATGAACCCATGAATAAGTATTCTCTGGTTAAATTGACCAACACGCTGATGGCTTCTGAGCTCAGGGAATATATTGATGACTATAAACCGGATATTATCATCTGCACTCATGTCCTGCCGGCTACCATGATCAATATCCTCATCGAAAAGGACTGCCTCAATGCCATTACAGTGGGCATAGTTACGGATTTTACCCTCCATCCGCTTTGGGAGGAAACGCGCAGACTGGATTACTTCGTCACCGTCAATGAGTTGCTGGAACACCAGTTGATGCAAAAGGGGATTGATCTTGCCAAGGTTTTGCCCTTTGGCATTCCGATTAAGCCCAAGTTTTCCATCAAGGGAGATCAGAAAAAAGCCAGAGAAGCCCTCAAGCTTGATCCTGATATGGCGACCATTTTATTGATGAGCGGCAGCATGGGCTACGGGAAAATAGATAAGACCATAGAAAGGCTTGACGAACTACCCCTGGAATTTCAGACCATCGTGGTCTGTGGCAATAATAAAAGACAGTTTAGAAAAATAAAGAGGCTTAAGACCAGCAAACGATTTGATGTCTATGGTTATGTGGATAATGTGGATCAGATGATGGATGCGGCGGACTGCATTATTACGAAGCCCGGCGGGATTACCTCATCAGAGGCGCTGGCAAAGGAATTGCCCATGATTATGGTCAATCCCATTCCAGGTCAGGAGGAGCGCAACGCAGAATTCATGCTGAATAACGGCTTGGCGCTTCAGGCTACTAAGACTTTTCCCCTGGAAGAGGCTATTTTTACTCTATTTAAGCATCCGGAAAGATTGAAGCATCTTAAAAAAACAATAGCCCTTTATGGCAAAAAACAGGCCACACAGAAGCTGTGCGATTTTCTCACAGAAGAGGTGGCCAAGAGAGGAGACCGCTCATATGAGTCCTGCTCTGATGAGGTAGGCGGCGGCCTCAGATTCCTTCTTAAATAAAGCCTTCACGGCCTTTCCGGCCAGAAGATTCTTAAGATTGGGGTCCTGTTTGCTCTGCTGGGCTATAAGAATGGTGAGTGTCTTCACATTGAGCCTTTTAAGCAGATTGGCAATGCCAAAGGGTCTCCATTTTTTAAGCTCACGCGCGGCTTCGCTGATTTCGTCTGCGGTCTCCTGAATGTAGGTGGCGCAAGCGGACGCAAGTTTTTTATTATAGACCTCCCGGCTATAAATTAGCTCGGGACTCAGATCAAAGATGCGGCCTGCACTCTCGGCAGAAATCAGGATTCTTTTATCCATATCTCCTGCGATAAAGCAGTAGGCTTTGCCGTCATAAGCATTAAAAGCCTTCATGACATCAAGATAGCCTAGACGCATGATGCGTCTGGCATTTTTTTTGTCAAAAACCAGGATATTGCCCAAATCCCATTCACAGCCGACTACCTTGACAAAGGTCAGATCGTCAAATTTTCTCTTGTTGGGCAGGAGGCCTATTGAATTGAGGTCCACGGCAATGACGCTGGTGGCACCGCGTTCGATGGCCATGCCGATGGGCATATTGTCGGCATAGGCGCCATCTATATATTTAACATGATCGATTTCATAGTATTTCAGCGCCGGAAAACAGGCGGAGCTGGCCAGCATATAATCCACCAGCTGGCCCTCTGGAATATCTTCCTTGAAGAGGTTAAGAGATCTGAAGGTGCCTAGCTCAACGGTCACAATCCCATAATCTATGGGTGAATTTCGGATAATATCTTCATCAATATGCGCATCGAGAATATTTTTAAGCGACGTGTAGGCTGTACCGTCCCTGACCCAAATCTCTCTGGTGAAAGGTGTCGGTGCATCGAGGGCCATGACTGTGGTCTCAAGACTGGACCATAAATCCAGGGCAAGCTCAAATTGATTCTGAACGATTACAGCGCCATTCAAAGCCCCGACTGAGGTACCGGTAACGATGTCGATGGCAATCCCCATTTCCCGAAGACCCTGCCAAACGCCGATTTCATAAGCCCCTCTCGAGCCGCCGCCGCTTAAGACCAAGGCGGTCTTTTGGGTTCTTGTCTCCTTATTCAAACTGCTTATATCATTTGTAAAATCCATAACATCCACCTCCAGCCTTAATGGTCCACCATTGCTTCCAATAAATTGATTATACCATAATTATAATGAAAAAAAGGCTATTGAACATATGTTCGCAATGTACTATAATAAGAACACAAGTTCTGTTTTATCCTAAGCCAAACTGATCGTGAAACCGAGGTTAAAAGATGCAAAATTTACTGGATAAGCTCAAGGTCCTTTCCGATGCGGCAAAGTATGATGTATCCTGTGCCACCAGCGGTGTTCAGCGTGAAAACACAGGGAAAATCGGCAGTGCTCAAAGCATGGGGATCTGCCATTCCTGGTCGGCGGATGGCAGATGCATTTCCCTGCTCAAGGTCCTATTCACCAATAACTGTGTATACGACTGCCAATACTGCGTGAATAGAAGATCGGCCAATGTGCAGAGGGCGAGCTTCGAGCCGGATGAGCTTGCCAGTCTGGTCATCGAATTTTACCGAAGAAATTATATTGAAGGCTTGTTTTTAAGTTCTGCCGTGGAGGTATCACCGGACTTCACTACGGAGCGCATCATCAGAGCCATCCGCACCTTAAGGGAGCAGTATGGTTTCGCTGGCTATATCCACGCCAAAATCGTTCCCGGCGTATCGCCGGAGCTGGTCCAGCAGGTGGGCCTTCTGGCTGATCGGCTCAGCATCAATATCGAACTGCCTACAACCAGGAGCCTTGAGCTTTTAGCACCCCAAAAGAAGATGGCGGCCATTGTTGCGCCGATGAAGCAGATCAAGGAGACCATTCTTGAGCGCAAGCAGCTTCATAGTCCCTATACGGCCAGAAGTACAGGAGACCAGGGATTGATGATCATGGAAACCGGTGAAGACTTCCCCCAGGGACTCAAGCAACAGATTCAAAGCCGGAGCGGCTACAAGGAAAAATTCGCCCCCGCCGGACAAAGCACCCAGATGATCATCGGGGCTACGCCTGAGAGCGACAGGCGCATCATTAAAACCTCCGAAAGCCTTTATAAGACCTTCAATATGAAGCGGGTTTACTTTTCAGCTTATATACCGGTGGGAAATCCTGCCCAGACTCTGCTTCCTTCCATTATGACCGCAGTGCCCCTTAGAAGAGAAAATCGGCTCTATCAGGCGGACTGGCTTATGCGGTTTTATAAATTTACGGCAGATGAAATCATCGATGAGGCAAACCCGTTTCTGGACCTTGAGGTTGATCCCAAGATGGCCTGGGCACTCCGCAATCTCAAGCATTTCCCCATGGAGGTGAATAAGGTATCTTACGAGGAGCTGCTTAGAATTCCGGGAGTTGGTACCATTTCAGCCATGAGAATCATCAGGCAGCGAAGACAGGCTGCGGTGAAGTTTGACGATTTGAAGAAGCTGGGTGTCGTGGTCAAGCGCGCACAGTATTTTTTAACTTGCGGCGGCAAATATTATGGCGGGGTCCAGCAGGATCCGGCTTTAATCAGGCTAAAGCTTCTGCCGCCGGAAAACCAGCTTTCCATGTTCAGCGATAGACCGCCGGCCGATCCTGGCAGCATGGCGGATCCACGGCATGGGAGTATGGCGCTGATCCGATAGGGCCAATTGTATCGCGTCTGAATTGAGTCGGGAGGATTGAATTATGATGGATTATCTTTATGACGGCAGCTTTTCCGGCTTGCTGACCTGTATCCATGAGAGCTATTATGGCGTCAAGGCCAGCGGCATCTATCCTGCGGCAGACTATCAGGTGTCAATCATTACGCCGTTCAAGCTCCTGGTCACGGACGAAAAGAAAGCCATGGCGGTCTACGAGGGTATTCAGACCAAGATTTCAGAAGAGGCGCTTGAACGCATATACCGCGTCCATCTGTCCTGTCATAAAGAAAAGGAAAACTTCATTTTGGCCTATGTCCGCCTGGGGTTTAAAATGGGCAGCTGCATCAGTGCCATGCATGCCCATCCTGTGGTGCTTGCCATGCAGGACCTGGATCACAAGGTGTCCTTCGAGAAGGTCAGGCTTCTGGGCCTCATTCGGTTTTCTGAGATCAACAATCTGCTTTACTGTGCCGTGGAGCCGGATCATGATGTGCTGGAGCTCATGGCGGATCATTTCGCTGACCGGTTTAAAAATGAAAACCTGATTATATTTGACAATAGGCGTCAAAAAGCAATTTTTTGTGCTGGAGGGAAATGGTATATTTCCGCCTTTTCACCGGATGAGATTCCGGGCTTTGAGCAGGAAGAAAAACGCTATCAGATATTATGGAAGGCCTATTTTGAACATATAGCCATCAAGGAGCGGATCAATCCACGCTGTCAGAAGAGATTCATGCCTGTGCGGTACTGGAAAAACCTGACGGAGATTGGTATAATGGAATCCTAGAGGGAGGTGGTTATCCTGTGAATAAACTGGATGCGCTTAGGCGGATTATTGATGAAAGCAGCAACATCGTTTTTTTCGGCGGCGCCGGTGTGTCGACGGAGAGCGGCGTTCCGGATTTCAGATCCGAGAACGGCCTGTATAATGCTGTCAGGCAATATGGCTGTGGGCCTGAAGAACTGTTGAGCCTGACTTTTTTTATGGCGAATCAAGAGACATTTTTTGATTATTATAAAAACAACTTGATCTATCAGGACGCGCAGCCCAACGATGCCCATATCGCCTTAGCCAGGCTTGAGGCTGCCGGAAAGGTCAAGGCAGTCATTACCCAGAATGTCGATGGGCTCCATCAAAAGGCCGGGAGTCAAAATGTGCTGGAGCTCCACGGGACCGTGCTTGAGAATTATTGTATGGATTGCGGCAAAGCCTACGATTTGAAATATATTATGGATCCCCGGCACTGCACCGGCTATACCCCAAAATGCGGTGACTGTGGTGGCGTTGTAAGACCTGCCGTGGTTTTATATGAAGAAGGCCTTCCCGAGAGCGTGATTAATTCAGCGATTTCGGCCATTGAAGAGGCGGACACCCTAATTGTAGGAGGCACGTCCCTTGTCGTCTACCCGGCGGCTGGCCTCGTGAATTATTTTAGGGGGAAAAACCTGATTCTGATCAACAAGTCCAGTACCCAATATGACCAGAGAGCAAATCTGGTCATCAATGAGGCCATCGGCCAGGTGCTGGGGCAGGCGGTCACTCCTCAACCGTATTGAACAAGGCTCCTATTCCTTCAATGGCGCAGCATACCTCGTCCCCGGCTTCAAGAAATTTGGGAGGATCAAAGCCCATGCCGACACCGGCTGGGGTACCGGTGAGAATAATATCGCCGGGCATCAGCTGATACCCTCTGGAGAGGTCACTGATGATGGTGGGGATGTCAAAGATCAGACTTGACGTATTGGCGTGCTGGCGTATTTCGCCATTCACATAGCACTTGATATCCAAGTGGACAGGAAAAGGCGCCAGAGCCCTGGATAGGATCCAAGGGCCCATGGGACAGTGGCTGATCAGACTTTTCCCTTTAAACCACTGATTATGATGGGTTTGGAGATCTCTGGCAGAGATGTCGTTTGCGATGGTATAACCAAAGATATAGTCCTCAGCCTCTTCCGGGCTGATGTTGGTGCCTGATTTTCCGATAATGACGGCAAGCTCCACTTCATAGTCGATTTTTTCCGTTGTACCTTCGTGGCGCAGGATTAGATCTCCCGGCCCGATAACCGTATGGGTAGCCTTGGTAAAATAAATCGGTGCCTTGGGTATGGTTCCTGTACCCCCGGTTAATCCTTTTATTTCCTGTACATGGTCTGCATAGTTCTTGCCAAGGCAGACCAGGTTGCGCCTTGGGTTTGGTATAGGTGCAAGAAATCTGACTTCATCCGTACAAATGGCCAGATCCGGCCGGGAACCAAAGAAGGCAGCCAAATCATCGGCATAATCTGCCTTATATGCGGCGATGAAGTCCGTCATATCCTTTGGAACAACAAGCCCCAAATCTTCAAAGAATAAATCTATAGGGAAAATCCGGTCTCCCGCCTTATCTACACAGCAAACCAGTTCTTCACCACGATAATCAACGGTTGCAAATACCATCTCAAAAACCTCCTTTATATTGGTCGATAGCAGTACATCAAATAATGCGTTTGTTCGATCAATAACAGTATATCAAACTATGGATTTTTACGACATAGGAATTCGGCAAATCTTATGGTATGATTAGATAAAAGGAGGTGAGGCTATGGAATCTCAATATCTCATTATATTGATTTCGGTCCTGATGCTCTTTTGTATATTTGCCAGCAAATACCTGTCTCGTTTTGGGGTATCAATTTTACTGGTCTTCATCGGCATTGGCATGTTCATGGGATCCGATGGCCTGATCGGCATCTATTTCGACAACCCATCGCTCACAAAGGAAATCGGCAACATTGCCCTTTGCTTCATCCTTTTCTATGGCGGCATGGATTTTCAGTGGCGAATGGGTAAGGGCATTGTGGCCCAGGGGGTTGCCCTGTCCACCATTGGGGTTGTCATCACTACGGCCGGCGTCGGCGCCATTGCCTACTATGTGACGGATATGTCCATTTTAGAATGTATGCTGCTCGGCGCTATCGTGTCCTCCACTGATGCCGCTTCCGTTTTTTCAACCTTGAGATCTCAAAAGATTACCTTAAAGGGGCGTCTTGCGCCTTTGCTTGAATTCGAAAGCGGCAGCAATGATCCCATGGCTTATTTGCTCACCGTCGTTTTGATCAGCATGAATTTGAATCCTGAAATTTCAGCCGGTGGTATCGCACTGATGCTGTTCGTTGAAGTTGCCTTTGGCCTTTTAGTCGGCTGGGCGGCTGGGTTTTTTTCCGTCTGGCTGCTTAATCGAATCCGGCTGGATGTAGATGGCTTTTATCCCATTTTCGGCATTGCCCTTGTACTTTTTCTCTATGCCTTCACTATGACCATCGGCGGCAATTTCTTCCTGGCCATATTTGTGGCAGGCCTGATCATAGGTAATAGCAGCTTCATTCTCAAGATGCGGTTTATCCGGTTTTTCGACGGCCAGTCCTGGCTGATGCAGATCATCCTCTTTGTGACCCTGGGGCTTCAGGTCTTTCCAAGTCAGTTGGGTGAGGTGGCCATCCCCAGTCTGATCATTTCCGTAGTACTCATCATCGTGATCAGGCCACTTGCAGTGTTGCCCATTTTAAGCCTTTTCAAGGTGCCGATTAAGGAGCAGCTGTTCATTTCCCTGGTTGGCTTCAGGGGAGCGGCTTCTATCGTATTTGCCACCTATCCCCTGATTTCAGGTATTGGGGTTGCTGACCAGATTTTCAACATTGTTTTCTTTATCGCATTATCTTCAATTATCATTCAAGGCACCCTGCTCAGGCCACTGGCAAGAAAAATGAATTTTGTCGAGAGCGCCAGCAGAGACTACGTGCTGAAGCATTTTAATGACTATTCTGATGAGATTGATGATATTCAGGTCCTGGGGATCTATGTCTCCTTTGATTCTCCGGCTATCGGCTATCGCCTTGATGAACTCGTCATGCCCAAGGGGGTAAAAATCCTGGCAATCAGGCAGCATGAGAAGTATATGATTCCGTCCCACAATACCAGAATCGGCGCAGGCAACAGACTGCTGCTCAATTGTACTGACGAAGAGGTGCTATGGGACTTTTGCAGGGAAATGAAATTCGAGTCCTAATCAATTTGTTTCCAGGATAAAATATATGGTATAATATCCCTCGAGAAAGAAGGTATTTTTAAAAATGATCAATATTTTAGTGACCAATGATGATGGTATTAATGCAAGAGGAATCAATGCTCTTGTCAAGGCCCTATCGGCTATAGCCAAGGTCTACGTCTGTGCGCCGGACACCCAGAAGAGCGCCTGCGGACATGGGATTACCGTGGCAGCACCTATAACTGTAAAAGAAGTAAAGATGGAAGGGGCGGTTAAAGCCTGGAAAATATCCGGCACCCCTGCGGACTGTGTGAAGCTGGCTATTAAAAACCTGCTTCAAGAAGAGATTAAAATAGATCTGGTTTATTCCGGGATCAATCACGGACCGAATCTGGGCACCGACACCCTGTATTCCGGTACGGTTTCCGGAGCCATCGAAGGCAGCATCTGCGGCATTCCGTCCATAGCCGTATCGGCCAACAGCCATCATCCTGAGCATTTTGAAGGTTGTGCAGCTATAGCGGTACAGTCGGTTGAGATTGCCTTAAAAAATCTGGATACTAAAACCGTCCTGAACATCAATGTGCCTGACCTGCCCATGGAAGAAATCAAAGGTCTTAAAATCACAAGACTCGGAGCAAGAGAGTATGATGAATACTTTGACATGAGGCTGAATCCTTCGGGACAGACTTATGTATGGTACGCCGGTACACCCCTCTGGTATGAAAACCTGCCTGAGGATATTGACGTCATAGCCCTCCAAAACGGCTATGCATCCATAACACCCCTTCAGTTTGACTTAACCAATCATCAGCTGATCGAGGAAGTTAAAACCTGGGGACTCAAGCTATAACAATAAGTGTCTGTTATCCAACCGCACACAGCGTAAACCCGGATATTGGACCAGGAAAAGTGATAAAGGAGAGCGAAGGATGAAAGCGATAAAAATGAAGAAGGAAGACGCTATTTTGCTGGTCATCGACTTTCAGGAAAAGCTTATGCCCATTATGAAGGATCAGGAGACTCTGGGTCAAAATGTGGCCAAGCTTATTAATGGATGCCGGATTCTTGGCCTGCCGATCCTGGTGACACAGCAGTACTCAAAAGGACTGGGAGAGACCGTTGAAGTTGTAAAGGATGCGCTGGGATTTAGTTTTGAGCCTATCGAAAAAATCACCTTCAGCTGCTGCGGGGAGCCCGCATTCATAGAGGCCCTTGAGTCTACCATGAAGAAAACCATCATTGTTTCGGGTATCGAAGCCCACATCTGTGTTCAGCAGACAGTGCTGGATCTTCTGTCTTCAGGCTATGAGGTCTTCATTATCAATGACTGTATAGCATCAAGAAACAACAACGATAAAAAATACGCCCAGCGCAGAATGAGCGATGCCGGTGCCTGCGGGACGACCTTTGAAGCAGCCCTCTTTGAGCTGTGCGTCAGTGCAAAAGCGCCCGAATTCAAGGCTATTTCGGCCCTGGTCAAATAAGAAAGGCGAGACATGTTTTTACTTGAAAATCAGATTACCCTGGAAAATAGATCGGTGCTGAATGAGTACCTGGGATCCTTTGATTACAGAGCTTCCAGTTTCTCCATCACTTCTCTTTATATGTGGCGCGATATCAATCAATTCAGCTGGCAGATCATCGGTGATTATCTTTGTCTATCCGGCATGAGTCACCTTGAGACCGATCAGGAAGAGCCATTTTTGTTTCCACCGCTTACAAAAAACGGAAAATATGAACCGGAGAGCCTGGCTTTCACAATAATAGCAGCTAAAAGAATCTTTGAAGATAAAGGTTATATTTTCAGCATCAGGCTACTCCCCTTTCATATGCGTGACTTTCTGGAGCAGGCCCTGCCCAACCAGCTTGAGTTTATTGCGGATAGGCCAAATTATGACTATGTTTATACAACTCAGGATCTCATCGAGCTTAAGGGTCGTCAGTATCATCCCAAAAAAAATCATTTGAATTATTTCCACAATAATTATACTTATGAGTATGTGGAATTGACCTCAGCCATGGCCGATGATGCCATGGACTTCATTCATGCCTTCAACAAGCGCAAATGTCTGCCTGAACATGAAATGAAATTATTGATGATGGAAGAGCTGGCCATGGAAGATGCCTTGAGAAATCTGGAAAAGGTCGGCTATCTGGCTGGAGCCATACTCATCGACGGCAAGATTGAAGCCTTGAGCATCGGGGGATATTTGGGCAAAAAAACCGTTACGGTTCATGTCGAAAAAGCCAATACGGAATACCGGGGACTCTATCAGGCGATCAACAACGAATTCTGCAAGCATGTGGCCGCTCATGTAAAATGCATAAACCGGGAAGAAGACATGGGTATAGCCGGACTCAGAAAGGCAAAGCTGTCCTATCACCCCGTCAAGCTCCTCGAAAACTATATAGCCCTGTTTAAGGCAGACCTTTAAATTGTCCGCTTTGTTTGAATTATTAGACTTTTTCCCTACCCCTTGTATTTTTTGCAAATCGATATTATCATAGTAGCATCATCGGGTTTGCATACAATATGCAAACATCAGAGCGTTTTAACACGAAAAAAAACATCAATAGTAGGAGGATTTTAAATTATGAGAGAAGTGGTAATAGTCAGCGCAGTCAGAACCCCGGTGGGCAGTTATGGCGGAGCCCTCAAAGACACAAATGCGGCAGCCCTGGGCGCTATTGCAGTCAAGGCTGCCATCGAAAAAGCCGGCATCAACCCGGATATCATTGACGAGGTCGTGTTTGGATGTGTGCTTCAGGGAGGTCTGGGACAGAATATCGCCAGACAGGTTTCCATTGCAGCCGGAATCCCACAGGAAGTTCCCTCAATGACCATCAACAAGGTTTGTGGTTCCGGCCTCAGGTCCGTAGCATTGGCTGCACAAATCATTAAAGCCGGTGATGCTGACTGCATCATAGCTGGTGGTACAGAAAGCATGAGCCTTTCCCCCTACGTAGTTCCTTCTGCCAGATGGGGCGCCAGAATGGGCGACGCCAAAATGGTGGACATGATGGTCTATGACGGCCTGACAGACGCATTTAATAATTATCATATGGGAATTACAGCAGAAAATATAGCTGAACAATGGGGATTGACCAGGGAGGAGCTTGACGCTTTCTCTGCAGGT
>Ga0247840_10010263_pt1 | contig 11750 bp, 17 predicted proteins | sample LaCruzMarch2015__FD_192404 | JGI IMG/M metagenome (GOLD analysis project Ga0247840, IMG submission 192404) | Freshwater microbial communities from meromictic Lake La Cruz, Castile-La Mancha, Spain - LaCruzMarch2015_17m | ecosystem: Environmental > Aquatic > Freshwater > Lake | place: Spain...
CCTATGTTGCACACTCCCATGCGGATGTTCCCATTGGCCAGGATGGCCGTAATGGCTGTTGAGCACTGCTTGCCGTACTCAACAAGCCCCAATTCTTCTGGCCCGGCTTCGACACGCTCAGATCCCCAATGCTCAAACTGGTTCTCTATGATAAGCCGCTTGCCTATCATGCGATCATTCTCCTTCGGCTCTGCTAACTCAACTCTTACGATTGTTGACATAAGGCTACTCCTTTGATTCGCTACTACCATTTTCAACCGACAACTTGTCGGCCTGAATCTGTCTAGCAAACCTTTGGCAAAATCATATGGAACGATAGGTGGAATTATCTTCAGCGGGATGGATTGACTTGCAGACAAAGCCCCTCGCTGCGTGTGCGTCTGCCTCAGTCTGTTATTGCGGGCGGGTTGCCCAAATGCGTGGCAGAACACCCCAGATGTTGAATAGATCATTCAGCCGATTTGCTGCCCGTCTTAGGTTTCCACTCACGGGCGAGTTTTTGCGCTTCCAAAATTTGTTCAGGGGTCATTTTCTTTTCAACTCGAGCGAGGCTTTCCCTTGCTCCTTCAAAGCCGTTCCTCAATGCAAGACTTAGCCACGTATGAGCCTGAACAAATTCCTGCGTGACTCCTTGGCCTCTGGAATACATCACCACAAGAGTATTCTGCGGAACAGCCTCCCTGCTCCGCACCAAATCGGCACCACTTAACTGCCTCTGCATAATCCTAGGCTATCCCCTCCCCATCGTAATATTTCAAGCCAAGCTCTACCTAGGCATTTGCGTCACCACTTTCAGCCTTCGCCCTAAGCTCAGACAGTTCATCGGCCCACGCAGTCGAACAAAAGCAAAAAGCGATCATCACAGATAGAAAAAATGCTGTTCGTTCCATTGGGTTTCACTCCTAAATAGCTCGTTGGATCTGGTTGAGGGTTTTAGTCGGGAAGAGTAGCACAATAATGGTGCTTGCGCCGAAGAGATCCTGGCATTGACTGAGCCGAACTGCCGCGCAAGGCGAGGGAGCGCCGCCATCTGGGTGATTGGGGTTGGCGGTCTTTCTTTACATTAAATTCGCCTATATAACTGGCCGCAATAATCCTCGATGTGGAGGTTGGATATGGATTGGAGACTTTTCCTCGAATATCTAAAGGTGTTCCTCTCTGCCCCTGCTATTGCCGGAGTTCTTGGGGTCGCATTTCTATGTGTTTTTAAGAGCAATCTAAAGTCACTTATAGATCGTACCATAAGAGGGAGAATTGGAAGCTTTGAATGGAATGGCTCCCAAAAAGAACGACTCGAAGAACCAGAGACAAGCGGCGATCCTCCCAAACTTGCAGAAAATGAACCAGTAGAACTTCCTAGCGAAATCCGACTCACTCCCGATCAAATCAGTTCAATTCAAGCTTTGCTACAGTCTGAACGAGCAAATGCAATCCTCTGGGAATACCGATATCTCACGCTTTATCTCGCTCCTTCAACACAACGTGTCTTGCGATGGCTATCCGGACCACCATCTCAACATGCCGTCAATTTTGTTGAAAGCTTCTTACAAACATTCGTCCCGGAACAACTGGAACGTGCAGCAATATTCAGAGCTCTACAGAATCACTCTCTGATCAATATTGATGGCAGTGGATTGATTTCTGTAACACCAAAGGGATTGGATTACCTTACATGGCGAAGCAACTAACTTTATTCCTGCTCTTACGCCGCTATCCGATAATCTCCCATTCCATGAACGCAGGTCGCTGCTTCTTGAGCCTGGCAATCGCCTGATCTTCCTGCTCGTTGGTGATGTAGTACCAGAGCTTGCCTTTGATTAGGCCCATGAAGATTCTAGCAGGGTTGTGCGTGCGTCTGGCCCTGATGCTTGCTGCTATCCAGTTTCACAATGACGCCAATCAATTCATCGCATGCCGAAACTTCACCCCAAGAATTTGGCAGTCCAAAACTCAGGCTCCCTTCCCCCTTACCAATGGAGACCGCGATTGAGCAATTAAATCAGGCTATGATCGCTTACGGCGTTCCCTTAGATTGCACGCTGCGCTTATCGGGTCAGGCTCTCAGTTCCAGCCTTTTGATCCAGCTAATATGACTTCACTGGCAATTCCACAACATCTTCGTGTCATATTATCACATTGGTTATTACCAACCTTTTCACAATATCTTTCCCAATTATCGCTTCCAACAAGACATACCGCATCAAATCCCCAAAGCCCTAACCAGAATCTCGATGGATTATATGCCTCTGGATTACGGACATTCCCCACTAAAGTTCTTCTTGCATCGAGATAATCAACATTATTTGCTCTAGATTCCAGCATCTCTCTTTGCCTTGCTGTAATAATTCCAAGCTTTGCTAGTCCAGCTAAATAAATCTTGCATCCTAATCTCATGTTGGATTCCTTAATTTGCCTGAGGAAACCACTCAAAATAAGGTATCCAATAGGAGCTAGGCAGATGAGATATAAAATGGCTAACATTTCCCTATTTTCGCTTATAGGTTGGTTTAAAGCCTGTGAATCAAAAAAATAGAAATAAAGAGAACCCAGTATAAGTACACACCCTACCGGATAACTACAGATCCACAAGAACAAGACAACGGCATACCATAACCGTCGATTGAATGGGGTTCGATACCATTCGTTGCGAGTCTTATCCTTGCACCAGGTAAGGCACACTGGACACGGATAAACGGGTGGGCCGAATTCAACTGTGGTCGCCTCCATGGAAAAAAGTGGTGTGCCACATTTCGCACATTTACCGCTTATAAGCTCCATAACAATCCTCTCTTTGTAAGCAGAAAGCCATATCCGAAAGATCATTCACTTCATCCCACACCCACTCATTCAAGATCTTTGTCATGCCTGTTTATAGCACTCTAGTAAATTAGAACGACATTCCTGCCAAGAAACCAAACTCGCCGGAAAGCATTGCAAACACCACCCTCAGCCCAGCTCTGAAGGACAGAAATGATGGCATCGTCCGTGGTTATTATTCTACCGTTTGTATCAAAGAAGCTCTATTTGGTGCGGTGTTTGATATTTCTTATGAAACTTCCCACTAAGAATCCTGGCAGATGGGTCTGCTGTTCTAATAACGCCAGATTATGTAGCCCCGGTCTTGATTAGCTCCGTATTGCAAGCAGCAATGTCTGAATCACATAGCTCTACAAGCTCAAATGCCATCCAGCCTTGTCGTATGTCTCGAGCAAGTATATCAGGATCTGGTGGTTCACGCTTATCAACAGAATCTAGATCAATATTCAACTCACCTGCACACGTTGCAAACTCACTGAAGATTGCTACTTCTATTCTTGCTTTGTCAGATTCGCTTCTCACCTGATCATTGCTCCCATTACGCCGCCAACCGATAATGTTTTCTCTCCCTGAAGGCAGATGGCTCCACTAATCTCCGTTTCTTCAGCCTGGCAATCGCCTGATCCTCCTGGGCATTTGTTATGTGATGCCAGAGTTTGCCTTTGATAATACCAATGAAGATCTTAGCGGGGTTGTGTGTACCTCTTGCTCTGACAGTGGCAGCTAGCCAATTGATAATATCGGCTTCTGAGCCTGAGATAAGGCCCTTGGCTCGTGCTTGCCTGTAAAGCTCTTCATTTCGAGAGAAGCTCTGGAAGTCCTCCGGCTGAATGTCGTTTATGTTTGGGGTTGTGGATTGGGTATTTGTTTTCGAAATTGTTTGCTTGCAAACACCAGAACCAGTTTTCTGGTGTTTAGATCCGTAAGGAGTTTTCTTGTATTTATATGGGGGTGAAAATTCGGTGCACTTTTTTACCTGAGGGGGTGAAAATTCGGTGCAAGGCGTAGCTGAGTTATCCACAGACGAGGCTTCTCCTCCCCTACTCTGCTCATTGGCTGACCATTCAAGATTAAGCTCAAAGTATGAGCCATCTCTGTTGAGCTTTCTTTGAGTAGAACCTTCGTCCTTACCAATCAAGCCAAGAGTTATCATCTCAGCCCTGGCTGCTTTTACTGCTCTTGGAGAAAGCCCAAAGACTTCCGAAATCCAAGACACCTTTACTGTTCCACGCGAGTTGATAGTCCCTGTCTTTGCCTGAAAGGAAAGACCGCGAATAATGTAGGCGGCTATCGTGAGAAAGAGAGATGGCTTGTTAAGGCTAGCAAGAAACCTAATAAAGCGCCTTGGAACTGGAATTGGTCGAGTTGCTTTTCTTCCCTCTAGCGCTTTAGCAAGAATGTCTTGAGCACTCTTTGTTGGCGTCTCTGTGCACACAATAAGATCTTGAGAAAAGAGTAAAAGCCCTGCTGTTTTTAGTTCGGCTAAACACTGGCCTATAGATCTCAGCGTAAGCCCACCAGTAAGCCCAATAAGCTCTGTGCGCTTAAAACATACTTTACCATTGCCTTCTCCGCTTCCGCTGCGATTTGACCGCCTAGCGGCTTCTCTAATGGCCACTAGCTCAAAACAAGCAAAGTAGACCCTCAGGGCCATAAAACTGATTTCACCTTCTATGTAAGCTCCTATACCGTTTAGAAGCTGTATTGGTGTGATTGTCTTGTATCCAGAACACATAATTTCTCTACTCCGTCTTAAATTTTGGGCGGATTTAAGACAAAAGAATCCCGTTGCCCTTGAAAAAAGGCCATTGCGAAAACACTCGGAGGGAATTAGAGTAGGAGGTCTCTAATCTGCTCTACTCAAAATTACCTGCCTTGTGCGGGTTTTTTTGTGCCTAAAATCTTTCTCGATCTATTCGATAGCTACTCACCTTTGCGTTAGTTAAAACTGATTAAACTCTTCTTTCGTACGGCAAGGAATTGCGCAAGAAGAAAAATGCGCTAGGTTTTCCCAAAGAGCCAACGGGCCATTTGGCTAGTTGGCTCTTTGTTTGGTCTGTTAGCCAATGGGCTGTTTGGCTAATGCGGCTCCGTAAGTGCCAAACGGCCAACGAGCCAATAGAAAAAAATGCGTTGCTGCAAGTCGTTAGCGGTGGTATTTGGCCAAGAGGCCAATTGGCCAACGCGAAAAGGACTGGCTGCTTTGGCCAAACGGCCAATTGGCTAAATGAGGAAAAAGCGATGCAAGATGAAGTAAAAAAAGAAAAAAAGACAGTCGTGATATCGGTCGGGAATCAGAAGGGAGGAGTGGGTAAGACCACTAACACTATTCAACTTGCGAGTGCTTTAGCAGAAAGAGGGCGACTTTCTCTCATTATAGATCTCGACATGACATCCGGTGCTACCAAGGCACTTCGGGCTCCCACAGAAGGATGGAATAGTGCCTTCGAGCTTCTGACCTGCACTGAGAATGCAGAGGATACGATCATTGATAACAATGAAGAAGAAGTTCCGCTTCCTCACAACGTCCATCTTATCCCAAGCTCAAGAAAACTTGCCGAGCTTGATACTTTCCTCTCTCAGAACCCTTGGGTCATTCACCAAAATCTATTAGTTGAACCGATCAACAGGTTGAGAGGCCGATATGATTATATCTTCTTGGACACTCCTCCGCAGAAAACAAAAACGACGATTCCGGCGCTAAAAGTTGCAGATTGGTCTATTTTGAGCGCAATGCCGGATCATCTGGCTGTTAGTGCGCTTGGTGAGGCTTTGCTTGATATTGCGACAGCACAAAAATTTGCAAATTCAAATCTCATGCTTCTCGGTGTTATCGTTTGCGCCATGCCAAAACCGAAAACACGTCTTGCGCGTGAGCTCGTGTCTTATGTTGAGCGCACGTGTGTAGACATAATCGGCAAATCTCTAAAATTCTCTACAGAAATTTCCCGTAGCGTGATTATTCAAGAAGCGCAAAGGGTAGGGCAGTCGATTTTCCAATATCGGCCAGATCATCTCGTCGCTGATGAATACAGAGCCTTAGCTAGGGAGTTGGAAGCTCGTATTGCAAGTATTCCTGCAGAAAACGAAACTTTCGAAGGGCAGGTGGTCAATGCCTAGAAAGAAATTCGATGAAGTCCCATACAATCCAATAGCTGCTGACCTCGTGCGCGAAGTGGCCGTTGGTGCTAAAGGAGAAGCTTTTCAGCCAATCCTTCATTTCGCTCAATCTTCTGAAAAGCGCCTCGATGCTGTTGACCGAAGATCGCAAGTAGAAAAATCACCGACCCCAGCCATCGAAAGAGAAGAACCTACTATTACGAAGCGCTTTGTTCTCACTCGTTCTGAGGATGCCGATGTTGCGGATTTTTTACTTAGGCTTCAGAAGAGGTCAGGGACAAAAGTCCCTCTCAGTGTCATCGCTCGATCTCTCCTAAATATTGCTATGCAAGCAGAGGAACAGATAGCGGCTGAAATCGAGACAGGGTTTTCGCGGCCCCTTCCTTCAACTCATGACACAATTGGACTGGCTGACTTTGAGGATCGGTGGATGCGTTGTCTTGCAAACGCTCTGAGGAAGATGCCCAGACCGAGATGGTAGGGGACTCTCATAAAGAGCCGGCAGCGCAGATTTTGCCAGTGAAAACTCGAAACCACACTTGGATTGTTGGCGATTCTAGAGCCGATGCTTAAGAAGGAGTCGTTTTGATGTCAGAATGGCATCGAGAAGGTAAGAATAATAAGTTTCCTTAGAGTGTTGTATGCCTAGACAGTGGCCACTAAAAGGCGCAATAAATATTGACCGACCCTCTTACTGTGTCGTATACTACTTAGTAAGAGTCACTACGGTATGTGCATGAGAATTTTTAAGGTAAGAGATTTTAGTAAATGGGCGAAATCCCGCATAAGTGACGGTCAGTTGAAAGAGATCGTGACAGAGATGGAAAGGGGGATCGTCGGCGATAAATTAGGTGCTGATCTATATAAAAAACGGCTCCCGATTCACGGCAGAGGAAAACGCGGAGGAGCCCGTAGCATTGTAGCTTACAAGGCAAAAAACCGAATATTCTTCATGTATGCATATGATCGCAAAGAAGGTGACAAGAAAAAAGAACAGGCAGAAATCAGCAAAGAGGCAATAAAGGCGTACCAGATAATCGGCAAAGAATTAATAGCTATGCCTGACAATGCCTTGGATAAAGAATTACAGAAGGGAAGTATTATAGAAATTTAGGTGAAGTAAATGAGCGTTAAGATGAACGGTAAAAGCCCGGAGCAAGCGGCACTTGAGCTATCGCATAGTCTTAGTTTGTCGAAAGCGACTCTGAAGCAGATCAACAATTTGTTGATACATAAAATACCGGAATTATCGTCAACACAAATAGCTGCTCTCAGAGAGAGAGAGAATGTCAGTCAAGCTGTTATGGCAGCTTGTCTTGGGGTAACGCCATCGGCAATTCAAAGCTGGGAGCAGGGAATTAGAAGCCCATCAAACAGTTCGTTACGACTCTTGCAGATATTAGATAAGCACGGACTTAGTCTCTTTGTGGAAAATTAATGTGGAGCAGAATTGGTACTTCTGTTCCACTGTCACTATCTCAAATGAGGTAATAGCCGTGCAAGCTGCCACTCTTGAAAATGGAAATTATGGCTCAATGGTTACTGAATCGTCTATTTGACGCTAAAGACCAACCAAAACCACGGTTTGCGTTTCAAGGCACGGTGAATTGGATGAGAGCACTTTCGATACTTGTTGAAAATGGTTCATTTGAAAAGGAAAAGATAAAGGCCCATTACAATTTTGTGAGCAGACGTAAGGCTAACCCAACTGCTGATACCTTGGTATTCGAAAACCTAGTGATGGCCCTCCATAATCAAGCGTCTCTCGTTCGTCTAACGGAGAATATTAAGCATCCATATGACATATGCAGGCTAGCTATCATCAGCTGGTATTACAGCACTTACTTCACCAGCCGCTCTATGATTGCTGCTGCCTCCGGTTCAATAAAAGAAACACATGCAAGCACAGCAAGAATGTGGCAGTCCGATATCGTGGACGCTAAATTAGTCGTGTTCCCATTCTCGTTACATTTGAGCAGTCTCGTTGAAAAGGTTACGCAAGCACAAATCCTAACCTACCGCGGAAGCAATAAACACGACCTAAATACATATCCAACAAACCAAGAAGAATCTCTCGGCGCTGTCATCTCCTATCTGAGCGGCACCGGAGATTATGAAAAATCGCGCATAGAAGAGAAGGTCAAGAGCGGTAAAGACTTTACCGCTCTCAAAGTGGCTAATTTTCGAACAAAACAAGCTCGTGAATTGAGAGACGGGCAGCTAGCTAGGAATAGTGTTAACTACTTGGTTCAAGCTTTTCGCTTTCGTGGTAAGGCAAATTATCGCGATTCTATGTTTTTGAGTTATGGGGATGACAATTCAGAGAAGATAGCGATCTTCATAAAGGACCTGGAAACGGTCTCGCGTGCATTTCTTCGTATGGCTGCTCATTATCTGTCTCGACGGGTGGAAAAAGAGGCATGGTTTGAATTTGCGAAGGATCTAGAAGCTAATTTACGGATCTCTATAGGCGTCAACGATTTGTTCTTTGGGACATAAATCCTCAATCTGTATTCATCCCAAAGTTTCGCTTGGAACAGAATTACCTATTCTGTTCCACTTCCCAACATTCCTTGATAACCTCAACCACATAATTCGCGGCTTCTGCCGCTTTCTTCTTACCGGAGTTGAAACAAATGTCGGGCGAACTGTTCACATCTAAGGGAAAGCGCAAATATCTTACCACAGAGGAAAGGGATAGTTTCCTCAAAGCAGCTGAGAAGTTTGATAGGGAAGTGAGAACGTTTTGCGCGTTGCTCGCTTACTCGGGTTGTCGAATCTCTGAGGCTCTAGCACTTACTGCGGACAGAGTGGATCTCTCTGGTGGTGTGGTTGTCTTTGAGACTCTAAAGAAACGAAAGACCGGAGTCTTTCGGGCCGTGCCTGTGCCTCCTCACCTCCTCGATGCGCTCAACATGGTTCACGGGGTGAGAGAACTGCAAGCCAAGCGTGGAAAGGGCAGGGGGCTTAGATTGTGGCCTTGGGGCAGAACTACCGCTTGGCGAAAAGTTGGTGAAGTAATGAAAGCAGTCGGGCTTGATGGTCAGCCGCAAGGTAGCGCCAAAGGCTTGCGGCATGGGGTAGGGGTGGCAGCGGTTACTAATGGGATTCCGCTTAATCTAGTTCAGAAGTGGCTAGGACATGCGCAGCTTACCACAACGGCAATCTATGCTGATGCTGTCGGGGCTGAAGAAAAGAATATTGCGGCGAGGATGTGGAGCGCCTAGCGTTATTGTTCACACCTCAGACTCTTTTGGCTCTATCACCAAGTGCGACAATCAGGTATCCCCCTTCATCCGTTATATTGACGTGGAACCCTTCAGTCGTTTCCAATGACTTCAATCCCGGCACAACCTGAGTGCCCGTGAGTGATTCGCAATGGAGAAACTCCGTGGTCTCGATTACTTCATGCTCAATTCCATCAGATAATGTCTGTATCTTGAATCGGTCTGTTACTTTAGCAGTCTTTCTAACCATACGCCCTTTGTTTAGTGCTCTCTGTCTTTAGGTGGAAAGGGGTCGTGCCCAGGTGGAATTGTATCCTTGCTCCTGATCTTCCCATCCTTCCCCTTCGTTGTAAGCTCGCCACCACCTTGCTTTGTTAGGTTTGTCCGCGCTGCATGTATCGCCTCGCTCTGTGTGTTATGCACACTAGAAGCTCTCTGACAGTCGTTCCGTTTGTTGATCCACTTGCGATCTTCTCGCTGGTAGACCATGCGATCCCTGCCTTTACTCATTTGCTGCTTCTCCTAGAGACACTCATACAGAGATAAAAGATTATTGGGCTGTTCGCCGTCTGCCACGGTCTTGATATACTCGTTACCAAAACGGCTTCTAGCGACAATTACCTCAACCTGTTGCCCATTCATATTCACGTAGAAAGAGTATTTTCCAGCCTTGATATACTCAATAGCTTCCTGCTGAGAGAGCTTCCAGTTAGAGCCATCCGGGTTCATGCCACCAACTGCCTTAATACGATCATGTGGATCGTGGCGGTTCGTTTTGTTAATACATTTAATTTCATGCCACGAAGCCATGATTACCTCCTTTATAGTTGGGGAAATTAACAACAAAAAACTCTTTCGCTTTTCTGTCTCAAATGAGAGATAATGTCTCTCAACTAAAACAATACAAAATATCTCACACAAGAGAAAGTGTTGCAAGTGTGAAACGGGGGATCTGTGGTAAAAAAAATTACGTTAGAGAGTCTTGGTCCTGCTCTGCGGGATAACCGGGGAGGTCGCGGGCTTCGGGAAGTAGCAAAGGAAATGGGCATAAGCCCCGCGACTCTTTCCAGGATAGAAACCGGAAAACAGCCTGATCTTGAGACTTTTTCGAAAGTTTGCAGATGGCTGGCCGTAGATGGTGGGGAAGTCCTCGGCTGCTCAGAGGAGAAAGGCCACCCATCAACAACCCTTTCAGCGCATTTTCGGGCGGAGAAAACCATGAAACCAGACACCGCCAACCACCTAGGGGCCTTAATCTTGGCTATCCATGAAAAAATGGAGCGAGATAGTGCTCCCCTCTGAAAAACAGAGTGCCCGATTTGAGAGAGGTTATAAAGCGTGGGCTGAAAACACCTCTCTAGCAGTCCGCTCGCGCCTAAAGCTCTTACCCACCGATCCGCTATCCCATTTCGAGTTAGCAGAACATTTGGGGGTAATCATCTGGGAGCTTTCTGAAGTTGATACGCTTCCGCAAGAGTCCCTTAGCTATCTTAGCTCAAAGGAGGGTAATGAATGGTCTGCGGTCACCGTATCAGCTCAAAAGACAGTAGTTATCATCAATCCAACACACTCCCCAGCCAGAAAAGCCAGTAGCGGCATGCACGAGTTAGCTCATATTTTACGTGGCCACGAACCTGCCCAGGTCACCTATTCACATGGAGGGATCACGTTTCGAGATTTCAATCCTCTTCAAGAAGCTGAGGCCGATTGGCTTTCCGGCTGTTTATTGTTACCGCGCACAGTTTTGCAGCATTGCTATAAAAACAACTACTCTCATCAGGATGTAAGGACGGGCTATGGTGCTAGCTGCGATCTCTATAACTATAGGCTCCGAATTACAGGCGTAGAAAGGCAGCATACTAAGATAAAAAAGAAAGTAGCTTAAGGCTAAAGCCTAGCATTGCCCCTCATAGCCAGATGCTAATTGTTCAAAATCTTCGGACAGTCTACTGATCTCATTGGTAATGAGAGAAACACTCACTTGGGTTGGATAGAAACAGAATAAGGTTCGCCGGTATGCGGGTCACAGTTAATCATCACTATGCCGTGTTTTGGGGATGCCATCTTACTACCTCCTACTTCTTTACTACTTGGTTACATCAATCAAAGTTCTGCACTTTCTTCTTGGTAATCTGAAAGAGCGAACCTTCGTCATCATCGGATGGTCGTTCAACCTGCATGGGCGCTGGCCGTGGCGGCGGTTGTGAGATTCTTAGTCCGAGTCTCTTGAAGTCTACTTCGTCCCAGTGTCTTAAGAACTGATCATCTTCGCTTCTTGGGTCTATATCGAGCACGCTGTTGCTCTTTGGCTTGATGTCTTGTCTTACCCAATCCCCTGAGGCATAGCAGTAATAGGCCCCTATGGAGGGGACTAGATAATATCCAGGAAGGCCGTTCTGAAAGGTTGTTGGCGGCATGTCCATAATCTCGGAGCTGAGCACAACGTCTCTCTTGGCCAGGTGCTCTGACCTCGTTGTGCTGCTGCTTGCTGTGCTTGTCTCTTTGCCTCTCCAACCCTGACTGCTCGTTCCGGTGTTGCTGCCGTGACTGACTCTTGTCTCCAAGACTTCTCTCTCGCCAAAAAGA
>Ga0247840_10010264_pt1 | contig 11750 bp, 5 predicted proteins | sample LaCruzMarch2015__FD_192404 | JGI IMG/M metagenome (GOLD analysis project Ga0247840, IMG submission 192404) | Freshwater microbial communities from meromictic Lake La Cruz, Castile-La Mancha, Spain - LaCruzMarch2015_17m | ecosystem: Environmental > Aquatic > Freshwater > Lake | place: Spain...
GGCGCGGTCATGGGTCTCCGGGCTTTCCGCGAGCACGCCGGGAAACGCGATGAATCCGTCGGTCGTCTCGGCCGCGCACTCGGCGAGAAGCTGCTGCCATTTTGCGGGAACCGAAACGGCGGGGGCCTCTTCGGTAAAGACGACAAAGTGAAGGCCACGCTCTTTGGCCTTCCGGCAAAGCTCGGCAACCGTGTGGCTGCCTCCGGTGATGTCGGATTGCAGGCCGATCAAGCCGGGATGCGGGACGCCGGGCAGCGAGAACACCTGCGGGCGCAAGTCCTCGCCTTTGGACGGATGATGGTAAATCGCCTCCTGTCCGCCATTTTTGAACCCTCCCACCTGATGTCCGGGAACAGACGCCAGCCAGCCGAGGAGATTGGTCAGGAGCTGAAATCCCTCGCCGGTTTTGACGATCCGCCCGTCGTCCCAATACGCGTGGAACGGCCGCAGGATCCAGAACGACGAATGCCCCGCCCAGTAAGCCATCCGTCCGCCTCCAGCCTCACGCGCCGCCACGAGCGGCGGGGCGGCTGGAATGAGATCTCCCTTTTCCTGGATGCCCTCGCTCGGCACCGTGCGAGCGGTGTCGCCGGCCTTCACGAGCACCTTCCACTCGGGCCCCGGAAAAAATGCCGTGGTGAGTTCGTTGCCGACGGGATACGCGAACGTCTTCACTCCCCGCGTGATCGGATCTTCGGCGATCCCGGATGTCTGCGCCACGCCGAATCCCGGAAAGGCAGCGAACGGCGTGATGTTCGCCGCCTTCTCCCGAACCGTTTGCGGCAGGGCCGTGATCCCGTAATCCGCCAGCCACGCGTTGACGGTCTTATGGATCGTCCCTCGGAATAAGTCGGGAAAAATCAGAACCCCTCCGCCTTTTTTCAAGTAGCCCGCCAGAAGGGATTTCATCTTCGCCAGCCGCGCGTCCTTGTCGGCCTTCAAATACGAATCCGGCGTCTGCAAAAATATCACCGCATCGAACCGGTCGAGAATTCCCTCGTTCAGGGAATCCCACGCGCACTCGCCGACCGACCACCCTTCCGCCGCGAGCTTCTCCGCCATCTCCGGCTGGATGAAATGCCGGAACGCATGAAACTCCTCGTAGTTATCCCCCGCGACCACCAGCACCGAACGCCCGGGCGGCGTGTCGGACGCTCTCGCCGACAGCGCGAAAACGCTGGCCAGCGCACAAAAGAAAAGGAGAAAAAGAAAAGAGCGGAGGGGCATTCGAGTTGTCACTCCCGGATAGGGATTAATAGTTGAATCCACATCCGGATTTTGCCCGCGAATAGAGCGAATGAATACGATGCAGACATCCTAACTTGTCGGGAAAACGGATGAGCCGACAATTCTTTGGAGGTGCGACATTCCTGTCGCACGCTGCTTGGCGGACAGGAATGTCCACCCTCCGGGAAACACCTTTCGGTCTCACACTGGTTCCCTGCAAGTGCTGTTTGAGAGGAAAACATCAGGATATCTGAAATGAGGGGGATAGGAAAACTGAAAAAGCAGCTTTTCTCCTGCCGGGAGTCCATCCCATTCGCTGGGATTCGCATGATTTGCGGGCCTCTTCCGTCGTTTTCGGATTGAATACCAACCGGCAGATGGAATCCGGCACCGCCCATTCATTCAATCGTCAGGCTGCTCAGCACGAGGTGGTTTGATCCGGGATCGCTGCTCTTGTCGCCGGAGATCATGATTTGAACCGCCTTGATCGTCGCCGGCAGCGCGACAGCGGCCTCGTCTCCCGCCGAGAATTTTTTCACAGGCAGGCGGTAATCGGAGTTCCCGCTGACGGGTTCTTTAATGGCGGTGTAGAGCATCTCGCCATTGTCCGTCACCAGCTCAACATCGAGAAAATTTTCGGGCGAGAGAGCGAGATCTGCGGAGAGAACGAGAACGGAATCCTCCGTGACCTTGGCGTTGCATGGCATCGTGAGACGGGCGAAATCAAACTCCTCCGCAGCCGACGTCTCCACATCCCAAACCAGGGAATGGCCCTCGGTGAAGCTCCATATCGAACTCGTCACCGCCCGCCCCTTCTCTTCCTTGATCTCGCTTTGAACGGAGGAAAAATCCACCGGCGACTCTGCGGCGAAGCCCCGCGACACCAAGGCAAAAGCCGCAAAACAGACAATGCCGAAATCTCGAAAACCCCCGCTCATGATTGGCGGAGGCGGCGGAATTTCAGCAACGCGATCCCGCCGATCGCCAAGAGCGTAAGCAGCCCGGCCGATGGCTCGGGCACGATCTGCATGTTGTCGAAATTTGTGGAAACGGTCTGGGGAAGTGTGGCGAGGGCGTCTCCGATGATTCGAAAGCGGATGTAGTTCACATCTGTAAGGTTGGACGAATCCAAGGTGAAATCAGACATCGTGTAGCTGGCGGTATACCAGGCGTTTGCAGATGCAGGCTTGTAAGTGACCTCGTATGTGCCGTGGGTGACCGTCAATAATTGCCAATTGACATACATGCCGTCGGACCAAGCAACGGTTGATCGGATATCCACATTGAACGTCGTGTTGGTGCTGAGATCTAGAGGCGTGCTAAAATTGCGGAACACGTCCGCATAGGCGCTTCCGCCCGAGTTGTATGTCGCAGTGGCATTCAGTGAAGAGGTGCCCTGCGAATAGATGGTCGTATCGACCGTCAACGACTTCGGGTTGGCATTACTACCGCCGCCAAGCTCCCAATAACCGGGGCCCGTGGTATCCATGGGATCGATATAGGGGGCCGCGAAGGTTGTGGTGACGGCCACCAAAGCGAGCAAGCTCGCTAGCAGCACGGATAGCAACGATGGAGTTTTCATGTGTGTATCAGGTTTTTATGGATGGGATTTTGTTGTGAGGAAAAATGGTCGGACGAAGGGTGCAGCATGTGCTTGCCGGCCGCGTTCGACGTCCAGTTGTGCGGGAGGATCGTCTTCTCCACGGGAAAATGTTTTTTCCGAATCCCTTCGAGCATCCTCATGGCCGCGATCCGGCCCATCTGACGAGCGGGGTGCGGCAGCATGAACCACGGGTTCGGGATAAAATGGGCCTCCGCGCAGGTGCCGACGGTCACGAATACATGCCGCACGTCCACACCTCCGCCACCCCCGAAGATCTTCCGCAGCGGCGGGATCAGATCAGATGCCCGCGAGACAAATGTTGCCGTCGGCGTCTTCTCTGCCGCCAATCTCGCGGCGAGCTCGTCCCCGTGTTCGGAGACCGGAATTTTTATCACCCGCAGGCCGAGCATCCGGCACTCGTTCTCGAACCCCGCCTCGCGGGCCACCAGACTCGGGGCGGCGGACGGAAACTCGTAGAGGAACGCTTGGCGACAGCTGTTGGCCTCGGCGAGCCGAGCCGCTTCCCGGCCGGCTTGAAAATCGTCTATGTCAATCGACGGGGCCTTCAAACCGAACGGAACGATGCTCAGAAACATCACCGGCAGACCGGACGCAACCGCCTCGTTCCAGTGCGGGCTCGGGTGGCTCTGCCAGACCGGAAACGAAATCACCCCGTCCACACGCCAGTCGCGCAGGGACAGCAGCTCCGCCGCCTCGATCACCGGGTTGTCGTCCACGATCGAGAGCGCCACCTGGTGGTCGTTCTCCCGCAGCACATCGTAGATCCCGGACAAAATGTCGGTCATGAATTCTCCGCGGCTGTTGCAGAACAAAACCCCGATCACCTGGGTCCTCCGCCCGGACATCGCACGGGCCACGTAATCGCGCCGGTAATTCAGCGAGCGACAAGCTTCCAGGACCCGGTCGCGCGTAACCGCCGGAATCCGCATCTCTTCCGCCCGCCCGTTCAACACATACGAAATCACCGCGGGCGACACCCCTGCCACCTTCGCAACATTCGCCATCGTCGGGCGCGGTTTCATCATGCTTAATCGCTAAAGCGGTTTATCTGGAAATTAAAGACAAAAATTAAAAAATTTCTTACTGTGGATCTCATTGAAATACATTATTGTGCAGTTGGTAAGCGAGTTATGATATTTTTATGATGTGAAGTTAAGCGCGGTATTCAGCTTATATTCATAACTTGATATTTCAGTAAGTTTCTGCGATTTCAGGCCGTATGAGCGCCAATTCATGCGGAAAATCTTCCGGCTTTTCCGGGCAGGCGGAGCGGATGCGCGGATTGGAGGTGAGTATTCCGGTGAACGAGTTCGGCGGCTATGGGCCTGGCGGGGAGGTGATTTACACCAAGCCACTGAGGGGATGTCCGGCGGTGATGGTGGACAAGAAGGGCGCCCACACGCTGACCGTGCAATCGAACGGATCCACGGAATTCAAGACCCGCCTCGCCTGCGGCAAGGAAATCATGGTTTTGCGGGGAAGTTTTGATGCGGTGACAAAGCGCGAGACTGGTGTGCCGAGCCACAATTTGTGGTTGCGGATGTCCAGAACAGAAAGTGCTACAGGCTTTCCAGCCTGTGAACCTGCTCAAACACAGGCTGGAAAGCCCGTGTCACACTCCACCTCATCGCTGGTGAACCCTTCGTCCGGCGGCGGGCTTGTCGCGGCGTCAAGTCGGGTCATCAAGACCTCGTCACCGGATCGTGCGATGTGGTTTCTCCAGGATTTTGGCGCGATCAGAAGCGCCGTGAAATTGCAGCTCGTGGAAACGCCGGCAGGCCCGGCGGTTTTCCGGGGCCTGCGGATTGAAAACCGCGGGGCAGAGACCTGCTCGGGACAGGTCTGGAGCTGCTTCAACACCTACGGCACGCAGTTTTTCGCATACAACAAGGACAACTGGTATGACTCCGGTCTGCCGGTGACGCCCACCGAATGCGTGGTCGCCTGCCCGGTCCCGTTTTCCGGGATCTACCAGATCCGCCGCGCGAGTTCGCATCCTTCCGGCATGCGTCCGCTCGGGGCGACGTGCGATTACGAGAGTTTCGTGGGAGACAGCTCGGGGTTTTCTCTCCTCCCTTCCGCCGTCCGCGAAGGGCGCATTTTGCCGCATGGGGCCGGCTCACGGTTGAACCGGTTCTCGACTCCCACGCTCGCCGCCTGCGGGTTTGATTTTGAGCTCGAACCGGGCGGGCACGCGACGCTCGAACAGAGCCTGCTTTATGTCACCGCCCCGGCGCTCATCGAAGCTTTTCGGCGGATGGCTTCATGCGACAGCCCGCTTTTCTCCGACGTCGAAGCCGCGTTCCGGGCGGCGGCCGGATTTCTTGTGCAATCCAGCCCGGATGCGGCAGGCGCATTTCCGATAAGTGCAACCCACAGGGGGAACGGGCGTCCCGCCCGTTTAGAGACTGAGCCTCGCAGCAAAATCAACGCCCACACGGGCGGGACGCCCATGCCCCCTGGAAGACTCGTGCGATTGCCATCGGAAATGCGCCCGGATGCCGCAGCGTGTTCGCCGGAATGCGGGGAATGCACGCGACCGACACCGGAGGAGTTTTATTTGAATCTCCCGGCAGCCGGGGAAATTTCCGAGTATGCGAATTCCCTGTGGGCGACGGTTGACGAGCTTTACGAGAATTGCCGGGCGCACGGCGCGGCGCTCGCGGACGGCATCGAGATCGGCATGCGGGATCGTGCGCAGGACATGTGGGCGAAAGTCCGCCAGGAGCCGGGCCGGGTGCGGGAGGATCTGCTCCATGCCCTGAGCCTCATGATCGTCACCGGCGAGGAGGCCCCGCGCGTTGAGGAGGGACGCCGGATGGCGCTGGTTGAAAAACTTCACGGCACATTCCCCCGCCAGTATCCGAGCGTTTGGCTGGACCGCTCGCAGCCGGTCGCCAACGACAACCGCCCGTATGCCGACAGCCCGCTCTGGCTTCTCAACGCCCTGGACCGCTACATCACGCAAACCGGAGATCTCGATATCCTCGGACAGGAGGTGGCATCGGTCCGGCTCCTCGACCCGGAGAACCCGGTCCATTCGCCGATGGTCGGGCAGCGGAAAACATTTCGCGTCGCGGAAGTCGCCTTCGAGGTATTCGAAAACATCCGGCGTTCGATGGACGATTCTCCCTACGGCATGGTGCAGATCCTTTACGGTGATTGGTGCGATCCTGTGGACATGTTCGGCACGCTCGAAGTCGGCAACCCTGCGACGCGGGGTCTCGGGCGCGGGGTCAACACCCGGCTCTCTGCCCATGCGTTCGAAACGATTGTCCGGCTCCTGGACATCTTCGAAATCCCCGCGCTGGCCGCGCTGCGGGAAACCCTGCGGCTGGATCCGCGGATCGCCCGCGCCAACGAATCCGCCAACCTCCTCCGGAAAAATACGATCCTCCACGCATGGGAGGGGGACAATTTTATCGATTCCATCCACGAGTTTCGCGCCGACGGCTCGGTCCCCGACTACGCGGCGGGCGAGCTGGGATACACGTTCGGGAGCTCGGAAGGCCGGGACTCCGACGGCAAAGCCCGCCGCGTTGTCACCTCGAATGCCTACGGGCTTCTGATGCTCCGGATCTCCCGCAAAAACCTCGATACTCCGCCCGACGCCGCGCGCATGATCACCGGATTGCTGGACCAGGCGGACGCCTTGTGGAACGACAAGCTCGGCATCCCGCTCGTGAGCTATCCCGTCCCCAACAACCCGCAATCCCTCCGCTGCGTCGGCCGCATGGGGATGCTTCCTCCGGGCACCGCGGAAAATGGCGAATACCACCACGGGCAGATTTTTATGCACTGCTTCCGGAGCCAGGTTCCCGGCGAGGCCGCAAATGCTTTCCGCGCGCTCGCTCCCGTGCTCTCCGTGAAAAGAGCCGACGGCTCGCTCGGCGGACCGTTTGACGCCCCGGCAAATTCCTGCGCCTCAGATCCCGAGGATCCCCACTTCGGGATGGGCATGAATTTCGGGCTCTCCGGCTCGACGGCATGGCTGGTGGAATATTTCGAGAACCTCGCCGGAATCGAAATCAGCCTCGCCGATCCGGCGAACCAACATGTCAAAATTCTCGAAGAGCAGCCGGATTTTCCAGGTGACTTGGATTACCAAAGAGTGATCTTCCGGTATCGAGCGTCAGGCAATTACGAAAAAATCCCGCTCGCCATCACGCAGAGAGATGGAAAGATTTTCCTCAACGGCACCGAGTGCCGACCGGGCTCCCGGCAAAGCATCCCAAAATAGAATAGAACGCTGTTCACGGGGGACACCAAATGGAGGGCGGTCACTCTTGGCCGCCTCTTCGGGAAGCGACCATCGTCGCTACCCGCCTACCAGCAGGGCAGGAGTGCCCCGCCTCCTTTGGGCTGCCGGTGAGGCAACGGTTTTTTTGACAGGCGCGTCGCCCTCACGCTTGCGAATGGAGGGCGGTCACTCCTGGCCGCCTCTTCGGAAAGCGACTATCGTCGCTACCGCCCACCAGCAGGGCAGGAGTGCCCCGCCTCCTTTTGGGCTTCCGGTGAGGCAACGGTTTTTTTGACAGGCGTGTCGCCCTCACGCTTGCGAATGGAGGGCGGTCACTCCTGGCCGCCTCTTCGGAAAGCGACTATCGTCGCTACCGCCTACCAGCAGGGCAGGAGTGCCCCGCCTCCTTTTGGGCTGCCGGTGAGCAGACGGTTTTTTTGACACTCGCCTCGCCCTCACGCTTGCGAATGGAGGGCGGTCACTCCTGGCCGCCTCTTCGGGAAGCGACTATCGTCGCTACCGCCCACCAGCAGGGCAGGAGTGCCCCGCCTCCTTTGGGCGGTATTTGCTCGACGGCGACAGAAATCACATGAAAGTTGCCGCTATGAGCCCGGATTTCTTGGACCCGCGTTCGCCTGTCGCAATCCACGGGAAAAAGCTTCCGCATTGGCAGCAGGGCCCGGCTTGGCAGTTTGTAACATTTCGTTTGAAGGATTCGCTTCCCGCAGACTTCCTGGCTCCCTACCGCAACCAACGCACCGCATGGCTTCGGCTTCACCCGGAACCCTGGACGGACGAAATCCGCCGCGAATTTCACAGAGTATTCAGCACTCGAATCCATGACTGGCTGGACAAAGGACACGGATCCTGTCTGCTCCGAGATCCCGAGAAACGGCAAGCGATGGGCGATGTGATGATGCGCGACGACGGCTCCCGCGCCGAATTGGCGTGCTGGGTCATCATGCCAAACCATGTTCATGTGCTTTTCTCTCCGCACACGGAATTGGCAAAATTGGTCGGTCTGTGGAAGGGAGTGTCCGCCCGCGAAATGGGTCTTGGACCGGTGTGGCAACGGAATTACCACGACACCCTGATCCGCAGCACAGAGCACTTTGCTGCAGTCGTTCGATATATCCGCAAAAATCCGCTAGCACTTCCGGCAGGGACTTTCACACTATGGGAAAGCGATCAGGCACGGCAAATCGAGTAAATGCGGCCTGAGTGCGGTCACTCCTGGCCGCCTCTTTGGAAGCGCCCCATGGTCGCTCCCCGCCAGAAAAGCAGGGCAGGAGTGCCCTGCCTCCCTTTGCGCTGCTGGCAAGTTCGACGCAAATCTCGACCCGCACGCTTGGGAATGAAGATCGGTCAATGGAGGGCGGTCACTCCTGGCCGCCTCTTCGTAGCGCGACCATTGTCGCTCCAACCAGACAAGCAGGGCAAGAGTGCCCTGCCTCCTTTGATTCAAGAATCAGCTCTGTCTCCGGCGGCGCAGGACCATGACGGTCGTGAGGCTGAACGCGAGCAGCGCCCAGGTCGAAGGCTCGGGGACGACGTTCAGGTATCCGGTCACCTCACTGAAGGTCAGAGTCTGCGCTCCACTCGAAAGCGTCCAGACATCTCCCACGCCATGCGTCCAACCTCCAACTCCGGAGGTATAAAATCCGGTGGATGTCATCGACGCGAAGTCGCCCGTGTGGGTTCCAGTATAGCCGAAGAGGTTGATGTTCGTCGTGTTGTCCAGCGCGGTGCCGTTTGTGAAGTTAATCGTGAACGTGCCGTTGAGCGTGAGCCCGCTTCCCGCGGTGATGTCGATCGCGTCGTAGTTTGTGCCCCTTACCGCAATGCCGTTGATTTCAAATGTTGTCGTGCTTCCCGAGTTCAACACCAGCGAGCCCATCGTCAGAAGCCCAGGGCTGTTGCCGGGTGAGAGGAAGCCTCCGCTGTTGACGGTCACAGCCCCGCCGATCGTGCCGTTGCCTCCCAAGGTGCCGCCGTTGACCGCCACCGCGCTGGACGAACTGGTCGAGCCATTGATGAGGAGCGTGCCCGACGTCACGGTCGTCGCGCCGGTGTAGGTGTTCGTGCCGGAGAGGGTCAGGTTGCCAGAGCCGGTTTTGGCGAGCGATCCGCCGACCCCTGCGATGGTCCCGCTAACGATAGTGCTGCTGTTGTCTCCACCAGCCGTGAGCCCCTTCGCGCCGAGGTTGAACGTGCCGTTGCCAGCGATGGAGCCCACCGTGGCCGAGGATGCCGTGATCGCCGAGATGTCGAAGGTCGCCGAGTTCGAGACTGCGGTGCCGACCGGCAATGCGCCCGTTCCGCTCAGGACAAGCTTTCCGGCCGTCACCGTTGTCGTGCCGGAATAAGTGCTGTTTCCGGTCAGCGTCAGGTTGGCTGTGCCTGACTTGACGAGCGAACCGGCGCCGCCGATCGCGGTGTCAACTTGGGCGTCGGCAAGGTTCTCGATCGTGCCGGTCGCGCCGCTGCCGATCGTGATCGCGCGGGTGGCGAAGAACTGGCCTGTCCCACCGGAGCGGAATTGGAGAGTTCCGTTTCCACCAAAAGTCACGCCCACGCTGGCGTTTCCAGAAAGCCCTGACCCCTGCGTGATGGACACGGTGCCCGCGTTGATTGTGACCCCGCCAGTGAAGGTGTTGTTCCCCAGCGCAAGAGAGAGCACACCCGCCCCATTCATCGTAAGGCCACCGGTTCCGCTGATGAGGTTGCTGAAGCCGGTGCCTTGGGTGAGCGTGTCCGAGCGGTTGAATGCCAGGACGCCGTTGTTGACGATCGTGCTGCTCGCAGAGAGCGAACCGGTGGTGGTGCCATTGCCGATCTGTAGCGTGCCGGCATTAATCGTCGTAGTCCCGTTGTAGGTATTCGCCCCGGAGAGGATTTGGGTGCCTGTTCCATTCTTGGTCAGCCCGTTCGTATTTCCGCTACCATTCTGGATGCTGCCGGCGAAATTATAATTGCCGGACCCGGCAATCGTGAGGCTTTTCGCTACCCCTCCGAAGGCAGTTGCCGTGCTGTTACCATTAAGTCCGGCAATGACGCCTCCTTGGTTGAAGGAGAATTTTCCGTTGTCCAGCACGTTCACCGTGGCATTTGCCATATTCATTCCATTTGTGCCTGTCGCCAAAATCGCACCGCCGGCCACTTCAAGCAAACCGGTGAATCCGGTCATGACGCCGCTGATCGTCGTAGTTGCATTTGCATTACCGGCAGTGTTCGTGAAGGTGATTTTTCTGCTGGTTCCGGTAATTGCACCGCCCAGAGTGAAACCATTGCTGGCACCTGCTGCCGCCGTGTCCACAATGAGGTCATTGTTTAATGTGATATTTCCTGACAATGTGATAGTCCCAGCCTGCGTGAGACGTAGTGTTCGATTTCCCGTCCCGGACGCAACAATGAAATCGTTGCTGGGAGAGGCAAATTGGGCACCGTAAGACAAGAGAACATCCCCGCCGGTCGCGCTGCCAAGGGTGATTGCTCCGCTTCCCAGTTTTGTGGTGCCAGTGCTTCCGGTTGTAAAAAGTGTGCCCGAAGTAATTTGCATGCCTCCCGAGAAGGTGTTGTTCCCTGAAAGAGTCAGAGCTCCCGTGCCGGTCTTCGCCAGAGAGCCCGCTCCGGAAATCACACCGCCCAGAGTCTGGTTGGTCGAGCTGGCGTAGTTCAAGGTGCCGGCGTTAATGAGGACATTCGACGCGAACGACCCCGCATTGAGAACACCCGTCCCGTTGACGAGCAGCGTGCCGCCGTTGATAGTCAACTGCCCGCCGGTAAATGTGTTATTTCCGCTGAGGGTCAGCGTGCCCGCACCAGCTTTGGTGAAGGCGTTGTTGCCGTTGGCGAGGATGGGGGTGTTGAAAACCAGGTTGTCGCCTGCCTCGGAAGTATAGACGACCAGTGTGCCGTTGGCCGAATTAACCTTGATGCCGGTGCCGCCGGAAATCGTTGATGTTCCATTGCCGCCATTCTTGAGGATGCCATCCAGATTGACCGTTGCACCTGGAGCGAGCGTGAAGTCGTTGTTTCCGTAGATGTTCAACCTGGCAAATGTCGCGTTGCCCTGGGCGCTGATGCTCCCGGTGATCTGCTGGTCGTTTGTGTTGCTCAAGGTCGCGTTTGCGCCGCTCGTTTTTCCCTCGGTGCCGTTGTAGTTGATCGCGCGCACGAAACCGCCCGCATCGTAATACGCGTAGGCGATATTCAAAGAGTTGTTGAGCCCGTAGAATATCCCTTTGAAAATTGTCGCATTCAGAGTTTGCCCTGTCAGGACGAACCCATTGGTTGCGGAAGGCGTGCCAGCCGTGTAGAAGGCTCCCGTCGCTCCAGTCGAGAGGGCGTAGCTGCTGGTGAAGGTGACGGATTGCGCAAAGCCCGCTGTATCAGTCGTCCTTACCTGGTTGTCGCCGGAGCTGAAAGTCACCTTATTGAACGTCTGGGTGAGGTTGCCCGAGGCTCCGGTGTTGTCCATGTTGAACGTGCCGCCGGGCCCACCCAAAGTGAGATTGCCGGTGGCCAGCGAGCCGGTCTCCCGGTTGAACTGCAGCGTGCCCTGGTTGATCGTCGTGTTGCCGGTATAGGTGTTGCTGCCGTTTAGAATCAGCGTGCCCGTGCCGTTCTTGGTCAAAGCACCCATGCCGCTGATGACGC
>Ga0247840_10010266_pt1 | contig 11749 bp, 7 predicted proteins | sample LaCruzMarch2015__FD_192404 | JGI IMG/M metagenome (GOLD analysis project Ga0247840, IMG submission 192404) | Freshwater microbial communities from meromictic Lake La Cruz, Castile-La Mancha, Spain - LaCruzMarch2015_17m | ecosystem: Environmental > Aquatic > Freshwater > Lake | place: Spain...
CTTATTTCCACCCTGTGGAAGGAAATGGCTGCCGGCACCCATTACTCGGCCCTCCTCTTCAAGGAAATCGCCCACTTCAACGGCGGGCTTTTTGAAAATACCAACGCCCTTCCGCTCTCCGCCGCGCAACTCGACATGCTTGCCGATGCAGCCGCCACCGATTGGAGCGGCGTCGAGCCATCCATCTTCGGCACCCTGCTCGTCCGTGCCCTCGATTCCCGCGAACGCCACAAACTGGGAGCCGAGTTCACCCCGCGTTCCTACGTCGAGCGTCTCATCCGTCCGACCATCATTGGTCCGCTCCGCGACGAATGGGATGCCGTGCGCGTCGCTGCAGCCACCCTTCACGAGCAGGCTGACCAGTCGGAAATCCGTGCCGACCAACTCGAAGCCGACGCCAAGGCAAAAATGCTCGCCGGTGCCTCCGTCGAGGCGAAGCAACTCGGTGCTGATGCCGCCCGCCTTCGCAAGGATGCCTCCAAAAGCGATGACGAAGCGCTCGCCCAGGTCATTGCCTTCCACCGCTACCTCTGTGGCCTCACCATTCTGGATCCGGCCTGCGGCACCGCAAACTTCCTCTATGTCACCATGGAGCACATGAAACGCCTCGAAGCCGAAGTGCTCGAACTCATCGACGCCCTGGGCGGAAACGCCGGCATGGAAATCCAGGGCTTCCGCGTCCGCCCGGAACATTTCATCGGCCTCGAAATCAACAAACAGGCTGTCGCCATCGCCCAACTCGTCCTTTGGATCGGCTACTTCCAGTGGCATTACAAAACCACCGGCAAAGCCGACACCGGTGACCGTCCGCTGCTCCCCAAGGACCGTAGCATCTTCGAGCAGGATGCCGTGCTCGCTTACGACGAACGCATCCCCCGCCGTGACCCCGAAACCCGCGAATTCCTAACCGTCTGGAATGGCCACACAACCAAACCCCACCCCGTCACCGGAAAGGAAGTCCCCGACGAATCTGCCCGCACTGTGATCTTCGATTACACCAACCCCCGCCGCGCGGAATGGCCGAAGGCGGATTATATCGTGGGGAATCCGCCGTTTATCGGAGCTTCCCGGATGCGGGATGCTTTGGGGGACGGTTATGTCGAGGCCCTGCGAAAGGCATGGAAAGGCAATGTTCCCGAGTCCTCCGACTTCGTCATGTTCTGGTGGTGCAAGGCCGCCGAACTCGTTCGCGATGGCAATGCCAAACGCTTCGGATTCATTACCACCAACTCAATCCATCAGACGTTCAACCGGCGGGTCATCGAACCATTTCTTGCGGATGCGAAAAAGCCACTTCATTTGGCTTATGCAATCCCCGACCATCCATGGATTGATTCCGCTGATGGCGCTGCTGTTCGCATCGCCATGACGGTTGGCGCCCGCGGCAACGATGAAGGTATTCTCGAAAAAGTCGTCACCGAACAGGCTCACAACGACGGCGAGACCGACGTCTCCATGGTGAGCCTCAGGGGCATGATTGCTTCGAATCTTCAAATTGGACCAAATTTAACACTTTGTGGGCAATTGTTGGCTAATGACAACCTGAGCAACAACGGTGTGATTCTTGGTGGAAAAGCATTTGATGTGAACTACATGACCGCTGTGTCGCTTGGACTCGAAAGCAACCCCATGGGAAGGAAGCATCTTCGCAGATACATGGGCGGGAGTTCGCTTACCTCGCGATTTGAAGAGAGTTACGCCATCGACCTCTTCGGCTTATCCGAAGAGGCCATTTGTAAGGATCTACCGGAAATTTACCAATGGGTGTTTACTCAAATCAGACCGAAGCGACTACAGAACAAGCGAAAAGCGCGACGAGAAAACTGGTGGTTGTTTAACGAGAGCGTTCCGAAACTGAGAAGAATGCTTCATGGACTTACAAGATTTATTGGGACAACAGAAACGGCAAAACATCGCATGTTTTCATTTGTTGATGGTGACGTTCTTCCGGATCACATGGTCATTGCAATCGCTATCCCTGACGCATTTGTCTTAGGTGTGCTGTCGTCGAAAATTCACGTTACTTGGGCACTGACCAACGGCGGAACCTTGGAAGATCGCCCCCGCTATAATAAATCCCGCTGCTTTGACACCTTCCCCTTCCCCGCCATAATGGAAGGCGATCTCAAGCAACGCATCCGCGAGCTTGGCGAGCGCCTTGACGCCCACCGCAAACGCCAACAAGAGCTACATCCAGACCTCACGCTCACGGGCATTTACAACGTCCTCGAAAAACTCCGATCCGTGGAGGCCCTGAACGCGAAAGACAAAACCATTCACGACCACGGACTTGTCTCCGTGCTCAAGCAGATTCACGACGAGCTGGATGAAGCCGTGTTGGAAGCGTATGGCTGGAGCGACCTCCAAAGGAGCACGGGCGTCCCGCCCGTGTCCCCCAAAGAACACGGGCAGGATGCCCGTGCTCCTTTAGCCGACATTCTCGCCCGTGGCGGCGCGGAGGCCGGGGCACTCGAACAAGCGATCCTCACCCGGCTCGTTGCACTCAACCACGAGCGGGCCGCAGAAGAACAGCGAGGCCTCATTCGCTGGCTCCGCCCCGACTTCCAAGCCCCCGGCGAGAATCCCGCCCTACAAACCGAAATCGAAGAAGTGGAAATGCCCTCGGATAATCCAAAATTCAATATCCAAAATCCAAAATCAGAACCCTGGCCAAACGATCTGCCCTCCCAAGCCGCCGCCGTTCGCAAACTCCTCCCCACCATCGGCCCTGACCCCGAAGCCCTTGCCGCATGTTTCGGACGCAAGCAAAACAAGCGCACCGATCAAATCACCGGCATCCTCGCCACCCTAAGGGCCCTCGGGCACATTGACTAATCCGGCGGGGGCCGGTGGCAAGGATGGGAGTGTAGGCAAGGGGACCAGGTGAGAAACCGCATCCATCGCCGCCGGATTAGGCGCACCAGCGCGGAAGCAGTCGGATGGGACTTTCGCCAAGCACCCGCTCTCTCCTCCAGCAAATCCGCATCGATCTGCTCTCCATTTTTCGAACTACAAAAGTTCGAGGCATTTAGAAGGAGATCGGGTTTCTTCCTGGCACGCAAACGAGGCTTTTGCGTCTTGCCCGTTATGGATGTAGGTGAAACTGTCGGGGCGGTACGGGGAAAAGTGGACGAGCATCGTATTGCCCTCCTCAATGACGAGGGGCAGACGGTGAAGCCATTCATCCCTTCTGAGTCGCCGGGTTGCCGCCGGGGAATTTTCAAGGGCCACCCGACCGATCCGCAAAACTCGTCGCACTCTTCGGCCGAGGAGACGGAAATGAGCATCGCCTCGTGATTGACGAGCACGCACTTGACAAATCGCCCGCACTCGGTCTGCACACACTCTCCGGGTTCAGGGCAGTAACCCACGATGTCTCCAAGGCCATGCCACCACATCACTCCCAAGCCGACTGCATCATCCATCACTGCCCGGAATGCGTCGATCTTGGCGTGAATGTCGCTGCGTAGAGCGATGGAATTGCAGATTGGGGTCAAAACTCTGGGATGTCCGCCGCCATGATTTCGCCGAGAGAAGCGCGATCGCTGGTTTGTTCGCGCATGAGCCGGTTCGCCTGCAAGGACAGGGACTTTTCAAAAACATTGCGGACGAGGCGGGCGTTCCCGAAGGTGTGGTCGCGTTGCTGATATGCGGCATGCAATCGGCCATAAATAGTTTCGACCGCCATCTCGGCCGGAATGTAATCGGATGCCCGGCAGATTCTCTGGTAGATCTCCAGCAATTCGTCGGGCGTGTAGTCCTGGAAATAGAAATACTTGTTGAATCTCGATTGGAGACCGGGGTTGGAGTTGATGAACCGGGAAATCTCCGCCTGGTAGCCGGCGACAATGACGACGATCTCGTCGCGGTGATCCTCCATAAATTTCAGGATTGTATCCACCGACTCCTGGCCGAAGTCTTTTCCCGAGTCCGCCGGGGTGAGAGTGTAGGCTTCGTCAATGAACAGCACGCCGCCCCGCGCCTTTTCCAGCACGGCAAGAGTCTTCGGGGCTGTCTGCCCGACATACTCAGCCACAAGTCCAGCCCGATCAATTTCAACGCAGTGCCCTTTGCTTAAAACCCCTAGGCTTCGGTAAATCTTGCCGATGATTCGTGCAATGGTCGTCTTGCCAGTTCCAGGGCTCCCGCAGAAAACCATGTGCAGTGAGATTTTCGGAATCTTCATCCCCTGCGCTTTCCGGGCGATGTTGATCTTAATCAGGTTTGTGAGTTCAATGAGATCGTTCTTGACGGAGTCCATGCCGACGAGCTCGTTGATCTCGTTGTAGTGAACGACGAGGAATTCATCGGGGTCGAATTCGCTTGCCTCACCCTGAATCTCCACAGGGGCACCTTCAGACTTTGCCGCTTGTTGTAAAAAGTCCAGTAATCCGTTGACCTTGTCGATGCTCGGCAGGCACTGTATCTCGACTCCTTCCTCAAGTTGAAGAGACAGTCCGTTGATGGCGAGGGGACCGGGGATGTGTCCGTATTCCATGCTGCCCGATTCCCCAAGAAAGTTTTTCCATGCAATCCGTTTCGATGTCAGCGTGAATCCGTTCCCCGCATTCTTGAACATCTTTGTGGAATCGTAAACCGCCAGAACCGATTCGTCGTCTGGGCACTTGAAATAATCGGCCTTCACCTGATTCAGATGCGCCTCGGAAATTCGCGGCGAACAGTAAAAGTCTTCGGATGGTCTCAGATACCGGGCAAAGATGCTCTCCACTCGCTCCGCAGACCGAGCGGGGGACTCGAGGAAACCCGGCAGCGCTACGGGAAACAACGATCCGAGCGTATTCCACACGCTTCCTCCGACAATATGGACCGGCGTGGAATGGGGAAGAATGCCAGCCTTGCCGACGGCTTCGAGGATTGAAGATGATACAGGTCCCTCAACCTCCCCCATGTATTCGAAATAAAACTTGTCAGTCATTGCATTGCATTTCCTCTCGAAGTTTATTCGCCCATGTAAAAGCGCCACGCTTTGAGCATTAGCTGATGTTTTTTTCGGATGCTGGCGTCTGGATGTTTGATTGATATAAATGCCAGATTCCCAACGGCAGTCTCGTTGTATTCCTCAAAGCCGATACTTTCGGCCTCGCTACCGTAGCCCAAAGCAACATAGCAGGCTACAGTGACCGCATCGGCCAACTCAGCGAGTGTTCCTACGGTTTCATTCCCGCAAAGCTTTGGCATTTCTGATTGAGCGCAACCTTGTAGTGGATGGTGGCTCTGGACAAAGTCAAACGTGCTTTCTACGTCATTTTTATCTATTTGCTTGGTATTTGCTTTTACCCATGCCTTGTTATCCACGATGAATGTTTTCGTTTTGAAAAAGCCAAATAGTCTCATAGTGTAAGTGTGTTGTTAATTTGGTTCTTTATTATCTACTCCTATGTCTATTGTGAGACTTTCTCAACCCAATCTAAAACCGGCCACAGATCGTCGGACCAGCAGATTTCGCGATGGACGCTGCCGTCCTCAATCGCGCGGTATTTTCTGGACCACCAGTGCTGCTGGATGATGTGGCCGTCAAGCCGGTATATGTCGTCCCAGTCGTTTCCTTTTCCGATTGCGATGGGTCCCTGCCACGGTTTGTGCGCCACGCCATGCCGCCGGATTCCATGATGCCATGCGATGAGTGTCGATATAGCTGGGATGAGGCGGACGTAAGCAGATTCGGCCAGGGGGTTTTGGGAAGTGTGCGAGCACCGGGTTTCCAGATTCTGGAAACCATTGGGATGCGTGAGACCTTGCGTTCCCGCCGCATTCTTTCCTGTTGCGTTGTAATGGCCAAGGCGCAGAGTTAAATCGTAAACACTGGAAAAATAGTTCAGACGGAGGCAGGACTTGTTTTGTCGGAAAGGTGGCGGGGAAAAGTCGGCCTCGATTGCGGCTCCCAGAATCACGACGCCTGACAAATACTCCGGTGATTTGAGTTTTTTCAAGCATTTCAAAACGACAGCACCGCCGAGACTGAAACCGGACAGGATAAGCGGACCGCCAATTTTTTCGAATTTGGCCGCAAGCAACCCCGCAACTTCGGTTGTCCTTCGCACGTCCTCCGCGTAGCCCTGAGCGAGTTTGGTCGGGCTTGTCTCAGTCCCCCATTTGAACTCCTCGATAACAATCCCGCCGATAAGCGGCTTCAATGTCGCCAAGTATGCCTCGGTATAAATCGACACAGCTCTCGGCTCGCTGAATCCGTGCACATGAATAAGGTGCATGCCCGCTTCGGAAACTTCGGAGCGGCGGGAAGATGGATCTTTTTCCTCCATGGTGTTTTCAAGCATTTCCGATACTCATTGGCGAGCTCCAAATCTCGTGTCGGCGTTGCTCGATGGCTTCGCCGCGCATGCCTTCCTGGTAAAGGTAGGCGGCAATGTCAATCATCGTATATGCGACGGCGGTCCGATTCTTCCGTTTCTTCTGCGGGTCCATTCGTAGAGCGAATGAGACGGCGGATTGTCAGGAGCGAACGGCATCGTATCTGAGTAGCCGTCCTCGAAAGTCACCTCGATACCGCTGATGCGGGGATGGGGTGAATGGGGCAAGGGCGGGCGTCTAGGCAAGGGGACCCGGTGAGAAACGACATCCAGAGCCGCCGGATTAGGATATTTTGCTTCGCAAATCGTGGACTTTTCGCTGCGAAAAGTCCAGGAAGTAAGTAAACAGAGAGAATCCAAAACTTGTCTCAAACGCAGCAAATTTCACAGATCGAGGAATCCTGGACATGCCCGGGAATTCTTGTTAACGGGTAATCTCGTTCCTACCACCCATGGAAATCGATGCCCCGCCGCAGGAGGCAATCAGTATTGCGGAGCAAAAGTTCGAGGACTTCCGGAGGAGATCGGGTTTCTTCCTTGCACCGGCAGGTTTTTTTATCACCTGGTGGCTTGCAGCCCCTGTTCTCACGCCCGAGGCGGCCCGTTTGAGCGCGGTGCTTGTGATGATGGTTCTCTTCTGGCTCACGGAATCGATTCCTCTGCCGGTCACTGCGCTGCTTGGGGCGGTGCTTAACATCGTGCTCGGTGTCGCCGATGCGAAGGCGGTGCTTTCACCGTTTGCCGATCCGATCATCTTTATTTTTATCGGCGGGTTCATGCTGGCGCGGGCGATGACCCGGCATGGACTCGACCGCCGGATCGCTCTGAGCGTGCTTTCCCTGCCGGGGGTGAGCAAGAGTCCGGGGCGCATTCTTGCTGCCATGGGACTCGTGACGGCACTTGTATCCATGTGGGTGAGCAACACTGCCACTACGGCCATTTTTCTGCCGATTGCCATCGGGGTGCTCGGCAGCCTGACTGACAGCTCTTCCCTGCGCTCGCAGACTTATGCAACGGGAATGATGCTCATGCTTGCCTACGCCGCTTCCATCGGCGGCATCGTGACTCCCGTGGGCTCCCCCCCGAATCTCATCGCTCTCGGGCAACTCGACAAACTGGCGGGCATCCAAATCGGTTTTCTCACCTGGGTGATGGTTTGCCTGCCGATCTTTGCCACCATGATGTTTGCGCTTTGGGGAATGCTCCGGCTGCTGCATCCGGCGGGAAACGAAATCACACGACACAGCGGCAACCTCGCCGCATTCATCGCATCGCAGCGCAATGCCCTCGGCGGGTGGACCGCCGGCCAGATCAGTACCTCCGTGGCCTTCGCCGTCGCTGTGACGCTCTGGATCGTTCCGGGCATCGCCCAGGCAGCGCTGGGAAAAGATGCCGCCCTTGTCAGCTTCCTAAACCGGCATTTCCCGGAGTCCATCGTGGCCCTCCTCGCCGCATCGCTCCTCTTTTTTCTTCCAGGCCGGAAGGGGGAGCGCGCGATGAACTGGGAGGAAGCGTCGAAGATCGACTGGGGCATTATCCTGCTCTTCGGCGGGGGGCTCTCGGTCGGATCCCTGATGTTCAGCACGGGAGTGGCAAAAGCGCTGGGGGAATCTGCAGCCGGATTTTTCGGAGCGGGCTCCGGCCTCTGGGCTCTCACCGGTTTGGCGATCGGGGCGGGAATCATCATTTCCGAAACGACCTCGAATACTTCTTCTGCCACCATGCTTTGTCCGGTCGTGATCGCCTTGGCTGTGGCCATGGATGTGAATCCCACAGCGCCCACCCTGGGTGCCGCTCTCGGTGCCAGCATGGGTTTCATGCTCCCGGTGTCAACGCCACCTAATGCCATCGTTTACGGTTCCGGACTCGTCCCTCTCCAAGCCATGCTCCGGGCTGGATTTCTCTTTGATGCCCTCGGATTCATCGTCATCTGGTGCGGGTTGCGCATCATGTGCCCACTGCTTGGGCTTGCCTGAAAAACGTTGTTGCGGGCACATCCTTCGAGGGTGGGAAGGATGCAAAGGCTGGGGGGGAAAGGCAGGAAATTCGAGCAAAGGTCGCAAGACTTCCGGAAACAATGCAGTGCCTCACGCCTGCAACGGACGCAAATCGCCGGCCAGGCTTTCCAAGGAGGGGAAGGCATCGAGGGAAAAAATTTCGTTTTGGGAGTCCACTTCAAAGCGACTCATTCGGCATCACATTGTGCGAAAAATTCTGATATTTTTCCAACCCGTCATCCCCTATTTTAAGGCTGAGCGACGAAAACACCCGGTTGATCGAAAACCATTCACTCAATGCCAGATACTTTCAAACGATGGTAATACCAACCCTTTGCGGGAAAATTGCGCTGATCACCGGTGGCGGATCAGGAATCGGTTTGGCCGTAGCGCGGCGACTTTTGGCTGCAGGATCCTCGGTTCTGGTAACGGATATCACACCGGAGTTGGAACCCGTGGTGCTTGCTCTCTCAAAGGAAACCGGGATGCCTGACCATGCGCACAAGCTGATTGCTTTCGTTACATCAGACGTTGGAGATCCTGATGCTCCTTCCTTGTTGATGGAGGAGGTGAAAACAAGATTCGGAGGATTGGATATTCTCATCAATAACGCGGGAATATCCGGCGTCTCCACCCCGGTGGCCTTCGGTGACCTCGCCGCGCTGGATGACGGACTGTGGAGCCGTCTCCTCAATGTGAATCTTGTTGCGCCGTTCCGAATGACCAGAGCAGCGGCTCCGTTTTTGAAGAAACGGCACGGGTCGGTTGTGAACACCGCCTCCGTTGCCGGTTTGAATGGCCAAGCCAGCAGTATCCCCTATGCGGCAAGCAAGGCCGGACTCATCAACCTCACACAGAATCTTGCGAGAGCGCTCGCGCCGGATGTAAGGGTTAACGCAGTTGCTCCAGGATGGATTGATACTCCTTGGACGAGGAGCTGGCCCGAAGAGCGACGCTTCAAATCTGTTGAGAACACTTTGTTGAAACGTGTCGGCACGCCGGAAGATGTTGCCGAGGTCATATTTTTTCTTGCTGTTGGAGCCGCTTATGTCACCGGGCAAACCGTCGTTGTGGACGGGGGGCGGTAATCCCGGGGACTTTACAACCTGCTGTCTATGGCTTCCGGTCAGGTGGGGCCGAACAGCTTCCTGCTGTTGCCGGAATTAATGAGCTGACGCAATTCACCCGGCATGCCGACCCGGTCGAAAAAGCGTTCGTAAAAATCGATAAAGGGCTGAAAGCCGAAGGGGTTGTCATCCAGAAAATAGCAAAAATCGGATGCGAAGCACAGCTTGCCTGCCGTCGCAGCGTCCAGCTGTCCGTCGGGTGCAAACATCTCGCTCCACAGTGTCATGGACTTCCTATACGCGGTGCCCCCGGAAAAGTCCGCATAGACATTTTTGTGGGAGGCAATCATTTTCCAGCACTCCTCCCACCAGGGATTGCCAAAATGCGCCAGCAGAATCTTAAGGCCGGGAAACCCTCTGACGATCCTGTCTACCGAAGCCGGACGCATGTCCGAGATATCGACAAGCGACGGTTTGCGATAGGATGGCACCGCAGTGGCACTTGTCGCCCCGTCAAACAGCCCAACCATGACATAGCCGGTATGGAAGACGATCGTGCAGCCGAGTCTGTCGATTTCCTCGTATAGCGGAAAGTAAGCGTCATCGCCATAGGAACGCATGGGATAAATAAACTTGATTCCCCTGGCACCTTTATCAATTACGCGGCGAACGTCCGAAGGTTGCGCGGTATCGATGTCGAGATAGATGATTGGAATGACAAAGTCCGGGCACTTGCTTTGCATTTCAAACATCGCTTCCTCGCCCCCGATCAGGGCAATTTTATCGATCCCCCTTGATCTGCAATCCTCCACGTAGGCTTCCAAACTGGCTGGCTTTGGGGGCAGGCCATAAATACCGTGGGCGTGAGCATCAATTCTCATAGGGCGTCCCGGCACTCAACCACGGAATTCAGCGGGGAAAACGACATTCTTAAAAGAACGCAAAAAACCAGATGAGTCGCTGCGAAGAGGTGTCAAGGAGCAGCTTCCGACAGGTTTGCGTCTATTGTTAAGGAGAATCCGCGCTCCACGCGGCAGAGCAACCACACGGCACCAATAACCAGTGCATTCACAATGATACTCGCGACCGTAAAAATGACAGCATCGATTTGTTCGCTCAAATTGATGCTTACGATGACCTGCATGCACCAGATTGCCAGGGCCATGAGAAACTTGAGAGATGCAATAAAGAGGACCCCGTGATGAGGAATGCCATTCCTGGGCATCTCCCCACGACGGATCCTTTCCATATCGGCAAGGATTCCGTTCCTTAGTCGAACCCAGAAAAGGATGACGACCAGGGATGTGGGAAAAAGCAGGCCGGCGTGCCACCAGCAGGCAACCATCGCCCCCTTGCTGAACATCCAAGCTGCGAGGGCTAGAATGCCAAACGCACTCAGCACAACCATTGAGTCCAACAGATGGAATGTTATGCCCAGCCAGCGCGACTGTGGGCCGATCGTTGTTACGATGGGGAGTTCCTCGACTCCCTCCTTTCTCCAGGATGCCGGGGGATGGAAATGCGAATCTCCTCCGAGACGATACCATTTCCGATACGCGACAATGATGAATACCGCGGCAGCAACCGAGAAAACGGTGCTCCAAACAAAAATGAAGCGGTATCCGAATTCCGGATACCGGCAAAAATTTGCGATCACATCAATGAACATTCCGGCGCCCACGCTGCTTGCAAGCGTGAGAAGCGTGCAGAGCAGACTTTGAGCCGAGCAAAATTGGCCGAACTTGGATTGGGGAAACACCCGCGTGTAAAGCGGCATCCCGCTTGCTCCGGCGAGCCCGGCTTGAAACTGCGATATGATTATCCAACTGAGCAGCATCCAGAAAAACGCATTCGAAGGGAGCGTGACGAAGATCCACGGCCAGGGCGTTAGATTATGAATAACACCAAATATCGAAACGTAAACGGCCACACGCATAGGATTCCAACGGTCGATGAAAACGGCGGAAACATAGATTGCGATCACGGCACTCACCTGCCCGATGGCTCCCATCCGTCCAATTTGATCGAGAGTCAACCCCATTTCGCGATTGAAAAACACGCCGAACGTACCGATGGCGTTTCCCATGCTGCCGCAGGCTACAAACAAAAATACCGCGAGATAAAAACTGTTCGTAAACGACTCTCTAAAAAAGCTCATGATTCCACCCAACCGCCCGGTGACAGGTGCCATAGAGGCTTCCAATGGAGGATAATCCCCCTCCCTTACCACAAGGCACAACACGCTGAAACCCAGAAAATAGAGCAGGGATGCTCCGAGAAAAAGCTCCCTCATATGGGTTTCGCCCATCCCAAAAATGAAAAAGCTATAGAGAGCGCCCGCTGCGGTTCCGACGAT
>Ga0247840_10010271_pt1 | contig 11741 bp, 12 predicted proteins | sample LaCruzMarch2015__FD_192404 | JGI IMG/M metagenome (GOLD analysis project Ga0247840, IMG submission 192404) | Freshwater microbial communities from meromictic Lake La Cruz, Castile-La Mancha, Spain - LaCruzMarch2015_17m | ecosystem: Environmental > Aquatic > Freshwater > Lake | place: Spain...
GTGGTCCGGGTCTCGGGAAACCCCTCCGATTCGGACTTCGTCACGGGCAATGCCACGCTCTTTTCGAACGTTGTTGCGCCGGTGAAAGCCTTCATTGACCAATTGAACACCATCCTGCTTGGAACGACTCAGGTCGTTCTCAACGGCGAGCGGGGGTCGGTCGGAGGCATCCGGGCATTCACCCCGGGAGTGCGCAACTCACAAACGAACTTGGGCGACCTTGTTGCCGACTCTCTGCGTTTCGCGACCGGAGCCGACGTCTCAATTCAAAACGGAGGCGGCGTCCGCTCCTCCATTGCAGGCCCCAATATCACGATCGGGGACACATTCAACACCCTGACTTTCCTCAATCTTGTGGTCGTGGACTCTGCCGTAAGTGCCGCGCAATTGAAGGCCGTCCTTGAGCACGGTTTTGCAGCTTCAACGACCACCGGGAGTGCCCAGGGACGCTTCCCGCAGCTTTCCGGCCTGGAGGTAATTTTCGACACGACGCGCCCCTCGGGAGACAGGGTCCGTCGCGTGGTGCTCACCCGGGATCCGGACTTATCCTCCGATGACGTCATTCTCGTGGAGGGCGGGCTTGTTGTGAATTCGACGGCTAGATTTTCCGTCGCCACCATCGACTTCCTGGCAAACGGGGGTGATGGATACCCGTTCATTGCGAACGGTTTCAAATTTTCCAACCCCACAGTCTCGCGCAACTATCAGGAAGCACTTGCCGATTACATCACGACGCCTGCCGTGGAAGGCGGGCTCGGGGGCCTTGTCCTTACCAGCGAATATCCGATCGCAAACCCCTTCAACGGAACAACGCGTTCGTTTGACATGATCCTCGGCACGCCAAATCGTGATTTCCTCACGGGAACTGGCGGGAATGATTATATTGAAGGAGGGGCGGGCCGGGACGAAATCGATGGAGGGGCGGGAGCTGATGTCTTTGTCTATCGGTCAATGGCTGATGCAATCGATACGATCAACAACTTTGAAGTCGGCATTGACAAGATTCACGTAGGGGAGCTGTTTACGAACCTTGGTCTTTCGAGGGACGAATCCAAAGCCTCGCGGTTATTTCGAATCGTGCAGTCAGCACGAGGCAAATTCACGATCTCCGTGCGAACAAGGTCCGGATTCCGGCCACTGGTTATGGTTTCCGGCCCCGGCCTGACACTCGGCGCTCTGACCGGATCATCGATCTTCATTTTCTAAAACGTCGGCATTGGCTTAGCACCAATACTGTTATCTTTGCATGAGACGGGAGCGTCGGCGTCCCGTCCGCCTCTGTTGAGGATTGCGGGCAGGATGCCCGCGCTCCTTTGAGTTGAGAATGCATTGGAGTCAAGTATTTCATCCCGTCTGTATCAAGGCCTACTGCCCCACGGATTCCAACCAACTTTTCGCTGCTAACGGGCCATTGCCAATTGAGAAGTGCCGGGTAAAGTCGCTGTTCCATGCCCGAGATTCCTTCGCTTGTTTCCAGTTCCGAGGTCCGGCTTGCCTACGGATCGCAGGTGTTGCTTGCGGGGGTTTCTCTGACCGTTTCGCCGGGGGAGAAAGTCGGACTGGTGGGCAGGAATGGCTGTGGAAAGACGAGTCTTCTGCGGATTCTGGCCGGTGAGAACGAACCGGACTCCGGGGAAATCTCCCGCCGCCGGGGGCTGCGCTGCGGCTATTTGCCGCAGGAGTTCGAGTTGAATGGCAGCCTGAGTGTTCAGGAAAACATCGAGGCCGGAGCGGCTGATGTTGTTTCCTGGATCCGGAGGTATGAACACGAGGACTGCGGCGGGAAGGAGATGGAGTCTCTCCAGGAAAAAATCGAGCATGCCGACGGCTGGAACCTGGATCACCGCATCCGCTCTCTGGCAGGGGCCCTCACGACTCCGCCGCTGGAAAGCCCGGTTGCACCGCTCTCCGGAGGAGAAAAACGCCGCGTCGCACTTTGCCGTGCGCTCGCTGCACAGCCCGAGCTTCTTCTTCTCGACGAGCCAACCAACCACCTCGATGCCGACTCGATCCGGTGGTTGGAGACCTTCCTCCAGTCGTTCCCGGGAGCCCTCCTCTTCGTCACCCACGACCGCTATTTTCTCGAGTCCATTGCAACCCGCATCATCGAGATCAGCGATGGACGGGCTTACTCTCACCCCGGCAATTATGCGGCTTTTCTGGAAGCGAAGGCACTCCGGAAGCAGATCTCGGAGCAATCGGAGCGGCGGCGTCAGCGCTTCCTTCGCTCCGAACTTGAATTCGTGCGGGCCGGAGTGCGCGCCCAGCGCTCGAAGTCCCGGCACAGGCTGGACACATTCTATGCCATTGCCGGCATGGAAGCCCCTCCCGAGGAACGCGAGATGGACCTTCTCATTCCACCAGCGCCGCCCCTTGGAAATATTGCCGTGGAGCTGGAAGGAATCGGCGCACGCACGCCCGAGGGACGCTGGCTGTTCCGCGGGTTGACAGCCTCCCTGCGGCCCGGACAGTGCACGGGAGTCGTCGGACGCAACGGCGTCGGCAAGACGACCCTGCTTCGGATTTGCCTCGGGCAGCGGGAGGCCGACGAAGGACTCGCCAGCATCGGAAAAAAGGCGGTCTTCAACTACATCGACCAGACACGCATGCAACTCGACGACCGGCTGACTGTGATTGAAGCGGTTGCCTCGTCGGGTGAAAGCGTTCGTTTCGGGGAGCAAACGCTCTCGACACGCTCCTACCTCAAACGCTTCCTTTTCGAGGACAGCCGGATCAACGAGCGGGTGGACAAGCTTTCCGGGGGCGAGCGGGCGCGGCTGATGCTGGCCAAGGTGCTTTGTCGTGGGGGAAATGTGATCGTCCTCGACGAGCCGACAAACGACCTCGATCTCCAGAGCCTGCGCATGCTCGAAGAGGCGCTTGCCGATTTTGACGGAACGGTGCTCGTCGTGAGCCACGACCGCTATTTCCTTGACCGGATCTGCGACCAGATCATCGCATTTGAGGGGGACGACGTCCTCGTTCACACGGGCAACTATTCCTACTACCTCGACAAGAAGACATCGCGTTCACGCACACCAGAAGCAGCTCCTGCCAGCGTTGCTAAACCCTCCGCTCCGCAACGAACCCGCAAGCTGAGCTACAAGGAACAGCGGGAGCTGGAGGGGATCGAAGAACGCATCCAACATGCCGAGCAGGAGGCTTCGAAGCTCGAAAACCTTCTCGATGACCCTTCATTTTTCGTCACCCGCGGCGCAGAGGCTCCAGCGCTTGTGGAAAAGCTCGCGCTCGACCGCAAGGCCATTGCCGCACTTTACGAGCGGTGGGAGTTCCTTTCGTCCGCCCTTTAAACCAGCGGGCCACAAGGAGATTGAATTTCAATTCGTTGAAGCACCAACCGCCCGGCGGTTGGCGGATGGGCGTCATCCGGGCTCTCGAAGCTTGAGATGTTCCGTGCGGGGTTTATCCTTTCCGCCATGGAATCCTCAACCACCGACCTGGCCGCCGCCGAACTCAAGGCGATGCAGGATTCCATTTACCGCGAGAAAATCCTCCGTGCGCGCCGTCAGACCCCCGAGCAGCGCCTGGCGGATGTGTTCGAGCTTTCCAATCACCAGTTCGGCATGATGCTGGCCGGCGCAATGGAGAAAATAAATACATCCGATCAGCAAATGGGCTGGGACGAGGTTCGGCGCTGGATGGGGCGTCTTGATCGGGTTCGGGAACATGGACTCTACTCCTCTCAGAGCGCAACCCGATGAAACTCGAGGAGCTGGCAATTCTTGTCATCGAGGCTGCCGAAGCCGAGAACATCGAGTTTATGACTGTCGGTGCAATTGCGGCCGGAGCTTATGGAGTGCCGCGCTCAACCCGGGATGTTGATCTGCTCGTGAGTGTTCAAATCCCGGAGAGCGTCGGTCTCCTCATCCACCGCTTGTCCTGCTTTGTCACCTTCGATCCGCAAGTCACCTTTGACACGCTCACCTGGGGTGCCCGGCATGTCGGAGTGAGTAACAGTTCGCCACCCTTCAAAGTCGAGCTCTTCGAAACTTTTGATGACCCTTTTGTTGTTTCCGAATTTGAGCGGAAGAGAAAGGTATTTGTGCCCCTCCTCCAGCGGGAAACGTGGCTGCCCACTCCCGAGGACGTCGTGGTGCAAAAACTCCGCTGGGGTCGCAACAAAGATCTCGATGATGCCCGCGACGTGCTGGCCGTGCAGGGACCCGAGACCCTCGACATGGCCTACATCGAGGATTGGTGCGGCAAACACGGAACCCTCCCCCGGCTGCGCGAGGCTCTGGACGGTATCCCTCCTCTGGATTGACGCAGGAATCGCGCCAGGAAAAACAGACCGGTGAGCACCATCCAGGGCAGGTAGCCGACCCAGACGCCAAAGGCCCCCCAATCCCACACAAAGGACAGAAGGTAAATCGTCGGAAGGCTCAGACCCCAATAACAAATCGCGTTTGCAATCATGGGAATCCGGTTGTCCATAAGTCCCCTCAGCGCTCCAAGGCTGATCGACTGGATTGCATCCGAGATCTGATAAATTCCGGCAACCGTGACGAGCAGGCCGGCCAGTTTCGCGACATCCGGATCGGGGGTAAAAAGCCTCGCTAGCTGGTATCCGAATGCGATGTAGAAGGTGGCGCAGACCGCCATGAGGCAGACCCCGAACCCCACTCCCCAGATCCCCACCTGGCGGGCCCCTTCGATGTCACCGGCTCCCGCGGCTTGAGCAACCCGCACGCTCACCGCCATGGACAAAGCGATGGGAAACATCCAAGCGAGGGAGGCAATACCCAAAGTGACCTGATTGGCAGCAAGGGCCGTCGTGCCAAGCCAGCCAAGCATGATGGAGCCGACCGCGAAGGAACCGCCCTCCAAAACATCCTGTGCGGCAACCGGAAGTCCCCGCTTCCAAAGCCTTGCGAGCGCCTCAAATGTGTTGGGTCCGGACCAATCCGGAAGAAAGCGGGACATGCGGGCATCCCGGAAAATCCAGACCAGCAATACGGCTGCCTGCATAAAGCGTGAGATCAACGTAGCCCATCCGGCACCTTCAAGTCCCAGGGCGGGAAATCCCAAATGCCCAAAGATCAGAATGCCGTTCAACGCCGCATTGAGGACCACCGCCCCCGCTATGATGACGAGTACCGGCCACGGACGGTTGAGAGCCTCAGCCATTTGTCCGAGAACAACAGCCAGCATGCCGGCCGGCAGAGACCATGCGATGAGCAACAGGTAGGTCCCGCTCACGGCGACGACTTCAGGGGGTTGTCCGAGATTCCCCAAAAACGGAACCATGGCGCTGAGCGCGATGGCGACAAGGATTCCCACGGCAATTCCGAGCAGACTTCCGGCGGCCGCCGAGGTTTTGACTCCCGCCTGGTCGCCAGCCCCGAACGCCTGGGCGATGCTGGGTGCGACAGCGCCAAGCGACCCATAGGCAAAATACAGCGCAAACATGACGAGGTTGCCCGCAAGCGCCGCACCCGCCAGCGGAACCGCACCGACGTGTCCCACCATTACCGTGTCGGTCAGTTGCAACAACACCTGGCCCGCCACCCCGAGCAACATCGGCGCTGCCAGGGTCAGCAGAGAAACAACAACAGCCAGAGCCCCTGGTCGATTTTGGCCGGGTTCAGACATGGGTGTTCACAGGGGACGTGCTTTCCCCGAGGACTTTTCGCAGCGAAAAGTCTTTCAGCGAGGCGCTGGGAATTGGGGCTGAAAACAACGGAGGGCAGAAGTATTTTAACAGGACTTTCCTGGTCAGAGGCAGTGCCTCGCTAGCGTCTGGCGACAAAAAATTCACGCAACAACGCTGAGCACTCGTCCGCCATGACCCCGCCCGTGATCTCACACCGGTGGTTGAGACCGGGCATTTGGAGAAGGTTGATCAGGCCCCCGGCTGCCCCGCCTTTTGGATCGGGGCAACCGAAAATCACGCGACGGAGGCGGGCATGAACAAGCGCTCCGGCGCACATCGGGCAGGGTTCTTTGGTGACGTAGAGGTCGCACTCATTGAGTCGCCAATCGCCCACGGCGTGTTCAGCCATGGTGATCGCGAGCATTTCGGCGTGGGCGGTGGCATCTTTCAACATCTCGACCTGGTTCCATGCGCGCGACAGCATCTCCCCTCCCCGCGTCACGACCGCACCCACGGGCACTTCGCCCGCCGCAAAAGCCTTGCGGGCCTGCCGAAGGGCCTCCCCCATGAAATGTTGGTCCGCGCCGAGGGAGTCCATTCCTTGTGACGAGGAAGGCTCCGGCTTTCCTTACGCTGCTGCGTAGTTGGCGGCGACCGCCTTCCACGAAACGACGTTCCAAAAGGCCTTGAGGTAATCCGCGCGGCGGTTTTGGTAATTCAGGTAGTAGGCGTGCTCCCAGACATCGACACCAAGGATCGGGGTCCCTTCCACTCCGGCAATCGCTTTGCCCATCAGAGGGGAGTCCTGGTTGGGTGTGGATACAATCTCGAGTCCCTTGGAGGGCGTCACAACAAGCCATGCCCAGCCGCTTCCAAAACGGGTCAGGCTGGCAGCCTCAAACTTCGCTTTAAATTCGTCGAAGCTGCCAAAGCTCTTCGTGATGGCCTCGGCAAGGGCACCATCGGGCGCACCTCCTGCTCCCGGTCCCAGCAGTTTCCAAAAGAACGAGTGGTTGGCGTGGCCTCCCCCGTTGTTACGCACGGCACCACGGATGGCTTCGGGGACGGACGCCAGATCAGCGATGAGGGCCTCTACGGTTTTGGAGGCAAGCTCAGGGGCCGACTCCAGAGCTTTATTGAGGTTTGCGATATAGGTCGCGTGGTGCTTGCCGTGGTGGATTTCCATCGTGCGGGCATCGATGTGGGGTTCCAAGGCGGCGGGTGCGTAGTCGAGTGCAGGGAGTTCGTATGACATGAGAGTTTGTTTTGGTGAAAGATACTACTGCCCCAGAGAGAGGCGCTGCGCAACCGGTAAATTGGTCAGCCCTTCACGAAAGCGAGAACAGCGGCCGTGATAAAGATGTTCACCAGCGCCAATTCGAAGAAAAAGTACCAGCCCAGTTTCATCAACTGGTCATACCGGAATCGCGGGAGAGTCCAGCGGACCCAGATAAACAGGAAAAGGATCGCTGCGATTTTGGCAAAAAAAGTAACAATGTTGACAACGCCCCAGAATGCGCCGGCGAGCCATTCAGGCAGGAAGGTCAGGCCGAGGATCGTCACACTGGAGCCATCGGGCACAAAAGGGAGACTCCACCCTCCGAGAAAAAGGGTCACAATGACGCCGGCGCCGGCGATCATGGCGGCGTATTCGCCGAGGAAGAAGAGGGCGAAACCCATTCCCGAGTATTCGGTGTGGTAGCCGCCCACAAGTTCCTGCTCGGCTTCAGGAAGATCGAACGGCAGCCGGTTGGTTTCCGCGAACATGGCGATGAGAAAAACGATGAAAGAAAGCAGCATCGGGATCCAGATCAGAAGTCGTTGGAGAGAGAATCCGTCGAGGCACGCCTGCCACACCGCAGCCCAGTCTCCGGAAACGAGCATCCCCGCCGTAAGGCCCTCCGGCCACCACGGAAAAACCATCCATCCGTTATCAACCTGCCAGCGCACGATATCCTGCAGATTGAGTGTGCCGACGACCAGGAAGACCGGGATCACCGAGAGCCCCAAAGCGAGTTCGTAGGAGATCATCTGCGAACTCGATCGAATGCCGCCAAGGAACGGGTATTTCGAGTTCGAAGCCCAACCGGCAAGCACGATCCCGTACACCCCGAGCGAGGAAACCGCAAACACGTAGAGGACACCAATATTGATATCCGCGATCACCATCGGCACGCCGAAAAGCGAGGATCCGAACGGGAGAACCGCAAGCACCAGGATCGCCGGGATCATCGCAAGCTTCGGCGCTATGTAGTAATAAAATTTGTTAACCCCGGCCGGCATGAAGTTTTCCTTCAGCAAGAGCTTGAGCGCATCGGCAATCGGCTGCCCAAGACCGAAAAAGAAAATGTCCTTCTTCCCTCCGAAAAGCGTGAGGGGAATGCCAACCCGGTTGGGGCCGACGCGATCCTGAATCAGGGCACAAACCTTTCTTTCCGCGTAAACGGTGTAGGAAACAACCCCCAGAATCACAGCCAGAAGACCGAGGGTTTTAACGAGGGACGTCCAGACGAGAAAGACCTGTGGCTGGAGCAAAATTTCGGTGATTGCGTTCAGTGTCATCGGAAACCTTCAGATATACGCGGGCCGGACGCAGTGTCCAGCCCTCAGCGTGAAACCGCCGAGTGGTCGAGGGCCTGGGTCTCTCCCCACCGAAGGGTGCCGGAGATTGCGGCTGTCACGTAGCGCTTCGCCGCGCCAACGCTTTCGCTCAGTGACAGCCCCCGGGCCAGACCGGCGGTGATCGCAGCCGAGTAGGTGCACCCGGTGCCATGCGTCGAAACCCCACGTACAAAGGGGGCTGAAAATTCCTCGCACCCGTCGCCGTGGATCAGGAGATCAATTGCGGATTTCCCTGCGAGATGGCCGCCCTTGAGGAGAACGGCGCAGCCGAATTCCCGGGAAAGCGCGACTCCCGCCTCCTTCATCCCCCGCAGAGAACGGATATCCCGGCCAACCAGCAGGGACAATTCATCGAGATTGGGGGTCACAAGGGCAGCCATCGGAAACAGCCGTCGCTTGTAGGCCGCGATGGCCGGAAGCTGAAGCAGCGGATCGCCACTGCTCGCAACCATCACCGGATCCACAACCAGGGGGAACCCGGTTCCGCGAAACGCATTCACAACCGCATTGACGATTGATGCCGAGAAAAGCATCCCGGTCTTTGCTGCCCCGACGGGAAAGGCTTCAAGAGAGAGGGCAATCTGGCTCGCAACGAGCCTGGCGGAGACTGCCTGAATTCCTTCCACCCGGCCTGGAACCTCGGAGACGACACACGTGACGGCGGTTAGCCCGTAGCAGCCGTTGGCAGTAAAGGTCTTGAGGTCGGCCTGAGCTCCTGCCCCGCAGCTGTTGTCGGAACCAGCCACGGTCAGTGCAACCGGACTCAAGGCGGACTTTGCGGCTGGCATTGAATCGGTTTTGCTTCAGTGCTGTGCTGACTCGCCGGGAAAATTCCTTCAGATTCCTTGAGGGAGGAGGATCTGAAACAGAGGGGATGAAAAACCGGACTCAAATCGGTCTTATTCGGGAATTCAAGGAATCTAACTGCGTTGATTCCGGATCAGCAGAAGGTAAATAAGGTTTCCGATCGCGGCAACGAGGGCCGCCACATAGGTGAGAGCTGCCGCATTGAGCACGGCATTCACTCCTCCCGCTTCCTCCCCCGGACGCACAATTCCCATTTGTTGGAGAATGATCTTCGCACGACGGGACGCATCAAACTCCACCGGCAGAGTGATGAGTTGAAAAACGGTCAGCACGAAATAGCAAATCACGCCAATCGTGAGGAGTTGGGTCATGTGGAAAAAGATGCCGCCCATCACGACAAAGGGAAGCATCTGGGAGGCAATCTGGGTCACCGGGACGATTGCCATGCGCCACTTGAGAGGGCCGTAGGATTTCTGATGCTGGATCGCATGGCCGCACTCGTGCGCGGCGATGCCAAGGGCGGCAACCGATGGCGTACGATACACGTCTGTCGAGAGGCAGAGCCGCTTGTGCGTCGGGTCGTAGTGGTCGCCGAGCATGTCGTTGATCTCCATGACCTCGACATCGCGGATGTTCGCCGCATCAAGAATCCTGCGGGCGGCGTCGGCACCCGTGACCCCTGAAGAGGCCTCCACGCGACTCCATTTGCCGAAGGCGCTTTTTACGCGGGCTTGAGCCCACAGGCCGAGGATCATGGGAACGATGAGAAGAGCAATCCAAAGTGTCATAAGGCTTGGAAGATATCAGACCCGCGAAAATTTTCAACCGGCTATTGGGAAAGGCAAAGCTGACGCGGCAATAGAAGGGGTACCTCCTTATCGGGAGGGCGAACCTTTGGACGCTTCGCTCTTTCCTGCGTAAAGCCTTTCTCCCTGCAGTCGGCTGTGCGAGCAGTAATCTGTGGGCTCGGGACCTTGAGCCCGTCGAAACGGCCTCGCCATCCCAAGTGATTTTTCCCGCAGAGTTGTCAAAAGTCGAAGCCGCGGACCTTTACCGTCGAGCGGGATCCCCAGGCTTCCTGCTCGTCCTCACGGTAAATCGTGCCCCCCGGCTCGAACAGACCACGCACGAGCGGGCGTTCCGCACAGGAACTCAGTGCGAGCATCAGGATGATGGCTCCAAGGGCGCTTGCTGTTTTGCGTGTCACTGGCACGCAAATCCAGTAGCTTCACTCCCGTGCAAAAGCGAATCGTTTTAACAGGAGCGACGCGGGGCCTCGGGCGGGCGCTGACCTCATTCTTCGCCAGCGAGGGATGGATTGTCTTCGGCTGTGGGCGCGATGCAGCTGCGATTGAAAAGCTGAGGAAGGCTCACCCTGCCCCGCATCAGTTTGAGATTGTCGATGTGTCCAATGACGCGACAGTCGCCTCGTGGGCGGCCTCCTGCCCCGCTCCTCCCGATCTGCTTGTCAACAATGCTGCTGTGATTGCCCGCACAGCACCCCTCTGGCAGCTCCCGCCGGCGGAAACCGACCCGGTGATCGACGTCAACATCAAGGGAACCATTTCCACCATCCGTCACTTCCTTCCGGGAATGATCCGCCGCGGCTCCGGGATAGTCGTAAATCTTAGCTCGGGATGGGGACGTTCGACATCCCCGGAGGTCGCGACATACTGCGCGAGCAAGTTCGCTGTAGAAGGGCTCACCGCTGCCCTGGCCCAGGAATTGCCCAAAGGCCTTGCGGCGGTCGCACTCAACCCCGGCATCATCGCCACGGACATGCTCAAGGCATGCTTCGGTGGCGAAGCAAACTCCTACCCGACTCCCGAAACTTGGATTCGGTCCGCAGGTCCCTTTCTCCTCGGTCTGCGTCCCTCCGACAACGGAAAGCAACTCACCGTGCCGGAAAAAGCGTAGTTCCTTACCCAAGGAATGCTGTGTTTTTTGCGCAGCAAAATATATTAATCCGGCGGCGATGGCACCCGTTTCTCACCGGGTGCCAATGCCAACAAGCCCTCCCTTGGCACCGGCTCCAGCCGGATTGGAAGATTTTGCTACGCAAAATCTATTGGGGAGAATATTGACAAAATAGTTAAAAAGTCTATTTTGTTCCTTATGGGCATTAAATACTCCAATTCCACTCATGCATCGCTGAAAGTGCAGGAACTCCCCCCGGTCTCGGCCACGGCGTTGAAGAACTCAACGGCGGATGTTCTCGATCTGGTGGCCAACCGCGGTGCAGTTGCCATCACGAGGCACGACAAACCACGGGCGGTTCTCCTTTCGGTTGAGCAATACGAGCGCATGACCGGATCGGAGGGCAATTTGCTCAAGGAACTGCATGAGGAATACCGCGGGATGCTCGAGAAAATGCAGGAGCCGGAGCAAAAGGCGGCAGCAGCGCGCGCCTTCAACGCGACGCCAGAGGAGTTGGGACAGGCCGCCGTTGCCGCCGCACGGAGGAAATAGAGATCAACGCATGACTACCGAAGGTCGAAAAGTGCCGACCCTCTACGTCCTTGCCGGAGTAAACGGAGCGGGGAAATCAAGCATCGCTGAGGGGACTTTCAATGCAGAGGGCTCGGTTGTTTTCAACCCAGACACCATCGCCCGAAAAATCCGCACTCTCCATCCCGACATTTCGTTGGCCCTCGCCAACGCCCACGCGTGGCAGATCGGCAAGTCGTTGCTGGAACAG
>Ga0247840_10010273_pt1 | contig 11740 bp, 11 predicted proteins | sample LaCruzMarch2015__FD_192404 | JGI IMG/M metagenome (GOLD analysis project Ga0247840, IMG submission 192404) | Freshwater microbial communities from meromictic Lake La Cruz, Castile-La Mancha, Spain - LaCruzMarch2015_17m | ecosystem: Environmental > Aquatic > Freshwater > Lake | place: Spain...
TCTTGGGGCATTGAGCCAGCACATGAGTTGACTGGGTCTAATCCATTCCGGTGCTTGCCAGCTCTTGCGGCGGCTCAAGATCAGACTCTCGTATTCATGGCACAAGAGGTTCAATTGACGAATGTGCCAGCGTGTTTCGGCGTCGGCTAATTCATAGTGCGCACTCATGCGGCCCGACACACCCTGTAGATCTTCAAAGTAACGATGCAGGTGATTTAATTTATCATGAATCAATTTGCCGGTTCCCGGCACTACTGTGTTGTCCACAGTGAAATAGTCATTTATTTTGTATGTGAGTGCAGAGGCATTGATGGCTGCAATTGATGCATTGATCTGTTCACACAGGTATTCACTGTTGCGATCACTGTCAGGGAATCCAAAAAAACAATAGTTCTTTTCCAAATGGTAGTTGTTGGTCAACAAGTGATTCAAGGCCCCAAGCCATTTGCGACTCAAGCTGTTGTCATCTACGTTGACGTAGAGATTTAACTGACTGTTGTCTTGGCGACTGCGCAGTTCAATTGTGATTTGGTCAAGCAATTTCATTCCACCATTTCCGTATGTCTGGCCTAGCACTCAATATGGATTCCATGCTGGTAGCACTGGGTCTTATGCTTTCTAATTTTAACACACGATCACGGCCACGCACAAGAGCCTCACGATATTCATCTGGCCATTGTTGTTCAAACGTGGGCCGATTTTTTAATTGCAGCAACACATCACGCATGGCGCTGCTGGTGCAGTTGGGTACCAGTTCGTCGACCCAGGCATCCAATAAATCTCGCGGCAGAGCCAAGGGACTCATCACAATGTCAGGTGTGAACGAGAATATCACTTTGGCCAACAACTCCACATCATACTGCTGAGCCAGGCGTTGCATGTTTTCAACTTCAAACATGCCCGGCAGTGTGAGTGTAAAGTCCAGGCGCATTTGGCGACGATTTGTCTGCACAGCCAGTCCCTGTTCAAAGTTCTTTAAAAAGGTGGAATATTCCAGGTTTGTGCGGATGTATTCTCCGATTTCTCCTGTTCCGTCGAGGCTGGCGCAGATTTGCCAGTCACGTAGGTTAACCAACAAATCCCTATAAAGATCAATGTTGCGATAATGAACACGGCTGAGGTTTGTATTATATCTAGCGTAAACATTCTTTCCATCTCCCAATTCAATTATGCGTTGCATGTAACGCCAATGCTGTTCGTACATGAGAGGCTCGCCGCCCACCCAGTAGATTTCTTCCACCCGGTGCTGTTCCACAGCATCACTGAATTCTTTTTCAATTTGTGTGTCTTGAAATTCTGTGATTTCTTTGCGCACACCGGGCTGCATCCAGTTGTTCTTTGGGTTGCTCCAATTGACCATGTCATGCGTCTTTTGTTCGCTTTCCCAAGAACTACTTAGCATGTCCCCGCAGGTTCTACATTTGAAATTGCAGAGATTTGAAAAGCGATAATCCCATGACACTGGTTGCATGGTGGTGCGGCCCTGGGCATTGGTGCTGTCATATACTTCAGGCAATTTGTGACGGAACAGATGCCAAAAATAATCTCGATACACTGATGTATTCAGCAATTTGCTGTTGCACACATCACATTCTGGCAGGGTTTCTCCGGCCATCATGCGTCGACGCACACTCTGCATGTGCTCTGAATTCCAGTGTTGATCCAAGGTAATGGGGATATATTTCCCAGTGCCTGACTCTGTGTCTATGTATTGTTCAAAGTTCTGTGCAGGTTCACGTGACGCACAACACATGCGCCTCTCGGTCTGTGGCGACAGGTAGGTATGCACCCAGGGTGCCATGCACAGGGATTCAGGTCGATTCTGCATAGGACAATAATGGTTCAATGATGTCGTGGTAAAAGCCAGATTTGACCTTGTCAGCGTCCGAAAACAATTGATGGTTGTGTGTGATTTTTTCTTGGGTAACAGCACTGTAACCCCGGGCACTGCGATCAAAATTGGCAACGCTGTTTTTCAAGATGTTTAATTTAGTCGTAGGGTTGCCTCTGCTAAGATCATATGATTCATCAAACATTTCTGGAAACGTTTCAAACCCCAATTCATGCAGTCGAGCCAGGGTACCCGAATGCCCAAAGATCATAAATGGGTGTTGCAGTGCAATAGGTTTAAAAGTCTTTTCTGTGATAAATGGCCAGGGGCCCAGATATGGGGTGCGATTTGCACCCCAGGTGCCGCTATCGTATTGATCCACATAGCTTTCAGCCACTATGCTGAACCAGGTATCGTCATACCAGCGAGCATCGTAGTAGCGTTGTGCAGTGGGATCCTCATAGGGCATGTCCCAAGGCAGACTGATACCTCTGGCCTGATAGCTGTAGTAAAAGTCATCAAGCCAGGGTGTCATGGTATCAAACAGCCAGTCGCGATGTGCCCTTGGCATTCGCATGGGCATGAGCGCCAGTTTTTTGTAGGTGCGTTGTGGTGTGTATTTGTGGTGTTGCTCACTCTTTTGCCTATACGAATGCCACAGGGATTCTATGTACCAGAACCACAGGTTGCTGTGCATTTGATATGTGCGGTCAGGATCCAGTCGGTGATATCCTGGGCTGGCAAGATAACGACTGGTGGGTTCCCAGAGGTTGTCTACTGCAATGCGAAACCCCCGAGCATGCAGGTCAAATGCCCATTCACCTGCGCCAAAGAATGGTATTACCACCAGGACGTCAGCAGGATCATACTCACGTCCAGCATCATATTGTTCCAATTTGAAATACTGCTGAGTCAGGTGCGCACAGCAGTGCATTGATAGACTGGTGTGATCAGCATACAATAATGTTTTCATTGGTTGAAATTGTATCCCAGCAATGCTGCCATTTCTGGCTGTACATCCAGCATGTTTTGATCACGCTTGCGATCCAGATCACGAATTTTCATTTGAGTCATGAATCCATCAGTTGTGGCACCACGATTCATGAAATCAATGATTCTGTCAAATTCCTCACGATACACCGCAGGCACCTCGGCAGTGCGCAAATGATGTTCCAATGCTGCCTTGACCGGCGCCGGCAAACAGCCAATAGAAAAGTACCAGGAATCATGCATGATGTTCCAGTACACAAAATCAAATTCTTGACGCACAATCCAGTTGGCCAGTTGATCAATGTAGTGTATGTTGAAAATGTTCACAGTGCTGCAACACTGCAATTGAATCATGGGGTACTGGCGGCGCAATAGTCGAAAACGCTGAATATTTTGTTCCACTTCAGACCACACAGCATTGGTGCGTTGGTATTCAAATCTAGCACCCAGATCATCAATGCTGAATGCAATTTCCACTGTTTTGAAATGGCGCCAGATTTCAATGGCTTCCACAGGATACTGGGTGCCATTGGTGTTGTAATGAATTTCAACTTGATGAGCAATGCCACGATCCACAATGCCTTGCAGCATGGCAAAGTGTTCCCGAATCATGAATGGCTCACCACCGGTGAATTCAATATAACGTATGTGATTCAATACACTGTCTATTTCATTCCAGAACTGAACGTTTTCCCGGGGCCAGGCGCCGGCACGTAGCATTTGATAGGGAAAGGATTTCTTTTTGTCCTCGTCTGGATTCATGTCATTCAGCTCTTCTGTGGCAAATTGACTTGATGACCATGATCCACAGATACGGCATTTCAAGTTACAGATGTTGCCCAGCTTGAGATCCAAAGACATCAAGGGCCGGGCGTCTACAGTCCAGGGCTCATCACCAATCACATGCTTGAGACGATTCAAAGTGTGCATGCGTTTTGAAGTTCTACCAGCACGTTCCTCGTTCCAGCATTTGCGGCAGGTCTGCGGCTTTTCTCCTGCCAGAAACTGTGCTCTAAGATTGCGCATGTGATTTGAGTTTTGAATGTTTTGAAAATTGGCCGTACTCAATTCAAACTTTTCACCTGTATCGTCTACTATTTCATCATCAGCCAGGCAGCAGGGTCGCACAGTGCCAATGGGCGAAGCTTCCAGGCTGACCCAGGGTAGTACACAGAATCGATCGTGTGGTATGTTCATTTCAAGGCCTTTAATTCGGGCAGTACATCTAGAATGTTTTCATTTCTAATACTGTCTAGTTCATGCGTTTTACGCCAGAATGTATCTATTAGGTTGGTGTTGTCTGTGGCCATCATAAATGTAATAGCACTTTCAAATCCCTGGGTAGCACGACCCAAAGGGTCTCTATCTCTCATCCAGTCTAGGTGTTGACGATACTTGGCTTCCAGTCGTTGTTTGTATTCCGCAGGAGCAATGTCTATTCTATAGTATGCAGGGTCTTGCAAGATGTTTACATTTAAATCCTGAGCTCGAATCAATCCAGCCGCAGTCCACTCTCGGTGAAAATCTGGCAGGTGCCAAGCATTCATTATGCTGAGAGTGGGCGAAATATAAAAGTCCACATTGGGGCAGGTACGAATCATATCATGGCGATTTTTTACCACGTCGGCCCATGTAGTACCTTTGCGTATGTATTCTGCAGGGTGTCCCATGCCGTCCAAGCTGGCGCCCACTGCTACACTTTTAAACTGCTTCCAGTATTCAAATACACTACGACCTTTTAAGTCTGTGTGAGTGAAGTTGGTGTTGTAGATTAGTCGAACATCAAACCGTCCACGCCGCACAAGTTCTTCCAAGATGTTGTAGTGTTCGGCCATCAACAGGGGTTCACCGCCAGCAAAGTAGATCTGTTCCACATAGTCCAAATGTGGTTCTAGCTGTGTCCACATGTCTGTTTCTGTGCGTCCTGCATAGTTAAGAACTGTGTTACGATCTTTCCAGTCGCCGCCTGCAAGTTTGGCCTGATCTTGATACCACTGTGAGCTAAAGATATGCCCACATGAGCGACATTTCAAATTGCAGAGATTGCTAAATCTAATGTCCCAATAGGTCATTTCAAATGGATTGGTTTCCAGTTTCTTTATGTGATGGCCGTGGTGTTTGTTTGCACTTTTACGACCACTGAAGAATCCTGATTGTTCTTGTTCATAACATCTTGTGCAGGCAGCATGTGGTGTTTCTGTCAGCATGTCTGTTCGTAGCCGCTGCATGGGTTCACCTGACCATATTTCTGCCAAGGTGTTTGTACGGCAATTTCCCACTACGCCAGGTTTCATTTCAGCGTGACAACAGGGATATGCTTCGCCTGTGGGGTATGCGTGTAAATGGATCCAGGGATAGATGCAAAACGTTTTTGAATCTTTCAACAAGAATTCTTCACGAGCAGTTAACTCTATGGGCCGTACTAGATCTGTGGAGTTGTAATTATATGACATTATAGTGAATTATACCATTCTTTTAATTCGGGAAATGCAGTGGCAAAAATTTTGCCCCGACGTTGATCGTACTGTGAATAGAATTGTTTAAAATCATTTAGTAATTTAGGACGATCAAATGCTTCAGAATGCGGGGTCTTTACCACGTCCAAATAATCTATTAGGCGCTGTGTGTGATTGATCTCGTGCTCTTGCAAATAGCTGTGACCTCGGTGATCCACCAGCCAATTGATCAGAGCACTTTGAAATATTTCACGTAGATGGTCGGGCAGCACCAAGGGTGACTGAAAGCTGGGGAATCGCAGGATATTCAGCGTGAAATTAACACGCTCACGCCCATGTGTGCGTTTCCACTCCACCAGTTCGTTCAACAGCTGGGGCAGTGTGGTCAAGCACAGGGCATTGATGGTACACATACAATGCACAGTGATTCCGGCATCCAACAGCGCCTGTACATTTTGGCGCCACAATGCGTAGTCTACGCCGTCTCTGATGTATTCGGCCTGTGTGCCCACACTTTCCATGGATGTGTAAATTTCCACTGGCATGCCTTGAACACTGTGTATTAGACGATGAACGTCCACACTGGGCCCCAGGTTTGAGTTGATGGCCAAGCAAGTTGAGCTGCGACCGCGATTGTCCCGGAACCAGTCAATTAACTTCCAGGTATGAGCACTCATTAAGGGCTCCCCGCCAGTGATTCTCAGTTCTTGCAGGGTTTGGTGGAGATCTGTTTCCCACCAGTCAAAAAACGCTTCAATGTAGGGATTTGTTTCACCAAAGCGGTATAGTTGAGCACTGTCATGAGTGTGAGTAAAGTGGTTACGCCCATCAGACACCAAGGACTCATAAGGTCCGTGCTTTTTAATGTCGTTAACCCATGTGCTACTGAAAGCAGGGTTACAATAGCTACAAGCCAGTTGGCAAGTGCGGTCGAATGCAATTTCAAGTGTGCGAAGATTGACATCTTGGTCAACGGGAGTTTTAACAGCTTCATGTAGGGCCTCTATGGGGTAAATTTTTGATTTGTACACACGGTCCGAAACAGCATCGCGGCCCATGTCTTCGATCTTCCAGCAGTATTCACATCCTGCGGGACGTTCGCCACGCAACATCTGAGCACGATCTGCTTTTTTTTGATCAGTATTGTGCAACAGCCTAGAGTTAGCACTGACTTTATCTTTGTCAACTAAATGGGCCGGTGGGTGGTGACATGATGTGGTCATGCCCGATCCCAACCAAATGGTGGCATTGTACCATTTGGCTGCACAAAAACTGTCGGATATATTGTCTAATACTTTTTGTCGAAATTCAAGATCGTTCATTTAGATATTTTTCTAGGTCAATGGGAAGTTGAGACCGTTGTTCACGATTGTACTCCACAAGATGTTGCTGATTGTATTTACAGACATCGCGGCTGGCCTGCCAGAATTCAGCAGCACCTTGCTGACCAATGTCACACACAGTGTCTATCACACGTTCAATTCTGTGGTGTGGATTGTCAATTTGGTCGTAGCCTTCATCTATCAAGTGACCAAACGTGCGAAATCCTGCGCTACGTAGATCTTGTAAGTAGCCGGCATTTGCAGCCACAACAAATGGGTGTGCCATCAATATGGGCTTCCATATCTTTTCTGTGCGAAATGTGTGGGCATAATCAAAAATAGTTTCTGTCACCAAGCTGTACCAAGAATCAGAGTAACAGCGAGGATTCACAATGGCGTCGCCCCAGGTGTTACCAAACAAATGATGCTTGCAAAATGCATGCTCGTATGCTGTGTTCATGTTGGGCACAGCACGTTCTATTTCGTATTCTGGGGGCAACAGGCGTATGGGTTCAGTTTGTGCCACGTCAAGGCAACTGGTAAAACCCAGTTCAACATGTGCGCCCAAGTTGGTCCACAGTGCATAGTCCAGCATGCCTGTTTCACGCAATCGATCTATTAGATATTTGCGGTGCGGACGCAGTCTACCATTAAGAAACAAAAACTCATAAGGACGGTATTGTTTGTAATCCAAGGCTGCCTGCAACTGTGCCTGTTTGTTTTCTGTGTATTCCACTATGTTAGAAAAGTAACAGTCTGTTCGGCAGTAGTCAATTCCAGGCTCTATGTTACCGGAAGTCAACAGCCCTATACGCCCGTCTTGCACATAATCTGCAATACGCAGTCTTTTTAACTGTAGTAGCACAGTTTCTGATCCTTCAGCGGGATTGCTAAAGATTATTCTTCCCGGATACCGAGTGGCCAAATCTGTGATCTCTTGCCAGTTGTTTTTCAGCACCACACGACCCACAATGTATGTGGCGCTGGGATCAAATGTGTCGGGCCACTGCCAAAATGAGTCATCAGCATGGGACTTTAACAAATCCCATACTTCAGCCCATTCATCTACTATGAGCTTATGTGTTCCTAGCATGATACGCACACTCGTTCCACCAAGCACTCATTTCGGGAAATGTCTTTAAAAAATCTGTACCACGGCGACGATCATGCTCGTTAAAGAATCTGTAAAAGTCTGCTTTGACCACTGAGTGGTCTTGACCCTGTCTGGCTCGCATCCATGCAATGTCTCTGTCCAGTCGAGCAATTTCGTAGTCTTTGAATCCGTGAAATGGATCTTCAGCAGTTTCAATTTGACGTATCATCCAAGCCCACAAGTGTTCTAGCTTGTCAGCATAGGGTTCAGGCAAGATCTGCAAACTCTGCCAAGCAGGTTCACGCAGTACAGGCGTGTCAAACCACACACGCTGATAAGTTTTGCTATAGGTTTTACGCAGACCCAAGATGCCAGCAAACAAGTTTTCCAAGCTGGTCACACTCAAATTGTTCATTGTGACAATAAATGTAAGGCTGTTATAACTGGGTACTTCTGTTAGGAATTGATTTACTCTGTCCCATACTAGATCAAAGTCCATGCCATGGCGCATGTATTCTGCTTGTGCGCCAAATCCGTCTAATGAAACGTACTGCATGAAGTGCTCTAAATTTCCTTCTTGGCACAGACGTTTGACATAGCCCAGGTATTTCTGCCATGACTTTTCATCTACTGAGAAGTTTGATGTGACATTTAAATGCAGGTCTGACTTGGGATGCTCCAGCACATAGTCAAACACTCTGTATGTGTTCCGGTCCAGCAAGGGCTCACCACCAGTCATACGGAAGTGTTGCAACTGTGGGTATAGTTCTGGCCACCAGGACCAGAACGCTTCTACATAAGGGTTATGCTCTCTAGCTGGTATAACCCTGCGATCTCCACCAAAATGCCCAGGATCATTGTGAACACGAGCAGTAGGGTAGCCGCCCGATCGGTCCACTTCTTGTTGCCAGCTGCTAGAGAATTGCGGACTGCAATAACTGCACATGAGATTACAAACATTATTAAAATTAACCTCAACGTAGCTAGGTATAATGTCACTTTCTTCTCCTGTAGAGTTTTTTATTTGTTCAAAGTCCACAGCAGCCCAGGGCTCACCTGAACGATAATGTCTATCGCTTAACTTACCTTCGTTTTCCATATTCCAACAGTACTGACACTCCGAGGGTTTTTCATTCTGCAACATCATCACACGTTGCGCTTTCTTGTGCGGCGTATTGTGCAAGGACCCTGGATCTGTAGATAAGTTTTCTACAGGTATCTTGTGTAGCGGCGGATGATAACAGGAGTTAGTGAGTCCTGTGGGCAAGTGCAGGCTCACCTGTTTCCATTTGGCCAGACACAGGGCTGGGCCCAGCTTCTCTGCCATTTGCTCTGCAGAGTTCAAGAACTTTGATTGTGTACCTACTGACTCGTCGCCTTTGTTATTCATTGTCAAAATGTCCTGTAGAATACTGCCAGGTTTCCAACTGCTGTTTTACGTAATCAAGGTTTGAAAACATTTCAGGCAAGTGGAATGCAAATGTATTTTTTCTAAAATTGGTCTGTGTAAATGTCAAGTCTTCGTAGCACAAGTTAAATGTAGGTAAAAAGTAATCGTCTAAGAGTTGTTCTAATTTGAATTGTACAATGTCAGATTCTGCGGCAGTGACAGAACCTGGCTGTACTCGTGTCTTGTTGGCATTATGATTGTGCCAACCGTGCAGTGCGGTGGGATCACTTACTCTGAAGTAAATCCAGCTGGCAAACTGCAATACTTTGTCTCGACGTCTAATGTTAACAATTATGTTGTCTTTTTTTATTTTATCCACATTTTCTGCCAGTACCAGTTTGGGAGTTAATTGCACAACTTGTGCCGTGGTCAATCTAGCACTGCTAGATAATCGGTTGATATCGTCCCAGGGATCGTTGCAGTATCCCGTTTTGCAAATTTCCATTAAACTTTTTCCCCGGCCAAGTTTACAAAGCTCTGCAGACAATGCATGAGTACCTGATCTAGGGCTGCCGATAATCAAGATATTTTTGTTTTGTTGCTGGGCACAATCCAGGATAGTTTGATACATTACCAGCCTTCTTGCTGTCTAATCACATCAATCTCGCGAGTCATAACGCCACAATTTTGCCAATTGCCACGATAATGATGTTTGAAAAATGCTGATTGTTCAGACTCCAAGATGGCCATGGGCAGGTTCAGTTGTGTGCCCAGTTCAGGCCCCAGTTGATTGCTGAGTATTCTGGGCTGTGAATCCTTCACAGTCTCCCACAACTCTGCCAGCGCATCAAAGTCTTGTACCAGAGTATGATCCCATCCAGTGAGCATGGTCATGTATGTGCCTTGTCTTGCACCGGCAATGGCCCACTCACCGTGGTCAACATCTGTGCCCACGTTGTGCCAAATGGTAAGGTTGTCTAGATTGCGCAACACTTGATTCTTGAACTCCTCCACTGTGGGCTTGCGACCACGTTGCAAGCACATCTTGACACCTTCGCGGAATCCAGCACGCCAGGCCTGAAATGCTGACCCATTGGGATAGGTGTTTGAATAGCAGTCATGCATGGCCCAGTACAAGGGATCAAAACAGAACTCTACTTCAGTTTCTGTGCGTCCGTCGGTGTTCTCATGTGTTTTCATGTTCATGACAAACTCTCGAGTCCATGAGCTGAGCCCACCGTTGCCATACATCAGGCCATTGATGGTGTTGCGAGCACGCCATCTAAAAACAGCTTGTTCATATTCCACAGTGGGGAATGTTAGTGTCTGATTGAAAAACGCCGGGTCCGGCAAGTTGTCCCCGTCAATCAGCACAAATCGTTCAGTTTCACTAGCAGCGGCAGCGGCCTTGTGTGCTGCATCTGAACCCTTGATGCCATCCACTCGTTTGGCCCAGGGCACCATGTTTTTGATCTTGACCCAAAATTCTTCTCGTTGTGGTTCATCATAGGTCAAGTACACACAGTCTAGATCTGCAATGTCAATTTGTTTCATAAGTTCTTTTGCTCCATTTGGTTGAAGGTTCCAGTGCAGTTACCACTGCCACATCCTGTGGGTCACATGCTGTGCCAGTTTCCCCGGGCACAATCTTTTGTGACGTGGTCCAAGTCACTGGTACCAGTTTGCCATTGCGCACACGCACACACGAGGCATTGGTGGCATACTGTTGTTGTGTGATTTCAATGTAATTACCAGGCTGCTGTTCCATGCTGTAGAATAACGGATATCCTTGATCATCATGGTACAATCGGTAAAATACTGGCTTGGGTTCGGGCATGGCTGCATGTATGTCAATGAGATCATTCCAGTTCATCGGCCCACCTCTTTACGTGGTAGTGAAATGCACCCCACTGCGCCTGTGTCTGCACACGCAACGGATACATTTCCCAAACCAATTCCTGTGTCCAGTCTTGAGTTTGAGTTCCAGCATGGTGTTGTTTCATATGCACAATCTGCGGGTAGCCGGCCCAGGGTTGGGTAACACGTTCTGGACCCATGATCTGCGCTGCCATGGCATACACCAAGTCAGTGTCGGGCTCATCGGGAGCATACTTCAGCAAGGTTTTGAATTGATTCCAGTTGGCAAATATATCACGCACAAGATCAAAGAATTGTTTTGCTGTTTCACTCAGGCGCCAGTACGTGATGGCATTGTAAACATCTGGCAAGTGGTTGTGATCAAACACTGCTCGATAATTTCTTGCTGTGGAAACGGCTCCGTGCCAGTTTCTGCAGCCTGTGGATACTACCATGTCTCTGTGCCTAAACATATCCCACCAGTGGTCAATTGGTGTTGCAATCAGCATGTCTGCTTCTAGTTTTATTGTTTCACGAAATGGAGTGTTACGAAACACCAGAGGGTCGTTGGCAAAAGGATTTGCAGTTGTGATCTCCACTGTATGTGTGTGGGCAAACAGGTGTGGGTCTGCGGCATAGGGTTCGTTTGTGAGCAAACAGATTCTGGCGCCAGGGTTGTGCATCAGCAAGGTTTTGGCCAAGGTTCTAGCACAGTCAACATAGTCCACAGTGCCGGTGTTGAATGCCGGGATAATGTAACCCTGTTCTTCAATGGGACGCAATTATCATCTCCAAATGCCG
>Ga0247840_10010280_pt1 | contig 11731 bp, 11 predicted proteins | sample LaCruzMarch2015__FD_192404 | JGI IMG/M metagenome (GOLD analysis project Ga0247840, IMG submission 192404) | Freshwater microbial communities from meromictic Lake La Cruz, Castile-La Mancha, Spain - LaCruzMarch2015_17m | ecosystem: Environmental > Aquatic > Freshwater > Lake | place: Spain...
ACAAAAAAAACGGGACACGGGACAAAACAACCGGGACACCGGACACGGGAAAGACCTGATACACGATGTCACGCGTCACGTGTCACGTGTCACGGATTATGCCCTGGAACAAACAGCCTCCCTCCTGTCGCCGCTTATTAAAATCTGCAAGGACCATGGAACAGCCATAAGGATCGGGGTAAATCACGGGTCACTTTCTGAAAGGATCATGGACCTTTATGGAGATACACCACGGGGGATGGTTCAATCGGCTATGGAATTCGCCCGGATTTGTGAAAGCCTTTCTTTTTATAATCTGGTGCTGTCGATGAAAGCAAGTAACACTAAAGTGATGATCGCAGCAAACCGAATGCTGGTCGAACAAATGAAGAAGTCGGGTATGAATTACCCCATTCACCTGGGAGTTACAGAAGCTGGCGCAGGGGAAGACGGACGAATAAAATCAGCAATCGGCATTGGCAGTCTGCTTGCAGATGGCATAGGCGACACAATCAGGGTTTCCCTGACTGAAGATCCCGAGTTTGAGATCCCGGTGGCATATAATATTCTCCAGGCTGCAGGGGCGCGCATTACCAAAACTGAATTCATCGCATGTCCCTCATGTGGCAGAACACAATTTAACATTCAGTCGGCTTTGGAAAAAATCCAGGCCAGGACATCACATCTTCCCGGGCTTAAAATTGCCGTAATGGGATGTATTGTCAACGGACCAGGAGAAATGGCCGATGCGAGTTATGGTTACGTTGGCGCCGGAAAGGGGAAAATACATCTCTATAAGGGACAGCAGCTTGTTCAAAAGAGCATAGGTGAATCGAATGCCGTGGAAGCGCTCATTGAACTCATAAAGGCTAACGGAGACTGGACAGAAGCCATCCGACCTGACAGGACAGGCCGCTGACGGGGTGTTGAGGGCTATTTTCCGGTTACGATCCTGATGCACCGGGGTAGTATTTCAAAAGTAAAGGGAGTATGCCCTAACGATTCTCCGTCGGTTTCAAGAAAGACTTTGCCTGTTGAACGGATGCGGATATTCTCTCCTCTGAAGGTGGCGACGATTGGCAAATTAACCAGGGTTCCGTCAAACAATTTATGTGCATATCTGACCACCCTCCATTTTCCGGTTTTTTTTATAAGGGTGAGATCCAGCAGCCCGTCATCAGCAATTGCATAGGGTACCTGAATCATCCCGCCGCCATTGTACTGGCAAATCCCGACATTCATCGAAAAAATTTCACCTTTAAACATCATCTTACCATCCACTTCAATCACAGCATCTATGAATTTAAACTGGAAGAGGCTTGCAAATACGAAATAAAGATAGATCAAAGGTCCACCTTTCCCTTTCTCCTTGAGCAGGTTCGTTTTCTTGTTCACGAGAGCATCATAACCCATCCCGGCAACATTCATAAAATACCTCATTACCTTTTCCTCGTTTTGATAATAGGTTACTCTCCCGGCATCCTGGAGGAATGTTTTCTTTTTTTCCAGGACCTGAATAGCCTTGAGGTAATCAAACGGGACATCGAACATCCGGCACCAGTCATTACCTGTTCCAACCGGGATCATGCCAAGTGTAATTTCACTGGTTGGAACGGTCGTTTGATTCATAATCCCATTCAGCACCTCGTTCAGGGTTCCATCGCCTCCAACAACACAAATATGCCTGTATCCCGAAGAAATAGATTCTTTTGTAATTTCAATGGCATGTCCCCTTGATTTGGTGGTCCGGAATTCAAAATCAACCTGCTCGTTCCTGAGCAGACGAATTATTCCGGGCCAGTCTTTTGTACCTTTTTTAATCCCCGCATTGGGATTGACAATCATAAGCCATTTATCGGGATTAGCTACTTTTAATTCAGACATGAGAACTGGTTTTGGAAAATATTGGTTCTTTTTCTTTCCGTGCAAAAAGGAAAAAAGAATAGAAAAAGGCAAAAAAGGTTACCCCGGTTTGTGATTCAATTGTATCCTCGGTGAGCATTGACAGAAATGCAATTATCATGAAAACGACCAGGAAGAAATCATCCTGCTTCCGAAGCATAATTGGGGGATACAGGATCGCAACAAGGAACCAAACCAGTCCGAAGATTCCGAATCCGATGAATATAGATAAAAACTGGTTATGCGACCGCCATCGCTGATCGGGGGAAAGTTTTGACTGCATCTTTTCGTATTGATCAGTAAAAGCGATATTCATGTCGCCGGTGCCTACGCCGGTAAGCCAGTTATCGCTGATGATGCCAAGGGAAGCTTTCCAGAACTCAAGCCGCTGCATTAGTGTGGACCCGGTAGGATTTCCGGTTTCCAGATAATTGTCGAACCCCCAAAGGAATTCATAAATCCGGCCGCGTATGGTGAATTCGTTCAGAAACACATAGTTTGCTGTCCCTTTTTCAATAGCTTTAATTTCCTGTTGGCTGAGTTTTTCAACGGCCTCTGCATCTTTTCGCCATCCTTTTGAAGTAAGAAACCGGATCACGGTATAGGCAACCGGTTCCTTTTTCATGTTCAGGCTGTCGAAAGGGATCGTACTACGAATATTCCATGCTCCGCGCAGTTCATCCCACTGGACATAGATCCAAAGGTAATTTCCATTTTCGGTCTGTTGTGATTTAATGTTATGAATATATGGATTTCCGCGTGCAGTAACCTTTTCAAGCTGAGTAAAATCAACGGGGTTAACCCGGTAATAATCATCAACAATTGATTTTATTGTAAAAAAGGCTCCAACCGTCACTGTGACAATGAAAAGAAGCAATCCGGCTCTCAGCCAACGGTTCCTGGTATTGAAAATGAGGATCGGAATAAGAACAAGTATGGTAATCAGGGTAATCGCGAAACCGGTGAATGATTGTGAAATAATGATGTAAATAAAAAACCACATCAGGATCAGTGCGCATAACAACCTCATCCAGGTTGCCAATAAATTGTTTTTCAGAGAAAAATAGAGGAGTGTGAAAATGCTGAGCGTTAACAGAAGACTGAAAATGATATGTGAAACGTTGCGTGACACGTCCCGAATATCTAGGAAATTGTGTGTCTGGATCATGAATGTATTGTAGAATGACCTTATAAGAACCGCCATGATAAACAAAGCCATGAACCTGGAAAATGATTTTTTATCAAAGGCCCCGGATGTTGAAAGAAACAGAGGCAGCAGAAGAATGGGAAGCTTGGTCCGTAAATCCTTCATGGCATAATCAAGATCGGTGGTATAAAGAAGCCCAAGCAAATGCAATAATATAACTGAACTGAAAAGCAGGGCTGGTTTATTTCGGAAGAACTGTAAAAATCCACTAAAAATCCCTTTAAGGGCAACACAAACCGAACAGGGGATAAAACGCAGAATTATCTGCCAGGATGAACGACCGGCAAGGTATGATCTCAGCTTCTGTGTGCTGAACCGCTCTAAAATCCATCCTCCAGCAATCATAAATTGCCCGATACTTATCATCAGTTTCGAAAAGGGCATTGATGCTATGATCACCATCAGGGCGAGGATATACCAGTACCTTTCGAATTGTTTTCGGGTTATAAACATAGGTGGTTATGCAAACAGTTTGGCACGGCCTTTTTTAAGCTTGGTTTTAAACACGTAAAAGCTGTCGGTTCCCCTGATGTCAATGCGTTTTATCTCAAATGGCTGGCGAATTGGCCAGGGATTGAAATCGTTTCCGATACGGAGGGCAAAATCAAGTCCGAAATGCTGAAACACTTTTATCATTTGTCCCTTCAGAACAGGGTCTTTTTTTGGGTATCCTCCGTAAGGATAAGCCAGAGCCCTTGTGAAGGGGATTCCATAAAAATCGAGCGTTTCCCTGCAATTATTCAAATCTTCCTCCATGTCTGAAAGGGCAAGGTCCCCATAACTTTTGTGTAAGAATGAATGTAATCCGATTTCAATATCTTCATTGAGTGTAAGCTGCCTGATTTCTTCTGCCGTCATGATTTCATCGTTGCCATTATCCCACATATTTGTTTTTCCCATGAAAGCGACCGGGACAAACACCGTTGCTGTGAAATGATGTTTTTTCAGCAATGGAAGGGCCTGGGTGCGAAAATTCCGAAAAGCATCATCAAAAGTAATGATAATCGCATTTTTGGGAAGGGCTGCCTCATCTTTTACCAGGGTTTTCAGGGTTTTTAAACTGATGGTTTGATAACCATTTTCTTTCAGGTACATCAGCTGAAGGTCAAATTGGTCAATGGTCACCGTTAGTCCATCGGGACCATTTTCAAGAATTTTGTGGTACATCAGGACTGGTAACCCCTTTTTCGGCGGGACCAGGAAACTGTACTGAATTGTCAGGACACACAGGATCAGCAACAGGGAAACGACAACAAGTTCGATTATGGTCATAGCTTCCGGTTTAATTCGATGGTTTTAGCAACTTTCAGGGTGGCATACACTGCAGCAAGGAATGACCACATAAACCCGGGATAACCATCGAGAAAGCCGCGTTTGATTATGTAAAAAGAGAAGAAACTTGTCGGGAATTTAAGGGCCACCCAGATTTTTGAAAATGTTCGTCCCTGCTTGCCATATCCTTCAGCTGCCTGCGATGTATAGGTGTTTATTTTTCCAAGGTGATGGCTGATATCCCTGTAAGAATAATGTATGATTCGTCCTTTAAGCTGAACAACAGGACCCGTAACTTCAATCCCTTCATGCACCGGAACCCGGGTAAAACCACCCCTGGTCCTGTTAAAAAGCCTGAGATGAATTTCTTTTCCAACACCGCCATAGCGGAGATGCTTCCCCATGAAGAATAAGGAAAAATGAATATTGAAACCTGCCGGCATCGCTTTGCCGTTTTCTTCACCTGCTGACCCCGGCACCTTGTTTCCCAAGGAGCCAAACATCCCTGCCAGTTCAATTTTCAACTCCTCCGAAACAACCTCATCTGCATCGATGGAGAAAACCCAGTCATGTGATGCCTTGTCGACTGCAAATTGCTTTTGCGTTCCATATCCATCAAATTCACGCTGATAAACCATGCAGCCATTCGCTTTGCATATGCCGACCGTATTGTCTGTTGACATAGCGTCAATCACCACAATTTCATCGGCAACCGTTTTCACCGATTCCAGGCAGCGAAGAATGTTATGCTCTTCGTTCCTGACAATAATGACAAACGACAGTTTGGGCATGAATTAATGGTTAATATTAATAGAAAAATGATCCCAATCCATTCCAACGGTAAAGGATTCGCGGAAGAGCGATAATTCTTGTGCCGACAGTGTAACAGTGTGCACCGCTTCTTTATTTTCGGGTGCAGCAAACAGCACATTTCCCTTTGGATCAATTGCTGTTGTGTCGCCGGTATGGCCCGTTCCATGCCCGTCGCGGCCAATCCGATTAACCCCTGCAACATATGACTGGTTTTCCATGGCCCTTGCCATTAGCAAGGTTTTCCAGACATGAGCCCGGCTTGCAGGCCAGTTTGCCAGACAAACCAGCAAATCGTAGCTGTATTGCCCGTCATGCCATGTGTTTTTGCTCCAGACCGGAAAACGCAGATCGTAGCAGATAATTGGTGAGATGTTCCATCCTTTTACTTTAATGATAATCTTTTGATTACCACCTCTGAAAATTCTGTACTCTTCACTCAAACGGAACAGGTGCCGTTTATCATATTTCTGATAATGGCCATCGGGTTGCATACAAATCAACCGGTTATAACATCCGCCACTTTCAGAGATCAGCAAGGTGGCCATGATCACAACATTCATTTCGGCTGCCTTTTTCTTAAGGAACTGCATCGAAGGCCCGTTCATGGGTTCAGCACAGGTTGAAGGATTGATTGAGAACCCTGTATTGAATGTTTCAGGCAGCAGCACCAGGTCGGTCTGTTCCGAAATGCCTCCAAGCAAATAGCTAAAGTGATCCAGGTTTTCCGGTCGCTCTTCCCAGAAAAGGTTTGCCTGAACAAGCGTAAGTCTTAGATCCTGCATCCTAAAAATTTTAAAATTCAAGGTAAAATTAAAAATATATGCATTGTCGTGTGTAAAAATTTTAATTTTGCGATCATAATTAAAACGTATAATAACATGCAAACGATTGATAATTATAATTTTAAGGATAAAAAAGCGTTGATTCGCGTTGATTTCAATGTGCCATTGGACAGTCAGTACCACATTACCGATACCAACCGCATTGATGCAACCGTTCCAACCATAACGAAAATTCTGAATGGCGGAGGGTCTGTGATCCTGATGTCGCACCTGGGTCGTCCGAAGGGCGGTTCGGAAGAAAAGTTTTCCCTGAAACACCTTGTCCCCTATCTTTCGCAAAAGCTGAAGGTGCCTGTAAAGTTTGCCGACGATTGCATTGGTCAGTCGGCGATTGATCTTGCCGGCTCCCTGAAGCCCGGGGAGGTCTTGCTTCTTGAAAATCTCCGTTTTTATAAGGAAGAGGAAAAGGGTGATAAAGAATTTGCAAGGAAATTATCAGCGTTGGGCGATATGTATGTGAATGATGCATTCGGTACCGCGCACCGTGCCCATGCTTCAACCGCCATCATTGCCGAATTTTTCCCTGAAACCAAAATGTTCGGATATGTCATGGCCAATGAGATCATTGCCATCGACAAATGCCTCAAAGATGGTAAACGGCCGTTTACGGCCATCCTCGGTGGTGCAAAGGTTTCGACAAAAATCGAGATCATCACCCACCTTATGGATAAAGTCGACAACCTGATCATCGGCGGTGGCATGATGTTTACTTTTATAAAGGCACTGGGTGGCGAAATAGGCGCTTCAATGGTTGAAGAAGAATATGTCGAACTTGCTAAAAACATCGTGGAAGGCGCAAAATCATTGGGCGTGAATCTTTATATTCCCGCAGATGCCGTTCTGGCCGATGCCTTTTCAAATGATGCCAATAAAAAAACAAGCAGCGCCTATGACATCCAGATTCCCTGGATGGGCCTCGACATCGGTCCATCGGCTTGTGCCAAATTCAATCATGTGATCGAACAATCGGGAACGATCCTGTGGAATGGTCCCATGGGTGTTTTTGAAATGAACAATTACGAAGCTGGAACGAAGTATATAGCACTTGCACTGGTAAAGGCTACGGAAAATGGCGCGTTTACCCTTGTAGGGGGTGGTGACTCGGTTGCAGCAATCAACAAATACAACCTGGCCGACAAAGTGAGCTATGTTTCTACCGGTGGCGGCGCCATGCTCGAATACATTGAAGGCAAACAACTCCCGGGCATCAAAGCCATCATGGAGTAATGCGCATCATTCTCAGCCGGACCGACAGCATCGGGGATGTCGTACTGACACTCCCGATGGCCGGTGTGCTGAAACAATCCTTTCCGGGATGCACCATAATTTTCCTGGGTCGTAATTATACGCGTCCTGTGATTGAGGCCTGCCAAAACATTGATCAGTTCTGCAGCTGGGATGAAATTTCCGGGATTCCAGATCATGGATTGCGGGTTCGTGTCATGGCTGATCTGAAGGCTGACATCATCGTTCATGTTTTCCCTGTCAAAGAAATCTGCAAACTGGCAAAACAGGCAGGAATCCCAACCCGGATTGCCACCTCCCGGCGATTTTATACATGGTTAACCTGCAACCGGCTCCTTCACATTCCCAGGAAAAATTCCGACCTTCATGAAGCACAACTCAACCTGAAGATGCTCAAACCGCTCGGGATCGGAAAGGTGTTTACTTTAGCAGAGATTACTGATGCGTATGGGTTTACAGGCGGACAAGCGGACAAGCGGACAGGCCTACAAGCGGACAATGGAGCTGTTCAATTAAAAATTAAAAATTACGAATTACAGCAAATAACCCCTGTCACGCGTCACGTGTCTAGCGTCACCGATAAAATGACCATTCTACTGCACCCAAAATCCAAAGGCAGCGCCCGGGAATGGGGTCTTGAAAATTTTTCAAAATTAATAGCCCTTCTTCCGGAGGAGAAGTTCAACATCATCGTTACCGGAACCAAAGATGAAGGAGCTTTGATGCGTGATTTTCTCACTGCCCATCGCAAACGGATTGTGGACATGACAGGCAAACAGACCCTAACCGAATTCATGGAACTGATTCGCTCATCTGATGCAATTGTGGCCGCCAGCACCGGCCCCCTGCATATCGCTGCAGCATTTGGAATCAGGGCAATAGGCCTTTATGCCCCCATGCGCCCTATTTTCCCGCAACGCTGGGCTCCACTGGGAAAAAACGCAACCTTCCTGGTCCTGGATAAAACCTGTAGCGATTGCCGGAAAACTATTGATTGTGCCTGTATCAGAAGTATTAAACCAGAAGCAGTTGTCGAAAAACTCCTGGGCTAAAAAAAGTGACGAGTGACGAGTGACGAGTGACAAATGACGAGTGACAAATGACAAGTGACAAATGACGAGTGACAAATGACGAGTGACAAGTGACGAGTGACAAGTGACAAATGACGAGTGGAGAATGAAAATTCAATCGCTTCCGTAATTCGTAATTTTTAATTTTTAATCAATCTGCGTAGCTTACCAGCTTACCAACTTACCAACTTACCAACTTACCAACTTACTTGTTCGTTGCTTCCAAAATTCAATTTGCCAGATTCTTTTCAAACACCCCATAAATCTCATGCCCGATATTGCGCACCGGTGAAATTCTGATGACTGAAAAATGATGCGATAAACTATAAAGACATGTGATCCACTTTGCATTCGGGCGGATGTACCACTTGTTGAGAATTTCAGATTTTCTGAATTCAATTCTTTTTAATTCATCTGCTTTTCTTTCGACATAAAGCGCTGCGCTCATTTTTTGCGAAACCCTGCTCATCAACTTCAGGTTTTCTTTCCTTCCCTGACCGCGGAAAGTGGTTTTAAGGGTATGTGTATAATAATCAACCGGACTGAATCCTTTTTGTATCAACAAGTTTTTCAAGCCTTTCCCATCAAAGTAGTTAACATGGTTAATCAAAAGTTCAGACGGAACACCTTTCAATTTAAAAGTAAGGTAATGCTTCCAGACATCCTCATATCCATTCGGCGTGATAAAATGAAACAAGCCTCCAGGTTTCAAACAGGCGTAAACATTTTCAAACACTTTTGTAATGTCAGTTACATGTTCAAGGATATCGCGGGCAATAACAAGATCAAATTTATCCTGGTAAGTAGTTTGTAAAATGTCGGGGATCGACCTTATTGTTTCAAAATGATGATGCTCCTTGTTGAAATCAAGCACCTCCTTGTTAATGTCCATCACCGTAACCTGGACATTGGGAATTATAAATTGCAGACCGGCGGCAAAATAACCCGAGCCCGGGCCCAATTCCAAAATATTGCGGGGTGAAATCCTGCGTGATTTTAACATCCAGCCAAAAACAACCCCTCTGCGAAAATTTCTTATGCAGTTTTTAAACTGTTCTTTTTCACTTGTTCTCTGTGATTCCTCGATATAATATGCATAGCATCCTCTGTTAGTATCCTCCTCTGTTAACATTGGATCCAGCTGGATGTGGTTACACTTTTCACACCTTACAATGTTGCACGTTTTAATATCCCAGTAGTCTGCAATTCCTATCCTGATTCCCTTTTTTTCCTGACATATTCTGCAGCATTCTTCCCTGGACAGGGATTCTCCTTTAAGGGATAAAGGTGTGTTTTTAAACAGGTTTTTCATCCCCAGTTCGGAAATTTTATTTCGCCCCCGAATGTTTTCATTAACCTTGGAAAGACATCTGAAACACGGTGATAAAAAAAGGATCCCTTTTTATCTTCACGGGTAAGCCATTTCCCCTTAGGATCAAGGTTGGTAATAATAAAAAGCAGGATGCTGATCAGTAAAATCCCTTTTACAAATCCCAGAACAGCGCCTCCAATATGGTTGATAATTCCAAATCCCACAACATCGACTACCTTTTCGGCCAGTTTTGCCATAATTAGAATTGCGATGACAACCAGCATGAAAGTTATGGTAAATGAAAGAATCGGCAACCATAGCCGCGATGGGTTCAAGTGTTCCATGAGGGTGGCATCCAGGTAATTTGAAAAGTAAACGGCCGCATAAATTCCCAGAATCAACGCAATGATGCTTGCCAGACTTATGATGATTCCTTTCCGATAGCCATTGATCACGAACAGGATTGTAAATATGATGATACTATAATCAATAAAATTCATGGAGGTTTAATTATCGCTTTAACCTGGATGTTAGTTCGGTTCCAAAGACAAATTCGTTCAATTCGGGATTTTTAGTGTGCAGGATGGTTTCCTTGTCTCCCTTCCACCACAGTTGACCTTTGAAAATAAAGGCCACACTGTCGCCGATACTGAGTACCGAATTCATATCATGCGTATTTACGATGGTTGTGATGTTGTATTCCTGTGTAATTTCCTGAATGAGATGATCAATCACCCCAGAAGTCTGAGGGTCGAGCCCTGAGTTGGGTTCATCACAGAAAAGATATTGTGGTTTCATAGCGATGGCGCGTGCAATGGCTACACGTTTGCGCATACCCCCACTTAGTTCGGAGGGCATTAGTTTATTGACATTTGCAAGATTGACACGTTTCAACACAAAATTTACCCTTTCCCGTTTTTCTTCCAATGGCTCCGAGGTGAACATATTCAGGGGGAACATCACATTACCTTCTACATTCATTGAATCAAAAAGGGCGCCACCCTGGAACAGCATACCGATCTCTTTTCGCAAGGTCTTACGCTGTTCAAAATTCATCGTGGTGAAATTGCGGTTATCATAGGCTACAATTCCAGTGTCAACCTCAAACAATCCCACCAGGCACTTCATCAAAACCGTCTTTCCTGATCCGCTTTCTCCGATGATAAGATTCGTTTTCCCTTTCTCAAAAGCACACGTCACATCTTTCAGTACATGATGTCCACCAAAGGTTTTATTGATATTACGGGCCTCGATCATGTGAGCAGCAATTGCGTTAATACCAGGTTAAAAAGGATAATCATCACACTGCTGAAAACAACCGCTTTTGTGCTTGCCTGGCCAACTTCCAGGGCTCCTCCCTGGGTAATATACCCATAAAAGCCCGAAATGGATGAGATGAGAAAGGCAAAAAAAACCGTTTTCGTCAGTGCATAAAAAATCGTATACCCTAAAAAATCGATCCGGATTCCCTGTACAAAATCATTTGTGGAGACGAGTCCGGTTGCAACCATAGCCAGCCAGCCTCCCAGAATTCCCATCCACATGCTGAAAACGATAAGAACCGGGTTGATCAGCATGGATGCCACTATTTTTGGGAAAATCAGGTAATTGGCCGAATTCACCCCCATGATCTCCAACGCATCAATTTGTTCAGTGACCCGCATGGTGCCAATTTCGGAGGCGATCCTTGAACCTACTTTTCCTGCCAGTATCAGGCTTATAACCGTTGGCGAAAATTCAAGGATAACGCTTTGCCGCACCGTAAAACCCACCATCGACATGGGGATGAGGGGACTGGTGATATTGTATGCGGTTTGGATAGCGACAACGGCCCCCATAAAGGCTGATATGAAGGCGACAATACCCAGTGATTCAAGGCCAAGGCTGTTGATTTCGGTTATCAGCTGTTTCCAGAATATCCTGCGTTTTTGAGGACGACTGAAAACTTTTTGCATCAATAGCACATAACTTCCGGTCGTGCTAAATACTGTCAGCATAAAATGTTTTTGCTAAAATACCAAATTTCTGTGAATATGCGTTTATGAGTGGGAATTATTGAGGACAGGGGCAATGGAGAATCGGTTTTTTC
>Ga0247840_10010285_pt1 | contig 11727 bp, 7 predicted proteins | sample LaCruzMarch2015__FD_192404 | JGI IMG/M metagenome (GOLD analysis project Ga0247840, IMG submission 192404) | Freshwater microbial communities from meromictic Lake La Cruz, Castile-La Mancha, Spain - LaCruzMarch2015_17m | ecosystem: Environmental > Aquatic > Freshwater > Lake | place: Spain...
CAGGTAGAGGCCGTTGATGGGCTGCCCGAGAACGCGGTAGTCGTTGAGGCGGTTGAACGCGCGCACCGACTCGGGGAGCAGGACGCACTTGCGCTGGGCATACCAGGCGACCGCCCAGGGCATGTCGGAGACAATAATTTCCTTTTCCTCAAACCAGTCTCCGAGAATTCCGATGAAGGGCGGAACATAGGGTGGCCATTGGATGGCGGCGCCGCCCCTTGAGAACAATGTGGCGAGCATGGGGACGGCACACAGGAAGACCACCACACTGAGGAAGATCACCCTCAGAAGCGGATATCCCAGCTCCCACCGGCTCCAGAGAACCATGAGAAAAGCGAGGCCGAAAAAGATAAAGAGCGGCAGGAAGAGGACATGGAGCTGATTCACGGATATCACACCGGACAGCCCGAAGGCCCCCATCCCGGCCACGGCTCCCAGCCACATCAGCACGATGCACCACCGGAACGTCGACACCACAGGGGATCGGAACGGATGAAGGAGCGCGAGGAAAAAAGCGCCAGCGGCCAGGTTCATTCCCAGATACGAGAACAGACCTTCGATCTGGCTGGAGACCCCGGATTTCATCTTGGAGAAGACGGCGGAGCCGCCGACCGGAGGGGCGGCATCCAGGGACCTGAGATAGCCTTCCTCCGCGGTTCCGCCGGATGCGAGGGCCGAATAAACCGCCAGCCCGAACGGATTTCCGCAGACGGAGTAATTTCTCACCATCCAGGGGAATGTGACCATGAGAACAGCGGCAAGCGCGGCGAGCGCGGCGATTCCCCGGGGTTGAAAGTAGACCAGCGAAAAGACCAGCCAGCCCAGAAAGATCCAGACGGCCAGCCCATGGGCGAGAATCAGGAATCCGAACATCAGCCCGGCCCCAAAAAGGGACACCAGCACCGTCACCAGGCTGTCGCGCCGCTGCATGGCAAAAATCGTCAGCCACATGGCTCCGGAAAACAGAAAGAGCATGAGCATCTGCGGGAGCCCCGAGAGCGAGAACTGCCACATCATATCGGTCATCAGGATAATCGCGCAGGCGATGAGAGAGAGCTTGCTGTCAAAAAGCCGGGCCCCCACAAAATACCAGATGCCGATGGAAAGGAGAAAAAAGAGAATCGAAACCACCACGATCGCCCGGTCGCCGGCATACACCAGATCGGTCGGGGTCATCTTCCAGGAAGACTTCACCATCGAGAGGGGCAACGCGTTCACGAGAGGATTCAGCGGGGCCTGGAAAAAGTCCGGAAACTTCTCAGTGGGGACCTCTTTGCCGGCCTGCTCCAGCTGCCAGATCGCCAGCGGGCGGATGAATTGCGTGCTGAAGCCTTTTCCCGAGGCAATGTTGCGCGCGATCTGCCCCTGGTCCATGGCCGTGACGTTATTAAACCCCCGGAACTGGACAAAGAGGTAAAGAAGCGTGAGAGCGATGATCAGGACGCCGAACATGGCGCCCCGGATGATCGGGGCCAGTGTGCCCTGTTCGATTGAGTGAACGGCTGTTTGAACGCCGACTTCGCCTGTGGCTGCCATAAATTAGGTGGGGTTACCGCGTTTTGAAATATTCAGTTCCTTGAGACGGCGGTGCAATGTGCGGCGGCTTATCCCCAACATCAGCGCCGCGTCCGTACGATTGCTCCGGCAGTCTTCCAGAGCGCGAAGAATAAGTGCCGTTTCGGTTTCCTGCAAATTTAATCCGCTCGGTGATGGGGAAGAAACCTCCGGCTTCCGGTGGCGCAGGGCCGCCGGAAGGTCGCGCAGGGTGATCTTGGGGCTGGTGGACATCACCACGCCATGCTCGATCGCCGTGCGCAGCTCGCGCACATTTCCCGGCCAGTCGTAATCGATCACAGCCGCCATGGCCTCGGGGACCAGCTCCCGGAAGGGTTTGGCGTTCTCGGTCGCACATTCCTTCAGGAAGGCATCCACAAGCAGCGGAATATCCACTTTCCGGTCCCGCAGCGGCGGCATCGTGAGCGGCACGACATGCAGGCGGAAATACAGATCCTCGCGGAATTTCCCCTCCGCGACGAGCTGGGTGAGGTCCTTGTTTGTGGCCGCGATGAGGCGCACATCCGCATTGAGGGTCTGGCCGCCGCCCACCCGCTCGAAGGTCCGCTCCCCGAGCACACGCAGCATCTTCACCTGGGTGGCGGCATCGATTTCCCCGATCTCATCCAGGAAAAGCGTCCCGCCTTTCGCCTGCTCAAAGCGTCCGATCCGGCGCTCAAAGGCCCCGGTAAAAGCCCCTTTTTCATGGCCGAAAAGCTCGCTGGCGAGAAGCTCCGGAGACAGGGCCGCGCAGTGGACGGCCAGGAACTTTTCCCTGGCTCTCGGGCTGAGATGGTGGACAGCATGGGCCGCCAGCTCCTTGCCGGTGCCGCTTTCCCCCTGGATGAGAACGGTGGCTTTGGACGGAGCCACTTGCTTGATCGTTTCAAAAACCTCGAGCATCGCCGGCGAGCGGCCGATCATGCCCGCGATGGTCAGCTGCTTTTCAACCCGCTCCCGCAGCTCTCTGTTCTCCTGCCGGGTGGCCCGGTCCCGGATCGCCCGCTTGATCAGGATTTCCAGCCGGTCGATATTCACCGGCTTCGTCACGAAATCGTAAGCCCCCTTTTTCATCGCCTCCACGGCCGTATCCACCGAGCCGTAGGCGGTCATCATGATGCAGAGCGGCGGCTTGGGCAGCTGGAGCGCGCGGCCGATCAGAGACATCCCGTCTTCGCCCCCCAACCGGAGATCGGTGAGCAACACATCGATCAGCATCGTCTCCATCGTCTGCATCGCCCCGTCCGCATCCGGTGCCACATAGACATCAAAATCCGTATCCAAAGCATTGCGCAGCCCGTCACGGGTGTTTTTTTCATCATCAACAATGAGGATGGATGAGGACATGATGGCGCATTTAATGCCAAATTGGCGCATTCTTCAATGGGCGAATGGTGGCTCTTTCAGGGAAATAATCCCGAAATCGGATCCCGGATCAAAAAGATTTCCATCATGGCAGGCAGGGGGATTCCTTAAAAAATAGCGGTAGCAATTTGTCTGCACTCCTTCTTCCTCCCTGAGTAAAGGACATCGTTCCTGCGGCATTTTGCCGGCTCTATTATTTTGAGTGGGGCCTATGCGGCCGCTCCGTATTGACGCGCCAGGAATCGATCCCAGGCCTTGCGTGCGAGTCCCGGCATTTCCTTGGCCCCCGCTAGAAGTCCTTCGACGCTCAGATCGCAATCAATTGCCTCCCAGTGGATACTGTGATCGAAAATTTCCATGCCGCTTCGTTCCTCATCAGTTGCCAGAAGAAGAGTAGGCACATTTTCCAGAGGCATGATGACGGTGAGCCCGGTATCAAGAAGGACGCGCAGATGTCGGAAATCGATCTGTGCTTCAAGGATTTTTGGCGGCAGACTCATAGGTGGAATTGATCAGTGGGAGATTTTCGCACACGAGGCGCAGAATGTCATTTAATTCGTGATCAGCGAAGCCGGAGTTCCATGCCAATTCCACGCTCTGTTCGATCCAGATTTTGCACTCTTTTCGTTCCCTGCGTACATGCACGTGGTGCCTTTCGGTCAAATCAAAACTAAAAAATCCGACCCGGTATGGGGTGTTTGGTATGGGAACACGAGGCACGCATTTTATGATTTCGGATTTCGGAATTTCCGTCAAATCATTGCAGCTGCCTTGCGCTTTCATGCCGTTAAAAGATGCCCCAGCTTCCTCTTGATGCTCGGAGTTTGATTTAAGGAGCGGCCATTTCTCTGACTTAAGTCGCATTTTTCGGTTTGCCTCCGCCGGATAGACGGTAAAGTGCCCTGCTCTCATGATTTCATCCACCGAAAAGCAACTCCGCGAACTTCTTGCCGAACGCATCCTGATTATTGACGGGGCGATGGGCACGATGGTTCAGCAATACAAGCTGCAGGAAGCCGATTACCGCGGGGAAAGATTCGCCGATTGGAAGGGGCAGGACCTGAAGGGAAACAACGACCTTCTCGTGCTGACAAGGCCGGATGTCATCCGCGAGATCCACTCCAAATACATCGCGGCCGGCGCGGATATCATTGAGACAAACACGTTCAGCGGAACGGTGATCGCCCAGGCAGATTACGGCCTGGAGGATCTGGTCCCGGAGCTGAACCGCGAGGCGGCGAAGCTGGCGAGAGAGGCGGCGGATGCCGTTACGGACCGCCACGTTTTTGTGGCCGGAGCAATCGGGCCGCTGAACCGCACACTTTCGATCTCGCGCGATGTGAACGATCCTGGCAAGCGGGATGTCACGTTTGTTCAGGTGGTCTCCGCCTATCTCGAGCAGATCGAAAACCTGGTCGCCGGCGGCGTGGATATCCTGCTCGTCGAAACGATTTTCGATACCCTCAACTCCAAGGCTGCGCTCTTCGCGATCTCGGAATTCTTTGAAACGCACCCCCGGCTGCCCGTGATGGTCTCCGGCACAATCACCGACCTCAGCGGCCGGACGCTGACCGGCCAGACGCTCGAGGCATTTTTGAACTCGGTCTCCCATTTTCCGCTGCTTTCGATCGGGCTGAACTGCGCTCTGGGACCGAAGGAAATGCGGCCGCACATTGAGGAGCTTTCCCGGATTGCGCCTTTTTATGTCAGCACTTATCCGAATGCCGGCCTCCCCGAGCCGTTGTCTCCGACCGGATTTCCTGAGACGCCGGAAACCCTCGCTCCCCAGCTTCGCGAATGGGCCGAGCAGGCCTGGCTGAATATCATCGGTGGATGTTGCGGCACGACGCCCGACCACATCCGCGCGATCGCGGATGCGGTGAAGGGCCTGCCGCCACGGCAGATCCCCGGACGCGAAACGACTCTGCGGCTCAGCGGCCTGGAGCCGTTCACCGCCCGACCGGAGATTCCGTTCATCAACGTCGGCGAGCGCACGAATGTCACCGGCTCCCCGAAATTTTCCAAGCTGATCCTTGCCGGCGATTACGACGGGGCGCTGACCGTGGCGCGGCAGCAGGTTGAAGCGGGCGCGCAGATCATCGATATCAACATGGACGAAGGCATGCTCGACGGGGCCGCCGCCATGACGAAGTTCCTGAACCTCATCGCCAGCGAGCCGGATATTTCGCGTGTGCCGGTGATGATCGATTCCTCGAAATGGGAAGTCATCGAGGCCGGCCTGCGCTGCGTGCAGGGCAAGTGCGTGGTGAACTCGATCAGCCTCAAGGAAGGCGAGGAAAAATTCAAAGCCCAGGCCCGGCTCGTCAAGAGATACGGCGCCGCGACGGTGGTGATGGCCTTCGATGAGCAGGGCCAGGCGGATTCGCTGGAGCGGAAGATCCAGATCTGCGAACGCGCTTACCGGATCCTGGTCGATGAGGTCGGCTTCCCGCCGGAGGATATTATATTTGATCCGAACATCCTCACAATCGCCACCGGCATCGAGGAGCACAATGGATACGGCATCGCTTTCATCGAGGCCACCCGCTGGATCAAGGCCAACCTTCCATATGCGAGGGTGAGCGGGGGGATCAGCAATATTTCCTTCTCATTCCGCGGCAACAACCCGGTCCGCGAGGCCATGCACTCGGTGTTCCTGTTTCATGCGATCAAGGCCGGACTCGACATGGGGATCGTGAATGCCGGCATGCTCGGGGTTTACGAGGAAATCCCGAAGGATCTCCTGCAGCTCGTCGAGGATGTGCTTTTCAACCGCGGCCCGGATGCCACCGAGCGACTGGTGACTTTTGCGGACACGATCAAATCCCGCGCGAGCGGCACCGTCGCTCCCACCGCCGATCTTTCCTGGCGCGAGGGCACCGTTGAGGAGCGGCTCAAACACGCGCTCATCAAGGGGATCGTGGATTTTGTGGATTCCGATACCGAGGAGGCGCTCGCAAAATACCAGCGTGCGCTCCTCGTGATCGAGGGCCCGCTCATGGATGGCATGAAAGTCGTCGGCGATCTTTTCGGGGCCGGAAAAATGTTCCTCCCGCAGGTGGTCAAAAGCGCGCGGGTGATGAAAAAATCCGTCGCCTGGCTCACCCCTCACATGGATGCCGAACGCGCTGCGAACCCGGATGCCCGCCAGCAGGGCCGCATCCTCATGGCCACGGTCAAAGGCGATGTGCACGACATCGGCAAAAACATCGTGGGCGTCGTCCTCGCCTGCAACAACTACGAGGTCATCGATCTCGGGGTCATGGTACCGTGCGAAAAGATCCTCTCCGCCGCGCGCGAAAAAAACTGCGACATCATCGGCCTCTCCGGTCTCATCACGCCGTCTCTGGATGAGATGATCCATGTGGCCAAGGAAATGCAGCGCGAAGGGTTTACGATTCCGCTCATGATCGGCGGAGCCACCACCAGCAGGGCTCACACCGCGGTTAAGGTGACCCAACATTATGCGCAGGGAGTCGTGCATGTCCTCGACGCCTCCCGTTCGGTGAACGTGGCCAGCGCCCTGCTCAGTCCCGAGCAAAAGCCGGCCTTTCTGGAGAAGCTCCAGGCGGACTACGAAAGGCTCCGTCAGGAACACGCCGGCAAGCAAGCCGGACGCCCGCAGCTCCCCTTGGAAGAGGCGGCGGCCAACAAATTCCAGGCCTCATGGTCGGAGATCGCGAAGCCTTCGCAGCTCGGTATCATCCCCGCGGATGTTTCGCTTGAGGAACTTGTGCCCTATATCGACTGGTCGCCGTTCTTCCATTCCTGGGAGCTTCGCGGACGGTTCCCCGGACTCCTCGATGATCCGGAGATCGGGGTCGAGGCCCGGAAACTCTACGATGACGCCCGGCATCTGCTGGATGAAATTGTCGCCAAAAAGCTCTTCCGTCCGCGCGGGGTCATGGGATTCTGGCGCGCGGCCAGTACCGGCGAAGACATTCAGCTTTTCGACGCGTCCGGCTCCAAGTTGGAAGTTTTGCACGGCCTGCGCCAGCAGCAGAAAAAGCCGGCCGGACAACCGAACTTCTCGCTCGCCGATTTCGTCGCTCCGGAATCCTCCGGATTCGAGGATTTTGTCGGAGCCTTTGCGGTCACGGCGGGACCCGAGGTGCATGATGTGGCGAATGCTTATGAGAAAAAGCACGACGATTACCTCTCGATCATGACGAAGGCGCTCGGCGACCGCTTCGCCGAGGCTTACGCGGAATGCCTCCATAAAAAGGCCCGGGAGATCTGGGGGTTCGGCCAAGGCGAGAACCTCACGCCGGAAGAGCTGATCCGGGAAAAATACCGCGGAATCCGCCCTGCGCCCGGCTATCCGTCGCAGCCCGACCACACCGAAAAATGGGCGCTCTGGAGGCTCCTCGACGCCGAACGCCATACGGGAATCACCCTCACCGAAAGCCTCGCCATGTTTCCGGGCAGCAGCGTGAGCGGCCTCTATTTCGGCCATCCTCAATCCAAGTATTTTGCCGTCGGAAAAATCGAGCGCGACCAGGTGGAAAGCTACGCATCCCGCAAGGGCCTGCCGGTTCTCGAGATCGAAAAATGGCTGCGTCCGTATCTGAACTACGACCCCGACAGCATCCTCACGCGCCCCTGCCAGCCCGGAGCGAAACTTTAGCATCGAATGATCACCGTCGTCATCGGCCACAGAAACCCGGATATGGATGCGATCTGCTCCGCGATCGGGTATGCGCAGCTCAAGACCGCCACGGGGTTGCACAATGTTCTGGCCGCGCGGTGCGGCAACACGAACGAGCGGATCGATTTCGGACTCGGGAAATTCGGTTTCGATGCCCCCGCCTTCCTCAGCGATGTGCATCCGCGGGTCGAGGATGTGATGGAGCGCGATGTGGTCGGTGCGCACTGCAACAGCCCCGTTTACGAGGCGATGACCCGGATCGGGGAATCCCGGTTCCGCGGGCTCCCGGTGGTGGATGACGACCGGCGCTGCCTCGGGCTCATCTCAGGGTTCAAGCTTAGCCAGTATCTGTTTCCGCCACTTGACCGGATCGCCTCCGCCCGCGTGGTGGACGCCTCGCTGGTGGACATTCAGGCCTCGATTCACGGAACGCTTCTGCAAGGTCCTGCGGACACTCAGGTTCATCCCTATCATCTGGTCGTCGCCGCCATGCACACCACGACGTTCACCAAGCGGTTGGACGAGCTGGATCTGAAATCCACAGTCCTCATTGTCGGCGACCGCTGGAACATCCAGGAACTTTCGATCGAGGCGGGCGTCCGCGCGCTCGTGATCACGAATAATTTTCCCGCAAAAAAATCCGTTCTCGCCGCGGCAAAAACACATGGCGTCACGCTCATCTCCTCGCCTTATGACACCGCGACAACCGTGCTGCTCGCACGGGCCGCTGTCACATCGGGCAAGCTGCTGCAGCCGGATTTCACGAGCCTGCAGGCCGATATGCCGCTCCGCGAGGCGCGGGCCGATGTTGCGATGTCCTCACAATTCGCCTTCCCGGTCCTCGGGCCCGACGGACGGCTGGAAGGCATCCTTTCCAAGAGCGATTTTCTCAAACCGGTGCCCCGTCAGTTGATCCTGGTCGATCACAACGAACTCAGCCAGGCGGTGAATGGCGCTGACGAGATTCCGATCATAGAAATCCTCGACCACCACCGCATCGGCGTCGCACCAACGCATCAGCCGATCCTTTTCCTCAACCGTCCGGTCGGCTCGACCTGCACGATTGTGGCCGCCTGCTATCAGCAGGCCGGTGTCCCGATTCCAAAAAACGTGGCGGGGCTGCTCATGTGCGGGTTGATTTCCGACACACTCAACCTCACGTCCCCGACCACGACGGATGTCGATCGCAAGACTATGGAGGAACTCGCGGAAATCAGCGGCGTGAAGCCCTCGGATCTGGCCTCGGAGATTTTCTCGGTCGGGTCCCCGCTCCTCACCATGACTTCGAAACAGGCGATCACCGCCGACTGCAAGGAATATGTGGAGCGCGGCTTCCGGTTCAGCGTCTCGCAGATCGAAGAGCTCAGCTTCTCGCACCTTCCGGAAAAACGCGACGATCTGGTGTCATCACTCGAGGCTTACCGCAATGCCAACAGCTACTTTTTCTCGACGCTGCTCATCACGGACGTGAACACCCAGAACTCGATCCTCTTGCTCTGCGGGCCGGATAATTTCACGCGCCTGATCGATTTCCCGGATGATGGCCCCTGCACATGGATCCTCGACGGCGTCGTCTCGCGCAAAAAACAGCTCCTGCCCTACCTCGCCAGCCTGATCGGCCGGGTCGTGTAACTTGACAATCGGCCATGTTGATACAAATGTTATCACATGGCCATTGAAACCAAAGTCCGCCGCATCGGGAATTCGCTGGGAATTGTTCTGCCGAAAGAGGCCCTCCAGTCCCTGAAGGTCAAGGAGGGAGCCACCCTCTATCTGACGGAGGCGCCGGAGAACTCTTTGCGCATCACGCAGGGAGAAGTCGGCTTTGCGGAGAAAATGAAGATCGCAGAAAGCCTGATGTCCCGTTACCAAAACGCTCTGCGGGAGCTGGCGAAATGACGGAACCTCTTTGGATCACACTGGAGGATTGCCTGTGTGTTCATGATGAGATGCTCGCCCGCTTTGGCGGTTTATCCGGCACGCGGGACAGCGGTCTTTTGGAGTCCGCCCTGGCAAAGCCCCGTCAACTTTTTTGCTTCGGCAACCCGAGCTTGTTTGATTGTGCGGCAAGTTATGCATCCGGAATTGTGAAAAGTCTTCCGTTCCTCGATGGAAACAAGCGGGCCGGATTCATGGCCGCTGCTCTCTTTTTGGAAACGAACGGCCTGAAATTCCAGGCTCCCGAAGAGCAAGTTGTGCTGCAAACCCTCGCGCTGGCATCCGGCAAGATCGACGAACGCGACTACTCGCTCTGGCTGGCGGACACCTGCGTGGAAGACCGCTGATTTTTTCTCAAAACCGCCAGCACGACAACGCCAAACTCGGCCAGCACAAAGCCCAGCGCGACAGGGAAGCCTCCGGATCCGAACCCGTAGCTGTGGAGTCCGACGCCGAGGACAAAATTCACGCCATACCAGGCCATGATGATCGACTGGAAGGCCAGAACGGCCCCGACAGCCAGCCCGAAATCGCCCCACTTCCCGGCGATGCGTCCGTGGAGAAGGAAGAGGTAGCCGAGAAGGGCGATGAGCGCCCACGTTTCCTTGGGATCCCAATCCCAGAAGCGGCCCCAGGAATAGTTCGCCCAGACCCCGCCGAGGATTGTTCCAATCGCAAGGAGAAGCACGCCGACTTGGAGCGCGCGGTAGAGGTAGTTGTAGAGGGCCTTCGAGGGCTTGACGCCGAAGATGATTTTCAGGAGCGCAATGTGGGCGACCCCGAGCGCGAGGGCAAAGGCCGCATAGCTCAAGGTGATCGTGAGCACATGCGTAGTGAGCCAGAAATTATCGGCCAGCACGGGCACAAGCGGATGGATCGAACGGTCGAGGATCACCGGCTGGGTGTCGGCCAGGATCAGGGACACCACCGCCACAGGCACGGCGCCCAGCAGGAAATACCGGCACCGGTGGATCGCTTCGAAGATGAGCGCAAAGAGGATCGTGCCGAAGGCGACCCACACGACGGACTCATACATGTTCGTCACAGGAGCCCGGCCGGATACCAGAACCCGACAGGTAAACCCCGCGATCTGCAGGCCGAATCCCCCCAGCGCAAAAATCCAGGCCAGCGCGTAGCCGAGCGGTTTTCCGGCGGAGACCAGGAGCGTGATGCCCGCCGCCAGATAAAGAATCCAGGCCCAGCGGAACGGATGCATCTTCTGATAAAATGTCTCCACGGAGATCTTCTGCGGATCGGCTTGGAAACGGGCATTTTCGGCCGCCTGCTCGGCACGGAGCAATTGCAGACCTTCATTAAATGTCTTCTGGTTTCCGGACTGAACCCCTTCGCGCATTTTAACGAGCGCGGGATCTCCATCGGCCAGCGGTGTCCAAGCCGCCGCTCCCGTGGGCAGAAGGGTCACCGATCGCCCGGTCGCCAGCGCTTCGAATGTGGCCAGCTTCATTCCCACATCCGAGGCGGACTTGAGCAGGGGGTCGAGCTTGGCTTTCGGGTTTTTTCCGCGGCTCCGGTTGGCTTCCTCCAACATCGATCTCAGGGTTTCGTTGGAGGCCAGCTCGTCATACGAGTAACGCTTTCTCAGGGGATCGAGCCCGGTCTTTTCGCGAAGCATTTTATCCGTCAGCAAAATGACCGGTTGCTTCTCCCAGCCGACGGGTGCGAGCCAGATCGAGGTGACCGCCGTGACCGAGTCGAGCGAGGTGCCGTCTTTTTCCACGGAAGTTTTCCCGGTGATTCCGGTCAGGGCTTCGTCGGCGAAAACCAGGAACGGTTTCTTTCGACCACCCTCCTGGATCGGCACCGTCTCCAACCCCGTGAGATCCAGCGCCAGAGCCGCACCGAGAGTGGCAAAAAAGATCAGGAGCAGGGTGTGCGCTTGGGTAACCTTCATGATTTGGGCTTGAAATAGAACATCACCGCGATGCCGGTGCAAATGGCAAGCGAGCCGACCCACTTGAAGAGCCAGCCGGGATCGTAGAGGACCTGCAGGGTGGTTTCTCCCAGATCGCGGGGATTCCACTCGGCCTGCGAGAATTTGTAGTTGATGCCGGTGAGGTTCGCGGCCAGCGTGCCGGGGAAGCTGGCGGGATGGTTCATCCGGGCAGTGCCAGGCCGGGTCTCGCCGGTCTTCAAGTCGGTGAACTCCACGGTGGAGATAAAATTTGACGGCTTCTCCGTGCCTTCGTAGCGCGGGACTTCAA
>Ga0247840_10010287_pt1 | contig 11725 bp, 12 predicted proteins | sample LaCruzMarch2015__FD_192404 | JGI IMG/M metagenome (GOLD analysis project Ga0247840, IMG submission 192404) | Freshwater microbial communities from meromictic Lake La Cruz, Castile-La Mancha, Spain - LaCruzMarch2015_17m | ecosystem: Environmental > Aquatic > Freshwater > Lake | place: Spain...
TTAATTTTGGAGCGGTTTTTTTTTGTGGCCAAAAGTAACAAACCATATCTTTGAGTATTTTGGGTTTTTTCCGTTGTTTGGTTGAACATTGTTACTATTTTGTTACTCAATAAATAATAAACCCCTCAAAATCAGTCGATTAAGAGGGGTTTAAAGTACCCAGAGCCGGGATCGAACCGGCATGGAAGTGAATCCACTGGTGTTTGAGACCAGCGCGTCTACCAATTCCGCCATCTGGGCGTTAAGAGCCACAAAAGTAAGTAAATTTTTAGAACTGACAAAACGAATTCTTAATTATCAATTATCAATTATCAATTGTCAATTAATACATTACTGATTATCAGCTAATTTATCGTGAAATTATTCTTTGTCAGGTACTATAATATTTTTCTTTAAAGTAATATATTCGTTGCGTTTACCGGCAAAAATATCGTAACAGTTATACCAACATTCCAAAGTGCCGTTAAGCAAAGCAACACGCTGCGACGATTTGAGCCCTATTTTGTCTAAACATTCAATATGTGAGCTTATCAACCAACATTTAGAACCCTGAAATTTATGTTTAAAGGTAGAGCCTATAGTGGCATACAATCCTAAAATATCGTCGGAAGTAATGCGCTCTCCATAAGGTGGATTTGTAACCAACATACAACCAACCGAGGGTGCTTCTACATCTTTTATTCCTTTGGTTTCCAAGGTTATGTACTTGGTTAAACCAGCGCTTTTCACATTCTGTTCGCTAATATTAATTGCACGTTGCGAAATGTCTGAACCGTAAATTTTAAAATTAAACGGACGTTCAGCAGCATCGTCGTGGTAAATTTCGTCGAAGAGTTCCTGATCAAAATCGAGCCATTTTTCGAAACCAAACGACGAACGATACAACCCCGGTGGAATGTTTAACGCTATGAGTGCCGCTTCGATAAGTAAAGTTCCCGAACCGCACATGGGGTCGATAAAATCGCTTTGACCTTCCCAGCCTGCCATAAGCAACATGCCGGCAGCCAATGCTTCGTTGAGCGGAGCTTCGTTTTGCGAAATCCGATAACCACGCTTGTGTAACGAGTCGCCCGAACTATCGAGCAAAACCGTACAACGAGTTCCGGCAATATGAATATGAATGGTGAGATTCGGATTGTCTAATTTTACAGATGGACGGTCGCCGGTTTTATCGCGGAACCAATCCACAATGGCATCTTTTACACGGTACGACACAAATTTTGAATGTTTAAACTCCTCGGAAAAAACAGTAGCTTCGATAGCAAAGGTGGATTTTAAGGACATGTAATCCGTCCATTCAATTTTGCGCACAAAGTCGTATACTTCATCAGCATTTTTGGCTGTAAAAGTAGTGATTGTTTTTAGCACACGCGAGGCCGTACGCAAATGCATATTAGCTTTGTACATCAACGCCTTATCACCTGTAAAACTCACAGCTCTACGCTGTAATTCTACGTTATTGGCTCCCAATTTCACCAGCTCTGTAGCCAGTACCTCCTCCAAACCCATAAAGGTTTTGGCAATCATTTCAAATTCCATCTATTTATTTACAATTTTATCATTTACAATTTACCATTTTTTCTAAAACGATGTACAAAGACATCATCACCCCGATAGCTATCGGGGCAACACATCATCACATTATCACATCACTTCCTCTGCACCAGCTTAGCACCTGCCGGCACATCGCTATCCACCCAAATATTACCACCAACTACTGCACCATCGCCTACGAAAATAGTTCCTAAAATAGTTGAATTAGAATAAATTACCACATCGTTTCCAATGCGCGGATGGCGTTGTATTCCTTTTATCGGATTTCCATTTTTGTCGAGCGGAAAGCTTTTAGCACCCAATGTTACGCCCTGATACATTTTTACATTTGTACCCAAAATGGCCGTTTCGCCAATTACAACACCCGTTCCGTGGTCAATAGTAAAAAATTCGCCAATAGTTGCTCCCGGATGTATATCAATTCCGGTTTCGGAATGAGCTATCTCGGTAATAATACGCGGAATAAGTGGCACATCAAGCTTTAACAAAGCATTTGCAATTCGGTAACTGCTAATAGCACGTAAGCCAGGATAGCAAAAAATTACTTCACCAAAACTTTTAGCTGCGGGATCGCCATTGAAAGCGGCAATAACATCGGTATGTAATTTTCGACGAATATCGGGCAGTTGTACTATAAATTCACTTGCTTTTTCCTTCGACTGACGTTCAATTTCGGGACATGGCTGTTCTTCAGCACCCTTATCGAACGATAAGCCGGCTTTTATTTGCGAAGTAAGCAGCACCAACAACCGATCTACATTTACTCCAATATGATACAACATGGTGCGCGAATTAACAGCAGCATTTCCAAAATAACCCGGAAAAAGAATAGAGCGAATAAGTTTTACAATTTCATTTAGCACATCTACCGATGGCATAGGAGTGAGTTCGTTGTGTTGATGACAAACATCTTTGAATCCGTCGATGTCCGAAAGTATTTTGACTGTTTCTAATAATTTTTTATTCATGACAAATATATATGAATTTCGAATTAGGAATTATGAATTTTGTTTACAGCTTTTATGGCATTTTCTGTTCGAAGGTCGCCAATGCCTTTTATTATTGTGTAGGGTACACCGGTTAGTTCTATTTCACGCTTATACCATTCGTAAAAAAACAATCGTTCGTCGCCACCATGTTCGCGAACAGAATCGTAAACCCAAGGCAAGTCAGGATAACAGAGTAGATACAAATCGAAGTATTTTTCGGCAATACGTTTGTTTACAAAATCGGGGACTTTTTGATAACAATATTCCAACCACACTTTGGTAATTATCAACTCGGTGTCGAAAAAAACAGGAGCGTTGGTTTCATTTTTCGAATAATAATCCTGCTCTTCTATTTGTTTATTTGCAATAAAGCATACATCCTCAAAATTATAATTTCTATCGAGTTTTTCGATATATGTTCGGGCAAACTCAGGCACAAAACGGCCTCCAAAATGAGCAGCCAGCGCTACCGACAACTCCGATTTGCCCGTCGATTCGGGTCCAATTAAGGCAATTTTCAACATGAATACAGCAATATATTACAGCAATTTGACATTTTTCAGTACCTTTGACTCGTCAAATTAAAATTATGTGCAAATTTACGACAATTATTCTGCTTTTCGGCATGTTTTTCATTTCATCGACCGAAATTATGGCTCAAAATGCCGATGTTGAACTTTTAAAACAAGTATATGGTATTAAGGAAACAGTAGGTTTATCGCAAGTAATATCGAACACCACTACAATTACAGCATTTGGTGTACCCGTAACAATGGCCACTATTGCACTTATTAACAACGATGATGATTTGTTTAAAGATGCACTTTTTACAACAGCTGCACTTGGGTTAAACTCTGTTTTGACTTATTCAATTAAACATGCTATTGACAGACAACGACCTTACAAAGCATATCCAACAGATTTTATTGCTTTAGACAATCACACCGGTGGTTCTTTGTCATTTCCTTCAGGGCACACTTCGCTTGCTTTTGCCACCGCCACTTCGCTTAGTTTACAGTATCCGAAATGGTTTGTAATTGCACCGAGCTATTTGTGGGCGGGTTATGTAGGATATTCACGCATGAATCTGGGTGTACATTATCCTTCGGATGTATTAGCGGGAGCTATTTTGGGAGCAGGAAGTGCTTTTGTAACTTACAAGATTAATGAGTGGTATTGGAAAAAACACGAAAATAAAAAGTTATTACCGCTGAAAAATTATTTTAAAAACTAATCCTTATTATCAATCTTTAATTGCATTTTAAGCATTATAAAACCAGCCATACCGGATAATAAGGAGCCAGTTAGAATAGCCATTTTAGCTTTATTTGTTAAATCTAAATCGACGAATGCAAGTAAAGTTATAAAAATGGACATTGTAAAACCAATACCTGCTAAAATTCCTGTTCCAATAATAATTTTCCAATTCACTTTTTCGGGTAAATAGGAGAGATTAAATTTAACCGCTAAATACGAGAACAAGGTAATCCCCAGCGGTTTGCCAATTAACAAACCCAAAATAATACCTAAACTCCCCCACCCTGCTAAGTCATTGAGCCAACCTTCGGAAATAACAACACCCGTATTGGCTAACGCAAAAACGGGCAAAATGATAAAAGCCACTGGTTTGTGTAATACATGTTGAAGGCGAAAAGAAGGAGAAGTTTCTTTTGACTTGCCAAAAGGAATAGCAAAAGCGAGCAATACACCCGTAACAGTGGCATGAACACCGGAATGGAGCATTAAATACCACATCAAAACTCCCCCCACAAGATATGGAATAATATTACAGACTTTTAAACGATTAAGAACAATAAGCACTGCATAAACCGCAAAAGCCCCTATAAGGTAATAAGCCGAAATGCTTTTTGTATAAAAAAGAGCTATCACTATAACAGCTCCCAGATCGTCGATAACAGCCAAAGCCGTTAAGAAAATTTTTAGTGAAGCAGGCACTCTTTTTCCTAACAACGAAAGAATGCCAATAGCAAAGGCAATGTCGGTAGCCATTGGGATGCCCGCGCCATTTTGAGTAGACAAACCAACATTCATCGAGATATAAATGGCTGCAGGCACCAACATACCGCCCAAAGCAGCAGCAATAGGTAGCGATGCTTTTTTCAAACTCGAAAGTTCACCTTCGTAAATTTCGCGCTCCAACTCAAGCCCAATAAGCAAAAAGAAAATAGCCATTAATCCATCGTTTACCCATTGCGCAATGGTATGTCCACCCATATCTGTTGCCCAAAAGCCTAAATATGACGCTTGTAACGATGTGTTCGAAATAATTAACGACAATGCTGTAGCAAACAGAAGAATTACTCCTGAAGTTTTCTCACTTTTAAAAAATTCGGCGTAAAGTTTTGTCAATACCATATTTCAAAAAAATAATTAAGACAATTTGTTCTTAAAAGTTCAGACTAATGAATAAAAAAAAACGGTGAAGAATATATTTGCTTCACAGTTTTTTATATTTTTAGAGTTCGTTTTTTTTAGCTTACAAGAATCCTAATTCCAACTGTGCCTCTTCGCTCATCATGCTTTTGTCCCATGCAGGTTCGAACACAATATTAACCTCTACGTTCCATATTCCTTCTACACTTCCGGCCTTCATTTTAACATCTTCAACAATAAAATCCACAGCCGGACAATTGGGTGCTGTCAACGTCATATCTATATTGAGTTGACCATTTTCATCCACATCAATTTTGTAAATCAATCCTAAATCGTAAATATTTACAGGTATTTCGGGGTCGTATACGGTTCGAAGCATCCGCACAATTTTCTCTTCGGTTTCTAAAAATTCGTTCATATTTAATTTGTTATATCTTAATATTGTATTGTTTAAATTCGATATTCTTTAAACAAGTAAATCTACAAAATAGTTTGATGCACACAACACTTTTTAATTCCTAATTCCTAATTCGTAATTCCTAACTATCTTATTTCAATCAATTTGTCGAAATCGGGTAACGATGTTCCTAATTTCCCATTTATAACGACTACAGCATTAACCTTTGCTTTGATGGATAGCTTATTGTCGGCTTTGCGGTATATAGCTTGATGAAACACATAGCGCACACCTTCTTTTTGAACATAAAGTTTCGAAATAAACGAATCGCCGGGGCGAAGTGGCGTTTTGTAAGCTATTTCGATACTCGATACCATAGCATCGATACCACGGCTATGCAAGTCGGCAAAACTGACTTCGTTTTGCTCCAAAAATTCGTGTCGGGTATGTTCCAAATAATTCTGATACACCGAATTATTCACGATGCCCTGTATGTCGCACTCGTAGTCGCGCACTTTAAACTCTAATTCGTAAATATACATTTTTCTAAATTCGAATATTTTACGGGTTATAAATCTTATAATGAATGGCTTATATCTATCTCAAATCAAAAAAAACAGGAGCTATACTATAGACCAATTTTTTTATAGTATACATCAATAAAACGGTTTGGTTCGGGGCGATTTAAAAAAAGAGGTTCGTTTTCGTCGAAATCAGCATCGCGCTTGTCGATAATCACGCCTGGTATACCCTGCTCTTCAACAAAAACATAGCCAACCCTGTTCGTCGATTTTGTTTCCAACACCCAATCGAACATTATACTTGGCTCATACACATGATATTCAATATAATCCACATTCGCTTTACCTTCTTTATTAAACCACGATTTTGTATTTTTTATTGTTGCAGTTTTAATTTTCTTTCCGTTATTAAATTCGCCACCAATAATTTCGGTAGGAATTTTTAATTCCATTTTCCACTTTTCGGTTTCGGGAGTAAGAACGTTGACCAAATCAAGTAGCGCAAAGCCAAAAGTTGAACATCCGGCACCTTCGTTGTGATAACGCGGCCAAAAAGCACCTCCATAAAAATCACAAGCAGCATTTTTATCATTTATTTTTTGCTTGTATTTATCTATAAATGCCAAAATACGATACATTGCTTTTTCGCTTATCCTATATTTTAAAAAAGCCAATTTTTTACGTTTTGCATACACATTTAATTTATGCTCTAACTCTTTTTCTGTTTCAATTCGACCCGACAGCGCGGCGCCTATAATGCCAAAACCTACTTTCTGCTTCAGTATTAAATCTGTTTTTTCCTGAATACTTCCCGAAGCTTGTGCCAGCAGTATTGGTTTTTCGAGTATTGGCGACTCCAGCCTTACGGCCAAATGACCGAGCAAATAATTATCGGGCAAACCTATGGTTTTGAGGTAACAATCCATCATCGTTTTGTACAAAGCTGCAGGACTGCTCCAATCCAAAGGATGCATTGTAGGCATTAAATATAGCGTTACTTCATTATATTTCTCATCTTTCGATTGTTCGGCATTTGCGTTTGCAGAATACAAAAAAAAGAGCAACAAGAGAATTGTAAGTAGGCGTTTAATCATACATAATGGATACTAATAATGAGAATGGCTACAAAAATAAAAAAAAATACGGAATTAAGCACCATCCGGTTATTTTACAATTAAAGAAATATTTCTTTTATTATGCAACAAAATAGCAGTAAGTTTGTTTTACAGGTAACAATTTGCTTAAAATTGTATCAAAAAATTGAATAAATAGTAAATAGAAAAATGGGAATTAAAGGTATTAAAAAAGGCGACCGTGTAGTTATTATCGGAGGTGGTTTTGCGGGCTTGCAGTTAGCAAAAACATTGCGAAAGGCAGAAATTAATGTTGTATTGGTAGATAAGCAAAACCATCATCAGTTTCAACCTTTGTTTTATCAAGTAGCAAGTGCCCGCTTAGAGCCATCGAGTATATCGTTCCCGTTCCGAAAAATTTTTCAAAACAATAAGAATATTGACTTCCGCATGGCCGATATTGTAAAAATAATACCCGAAAATAATAAATTAATGACAGCTTACGACCGTACCGTAAGTTACGATCATTTGATAATTGCCACCGGCTGTCGCACCAATTTTTTTGGTAATAAGCAAATTAGCCAGCATGCTTTTTCGATGAAAACAACGCAGGAGGCTATTGATATTCGAAATAAAATTCTTTTTAGCTTCGAAAAAGAAATATTTGCCCGCCCCGAAGAAAAACAAGCCTGGATGAATATCGTAATTGTAGGAGCAGGACCCACCGGCGTAGAGCTCTCGGGTGCATTTGCCGAACTCAAGAATAATGTTTTATCCAAAGATTATCATAATATCGACCTTTCAAAATTCAATATTATTTTGTTAGAAGGAAGTCCTAATGCGCTCAATAACATGAGCGAAGTTTCGCGAAATGCCACCAGAGAATACCTCGAAAAATTAGGAGTAATTGTAAAAACAAATACTATTCTGAGTTCGTACGATGGAAAAATGGCTGTTTTAAATACCGGTGAAAAAATTCCTACAAAGAATGTAATTTGGGCTGCCGGAGTTACAGGGAATATTATCGAAGGCCTCAATCCCGACGATATTGTTCGAAACCGCTATAAAGTGGACAGATACAATAAATTAGTAAGTTACGACAATATTTATGTATTGGGCGATGTGGCTTATATGGAAACACCAAAATACCCAACAGGGCATCCACAAGTAGCTAATGTAGCTATTAATCAGGCTAAAAACTTAGGTGAAAATATCGTTCGTTCGCTCAAAAACAGCAATTATGAACTTAAACAATACGAATACAAGGATTTAGGAATGATGGCAACAGTTGGTACTCACAAAGCGGTGGTCGAATTACCGTTTTATAAATTCAAAGGCACAATTGCATGGTATGTGTGGATGTTTTTGCACCTAATGCTTATTCTTAGTGTTCGCAACAAATTAGTCGTTTTCTTTAACTGGGCATGGAGCTATTTTACAAAAGACACTTCGCTCCGACTGATTACAAATATTGATTATGAAAAAGAAAAAGTGACGGATTTTTAACAGCATACAACAAAAATTATTTTTAACAGTAAAAAGGAAATTACATTCAAATTAAATCTATTTTAGCCTTATTTGAAAAAAATATCTTATTTATGAAATATTTTATCAATAAATGAATTACTTTTGACCCTATTAAGTAATAGGAATTATATAATGTCGTAAAAAACAAATACATATTTCTAAACGCTAAACTTGTACCGATAGCTATCGGTATTCTGTCTTAGCGTTCTTAGCGTTCAAAATACGACATTATATTTGTTACATTACTTAATAAGTTTAAGTCATTAAAAATTTCATCAATACAATATTTATAACTCAAAAAAAAATCAGTATGAAAACAATTAAATTCAGTTTCCTAACAGTTCTTATCATTGTATTATCAACATCTTGTGTCGAAAGTTCGAAAAAGTACAAAGCCCTGCTTTCCGAACGCGATTCTATTCAATTAAACATGAAAGTGGTACAGGAATCGTATAATCAAACAATCGATTTGCTTGCTGCAGTCGATTCGGGTTTTACGGCCATTAGCGAAACAGAGAAAAGCTTAAAAATGGAGCTGAATGGCATGGAAGGTAATAATGCTGCCAAGAAACAGGAAATGGCTGCTCGTTTCGAGCAACTTAAAAGCGTTTTGGACGCAAACAAATCGAAGGTTAGTAAGCTTCAGGCTCTATTAGCAGCTTCGGGCAACAAAAATTCAAAATTAACCGAAACTATTAAACGGTTGGAGGCTGAGTTGGTCGAAAAAACAACATCCCTATCGGAGCTTCAAATCGAATTAGAGAAAAAAGATGTTCAGATAAAAGAACTCAACACCACTGTAGATGCTTTAAGCAGCGATGTTAAAAATTTAAACGAAGAAACCAACAAACAGAAAAGCACCATTAAAGAGCAAGATGTTGCATTAAACACGGTTTATTACACAGTAGCTTCGTCGAAAGCACTTAAAGATGCCGGTATTGTTGCCAGCAATGGTTTGTTTCAGTCAAAATCGGTATTGGGCGGTAACTTTAATAAATCGGTATTTTCGGCAGTCGATAGACGCGAATTAAATTCGATACCTACAGCATCTAAAAAAGCAAAAATCGTTTCAAGTCACCCCAAAGATAGCTATACACTCGATGTAAACCAAGACAAAACGATAACGATAACAATTAAAAATGCAGATAAATTCTGGAGTGTATCGAAGTATTTAGTGGTTCAAAAATAGAATTGTTCAGACTTAACTACACGATTTAGCTTAAAAAAACGAGCCGAATAAATCAATTTTATTCGGCTCGTTTTTTAATAATAGCCCCAAACCCTTCCCGCTAATAGCGGGATAAATTGCGAGGCTTAAAGAAAGACCATTCGGGACTAATTCACATCCCCACCACGATAGCTATCGGGAAGGGGTTTGGGGCAGTATTATATTTGTTTCATTTAATTTTTAGATTGGTATTTCCAATCTGTAATGCTATGAACTATAAACTATAAACTTCTTCAATAATTTTGTTTTTCTTCTTCGAAATAAGCTTGCGCGTGTGCGCAGGTTGGGCAGGCTTTAGGTGCTTCTTTGCCTACATGTACATGTCCGCAATTGCGGCATTGCCATACAATTTCTTCGTCGCGGGCAAACACTTTTCCTTCCACCACTTTATCCATCAAACGCAGGTAGCGTTTTTCGTGTTGCTCCTCTACTTTTGCAATTTTGCGGAAAGTAGCTGCAATAACCGGAAAACCTTCGGCGTCGGCTACGTCGGCAAAATGCGGATAAGCATCAGTCCACTCTTCGTTTTCGCCTTCAGCAGCGGCTTTCAGGTTTTCAGCCGTTGTTCCTACAATTCCGGCAGGAAAAGTAGCTGTAATTTCGAGCGCACCACCTTCGAGGTAGCTAAAAAACTTTTTAGCATGTTCCTTTTCCTGATCAGCAGTCTCCAGAAAAATAGCTGCAATTTGCTCAAAACCCTCTTTTTTAGCAGCAGATGCAAACATAGTGTAACGCATACGAGCCTGACTTTCACCGGCAAACGACATCAATAAATGTTTTTCGGTTTGTGTTCCTTTAATACTTTTCATGTTGAATAGTTGTTTATTTAGTTATAATAAAAACGAAATGATTTCTGATTACAAATAAACAAAATATTGCTGGTAAAAACAAATTTTCAGGCAATTAATTTCAGGTAGATTTATTAATAAATAGCTATAATTCTACATATTTCCAGAAAGTCATGATTTTTAAACAAAAAAAGCGTGAACTCCCATTTTACCCGCATTCGAGCCCCTGAGAAGGCCACACGAAGATAAAGCAAGAAATCCACGCTCTATTTTAATTTCACTACAAAAATACATAAATCCCGCCGGAAATAAAACCTTCAGCATACAAAAAATTGAGTTTATGCCATTTTGCGCAGTGTCGATTGTTTGTTTCTGCTGTCGTTGAACCAGTTAAACGCATCTATATGCTCCTGTGTAAACCAAACTTTTTGACCGTCGCTACAAAACTGTAATTTACCAGAATTGCGGTAGTTAAAGATGGTTTTTTTGCTAACTTTATAAATCCGGCACAAATCTTCTGTAAAATAAATAGTGGTTTGTTTCGAAATAGCTATCTCTTTCGCAAGTCTTTCATATACTTCAATAAAATTAGTCTTCATTACTTCGTATAGCATGTCCTTAAGGTTGAGATTGTCCGCTTGTGGAACATCAATCTCAACCTTGTTTGGTATACTATGTTGAACTAAATCTGTCATTTAAAACTGTATATTGAATACCTTAATTAGGTGTATTGTAAAAAAAACTGAAAACGAAAATAGAAAATGGCGTGGGCTACTGCATTATCCAACAACATGATATGTACCTATAAGTGCAGGTAGATATATGCAATAAGATAAGTCAAAAGCCCACGCCATTATAGCGCGAGCATTGTGCTTGATAGTTTTTGTGTGTTCGTGTTTGTGAAATTTCTCAGGTTTCGAATGCGCGAACTACAGCAGAATGCTATTTATTAATATGTTTGAAAAATTAGTTTATTTCTATAAAATAAAGTTGTTTTTTAGTGAGAATTTATTATCGGATGCAAATATAACAAATTTAATTGAAATTTAGATTCCTCATTACGCATTTTGCTTACGAAAAATGCTTCTTTCTGAATGACAAGAGAATTTTTCAGTCAATATCCGTCGTTGACGGTTCATGCAAACATGGATTTTATCGTGCGACGGTTTTGCAGGCGCCTCGAACCGTCGCCAATGGAATGCTTATTTTATTTGTGACAGTTGGGCGACGGAATGTGTCCATCCACGACGCCTG
>Ga0247840_10010291_pt1 | contig 11723 bp, 4 predicted proteins | sample LaCruzMarch2015__FD_192404 | JGI IMG/M metagenome (GOLD analysis project Ga0247840, IMG submission 192404) | Freshwater microbial communities from meromictic Lake La Cruz, Castile-La Mancha, Spain - LaCruzMarch2015_17m | ecosystem: Environmental > Aquatic > Freshwater > Lake | place: Spain...
TGTATCTGGACAATAATATTCTTTTCGGGATACAAATCAACCAGCACTTTAAATTCTTTGGCAAATTCCTGGATTTTAACCGTAGTATCGCCAAAAGTAACATTCGAGAAACTGAAAGTACTGAAATCAAATTTCTTCGAATCAAGCGTATCGGTTACGAAAACCTCAAGAGCAGCAGCTCCTGCAGTTTTTTTGTTTTCAAAGAAAATGGTGTAGTTGATGTTTCCTTCTTTCGAAATATAATGTTCTGAAGTATAACCCTGCGGCCCCACTTTTTCATTCGGATCGAAAGAAGTAACACCATTGCTGTTCAGTTTATTCTGAGATAATTTTCGGAATTTTGCCCAGCATCTTTCCTTCATGTCTAATTTGTCGTTTACATCAATCATAATATTGGTTAATGCAATTCCGCCCCTAACCCATAAAGCAAGTGGATTTACCCTTGTAGCAACGCCGGCAGCACATTGTACCCCCGATCCAACAACAGAAACACTATACCAGAACCAGCTTTTAAGTGAGTTGTCAGGTTCAGGACGGGTTTCGGGAGTAGTATAGGCTTTTTCGATCGGATTTAATACCTTGTCAATCACCCCCCAGCAATCGGCAGCCGGAACGACCACGCCGGCAACCTCATAAAATGCTTTGTAAACTGCCAGCGCCGACTGTTCTGCCAAACACAGTTTTACCTGTGGCGGTAAATCCTCTTGCGCTGATTTTAAGTTAGTATTAATATCTTCGTACAGAGGATCGAGTATCCATGATTCCATTTTTAACGAACCATTTCCGTTTAGTTTGATTTTTACCGGAGTTGTTTTTGATGAGCCTGCACGTATATTTGGAATATAAAAAGGATAAACCCTCATTTTTATGTTTTCATAACCTGAAAGTGTATCTGTCAGATAATATATATTTACCGAATCTTTGATTCTTGTATAAAATGGCCCCATTTCCTTAAAAACTTCCGGTAGAGAAAGATCTAAATCTGGGAAAACAACTTCAAGACCTGGCAGATCATTTACAACAAAAACAAGCACTGTTCCAAGTGCATCGGTGTTTGCCTGATTTCCATAACCGATATTAAAAGTTTGCCACCGATTAATTAAAAATCGGTTACGTCCCGTAAGCATAGCCCATGGATTACTTCTTTCTCCTTTTTCAATTTCAAAATAAGCAGGTAATGTAAACGATTTTTCGCCAGGTGTTTCAACAACTACGTCATAAATTCCCAACATTTTATTCTTAAGGTTAAATCGGGCTAACATTGATTCCCCAATTGCATCAGTCAACCAGGTGCTATCAGCTATTATATCATTTTGCCCAGCCAACTTTAATTTAACTTTACTTGTAGCCTTAAATCCGGCACCGAACAAATACATGGTTAGCTGACCCGTATTTCCGCCAAAACGTGGTTCAGCTGATTCTAACAATGGCTGAAAATTTGTAATTCCCAAAGTTGATGATGAAAGCAAATAGTGGCCATAAGATGGCGCTTTAGTAATGGTTACCAGGTTATTGGCTTTATCAATCGTAATTTCCGATTTAATTCTTTTCCAGTTCATTCCGGAATTGGGTGAATGAAATACTTTTAATGAATCTTCATTGTTGCCGTTAAGTGCATCTTCTGCATAACTTAATTTCAACCAGTTGAGCGAGTCGTTAAATAATTGGGGTGTATTTCTTAACCGCCACCATGTATTTATCGTTCCGGCTGATGTTGGATGTTGCTGATATCCATAATTATCGATGGTTATTTTACCAACCGCAGTTTTTGCTTTTGTATTAACAGACGACGCATAAAAATTATATGTGTTGTTTCCAGCATTATCAACATCGGTTGCCAGTGTTATACGACCATAATTTTTAACTTTCGATGCATTCGAAAGCGACAGAAGAGTAAGTATGGCGTCAGATTTCACAGTACAACCAGCACCTGGACTGCCAGTGAAATTAAGGTTGGGTAGTATGTTTTCCTTTACCAGACTAATATTACCATCTGCATAAAAATTACCCAAAATGGCATTTCCAAATTTGCCTGAAATTGTCCGATCACCGGTTCCACTGAGGTAAACATTTGAAACATTGAATTTGTGATTATTTTCGAGGTTGCCATAAATACTAAGATGTAAACTGTAACCTGATGGATTATTTCGAATTGTTCCGTTATTAATCAGATTGCCTTTAACAACAATTGTCGGATTCCATCCATAATGATTATAAATGGTATCAAGTACAGTAACATTATCGTTAAATATTACACCATCCTGAATTTCAATCAATCCGCGCAGTTTATAGTTTCCATTGAATGTCATTCCCTTTAATCTTGAATTCTTAAGGTTTAAAGTGTCATTTGAAAGTATTTTTCCGTTGTTCAGCAAATAATTGATTGTTGTTAATTGGAAATTATTGGTTTGTAACCGACAATTATTCATTTCCCACGTATTTCCTTCAAATGTAATATTACTATTCAGGATGATATCGCCAATACTATCGGTAGCTACAAAGTAACCCTGAAAGCTTTTTCCTTTAGATTGTTTCAGTTTTTGGTCTGTGTTTCCTGAAAATGTAGTTTGACTTGGCGACCAGAATCCGTTGTTTTCGACATCACTGAATAAGTTCAGGTAAAAAGAATATCCTGACGGATTTTTGGATATTGTTCCGTTGTTGATGATTTTACCGTTTACTGTAATTGTTGGGTTCCAGCCATATTCGTTATATATAGTATCGATTACAGTTGCCGTTCCGTTAAAAACATTTCCATCTTTTACACGAAATTTACCTTCCAACTTATAATTCCCGAAAAACGTCATGTTGCCGATTAAAGTATTTTTGAATACGAGATTATCATTCGAAATTATTGTACCGTTATTTAACAGGTAGTTTTGTGCAGTGAGGCTGAAACCGTTGGTTTGAAGTTTAGATTTATTCCAGTCCCATGTATTACCATCGAAAGTGATATTACTTTCCAAAACAATTTGTCCCACTGTGTCGGTAGTAAGGAAATATCCCTGAAAACTCTTGCCGGCAGATTGTTTTAGTTTTTGGTTCGTTAACCCTGATAAAGTAGTTTGGCTAGGCGACCAGGTTCCGTTATTTTCAACATCACTGAATATGTTCAGGTAAAGGGAATATCCGGCCGGATTTCTGATTATTTTCCCGTTGTTGATTATTTTTCCGTTCACTGTTAGTGTCGGATTATAACCATACTCATTAATCAAAGTGTCAAGTACTGTTGCCGTGCCATTAAAGATATTTCCATCCCTGACCCGAAATTTTCCATCTATCTGGTATTTTCCACTAATTGTCATGGCTGCAATTGCTGTATTTTTGAAAACCAGTTTATCGTTTGAAATGATAAAGCCGTTATTTAGCACGTAGTTTTGAGTTGTAAGGCTGAAACCGTTGGTTTGAAGTTTTGATTTGTTCCAGTCCCAGGTATTGCTGTCGAAAGTAATGTTGCTTTCCAAAACAATCTGCCCTACCGTATCAGTTGTAAGAAAATACCCCTGAAAACTCTTTCCGGCAGATTGTTTTAGCTTTTGGTTGGCTGTCCCCGAAAAAGTAGTTTGAGATGGCGCCCATTTTCCGTTGTTTTCCACATCGCTGAAAATGTTCAGGTAAAAGGAATATCCGGCCGGATTTCTAATTACAGTGCCGTTGTTGATTATTTTTCCATTTACTGTAAGTGTCGGATTATAACCATATTCGTTGAGCATCGTGTCGAGCACTGTTGCCGTACCATTAAAAACATTTCCATCCCTTAAACGAAATTTCCCATCAACCTGGTAATTTCCGCTAAAATTCATAGCAGCAATTATCGTATTTTTTAAAACCAGTTTATCATTCGAAATTATTAAGCCACTATTTAATACATAGTTTAGCGCTGTGAGGCTGAACCCGTTGGTTTGAAGTTTCGATTTGTTCCAGTCCCATGTATTGCTGTCGAAAGTAACGTTGCTTTCAAGAATTATTTGCCCTAAAGTGTCGGTAGTAGCGAAGTACCCCTGAAAACTCTTTCCGGCAGATTGTTTGATTCGCTGATCGTTATTCCCTGTAAATCTTGTTTGTGACGGAGACCAGACGCCATTGTTTTCAATATTATTCACAACATTCATGTAAAACGAATAACCATCCGGATTTTTAATTATCGAGCCGTTGTTGATAATTTTACCGTTCGCCGTAAAAGTAGGATTCCATCCATATTCATTCATCAGCGAACCGGAGGCATTTACAGTTAGATTATTACAGGTAAAGTCGCCATTTAATTTAACAATACCATTAATTGTTACATCACTCGATGCCGAAGGTACTACACCACCAACCCACGTTGCCGCGGAACTCCACAGACCCCCGGTGGGAGTCGAAGTAATAGTTTGTGCGGAAACAGAATTTGACAATAGAAAAGTAACCATCAGGGAAAAAGCTAAAACGAAAAGCTTTACAGATAAATAATTTGATTTCATAATTATACGGTTATTAAAGGTTTTAAAATTTCAAATGTTTTGGTTGTCAATGAGTTAATTGATAAAAAATGTTGATTAAACATTATTTTATAAGTATAATTAATCTATATAAATACTCCTGTTAAGATAATAAATTGAATTTAAATTTTTGATAAATCAGGTATTCTCAGAAAGATGTTTGTAAACATAAATCATTTCAAAATTGGTTACACAATCGGAACTGATAAAAGAACAATCGGGAAATTATTCTGAAATTGTGTAATTACCGGAAACAAAAAAGCCGGCTATTTTTTTAGCCGGCTTCTTATCTGTATTAAAATTATTTCTTAGCAATTACCTTTTTTGCTTCCTTCTGCTTTTTCCTGAAACCAGCTTAAAGGGAATGATGATGGCCTTTCTATAGGCAGGTTGTACACCCGGTCGAAAACCAAAGAAGCCATTACACCAAGAGCACGGGAAACCCCAAACAATACGGTATAGAAATTATATTCTGTAATTCCGTAGTGATTTAGCAGTGCGCCACTGATAGCATCTACATTTGGCCAGGGATTTTTAATTTTACCTGTTGATTCAAGAATTGGAGGTGCTACACGATAAATGGCATTCACCGTATTAATTAGTTTATCGTGAGCAATATACTTCTCTGCAAACTGCTGCTGAACGGTAAAACGCGGGTCGGTAATGCGCAATACTGCATGACCATAACCAGGCACAACGCGTCCCTGTTGCAATGTTTTTTCAATATAGGCTGCAATCTGTGCATCTGAAGCCTCATCAGTTCCCAACTGTTCATTCATTTCATAAATCCAGTCCATCACTTCCTGGTTGGCAAATCCATGCAGCGGACCTGCCAGACCCACCATTCCGGCAGAAAACGAGTAATATGCGTTACTCAAAGCTGAACCAACAAGGTGAGTGGCGTGTGCCGAAACGTTTCCACCTTCGTGGTCGGCATGAATTACCATGTATAAACGAAGCAGCCTTTTAACCTCAACCGATTCAAAACCCATCATGTGAGCCAGGTTGCCTGCCCAGTCGAGTGTTGGATTGGGTTCGATGTGAACACCGTTGTGGTAAATTCTTCGGTAAATATAGGCTGCAATACGTGGAAGACGGGCAATCAGTGTCATCACATCTTCGTACATAAAGTCCCAGTAAAATTTCTTGTTAACACCAGCACGGTAGGCCTTCTGGAAAACAGAATCATATGCCATCGATAAAATAGCGCAACTGAACTGCGTCATTGGACGACTGTTTTTTGGAAGTGCATCTATCACATCAAACACATGCTGAGGCACATGAGCGCGGGTAGCCCAATCTTTCGAAATGTTGATTACATCGTCCTTTTCCGGAATTTCGCCAATCATCATCAGGTAAAACAAACCTTCGGGAAGTGGTTCACCACCCTCTTCCATTTTCGGAAGTTTTTGCTGTAATTCCTGAATAGAATACCCACGAAACCGGATACCCTCATTGGCATCGAGTTTAGATGTTTCTGTAAGCAGGGCAGGTATGCCTTTCATTCCCGATAGTACCTGGTCGATTGTAACCTGACCTAGAACAACATCTCCATATTCTTTTCTGATACGCTGAAATTCGCCTGAGCATTTGATGGCTTTTTCGTAAAACCGATTTTTAATGTATTCCATTTGTATTAATTATTTGTTTATTAGTGCATATTTTTAATAATCTCATCCGCAAATTCGGTTGTTGAAAGTAGTGTAGCTCCTTCCATTTGTGCAAATAAATCAGCAGTTACACGGCGCTTTGAAAATGTATGTTCCATTGCGTCATACACATGTTCTGCTGCTTCATTCCAGCCCATATATTCCAGCATCATCACCCCCGAAAGTATCAGCGAGCCCGGATTTGCTTTTCCTGTACCGGCAATATCGGGTGCGGTTCCGTGGGTAGCTTCAAAAATGGCATATCCGCTTTGGTAATTGATGTTTGCACCGGGCGAAATGCCAATGCCACCAACCATTGCAGCCAACTGGTCTGATATATAATCGCCGTTTAAGTTCAATGTTGCAATTACCGAATGGTTGAAAGGTTTCAATAATGATTCCTGCAAAAATGCATCGGTAATTACATCTTTTATAATTACTTTACCTGCTTTTTTGGCATCGTTTAATGCTTTTTCGGCATCCATCAATCCTTTTTCCGATTTTATTTTTTCGAATTGCCGCCAGGTAAAAGTATGGTCGCCAAATTCATTTTCAGCCAAACTGTAGCCCCAGTTTTTAAATGCTCCCTCTGTGAATTTCATGATATTCCCTTTATGAACAAGGGTTACCGATGGTAATTCGCGTTTAATGGCGTATTGATAGGCAGCCCTGATTAACCTTTCAGAACCTTCTTTTGAAACCGGTTTTACGCCAAACGACGAACTTTCGGGGAAACGAATTTTGCTGACCCCCATTTCGTTTATCAGAAAATCCCTGAACTTTTTGGTGTTTTCTTCACCGGTCATGAATTCAATTCCAGCATAAATATCTTCGGTGTTCTCCCTGAAAATGTGCATATCAACCAGCGATGGGTAACGGATAGGCGAGGGGACACCTTTAAACCAACGGATTGGGCGCAGGCAAACAAACAAATCGAGAGTTTGCCTCAAAGCCACATTTAACGAGCGGATTCCTTCGCCAACAGGAGTCATTAAAGGTCCTTTTATTCCAATCAGATGTTCCTTAAATGCTTCAATAGTTTCTTCGGGGAGGTAATTACCGGTTAATTTAAGCGCTTTTTCTCCGGCCAAAACTTCTTTCCAGATTATCTTTTTTGTGTCTCCGTAAGCCTTATTAACTGCTGCATCTATTACCTTTTGCGATGGTCTGGTAATGTCTTTACCAATTCCGTCGCCTTCAATAAAAGGTATTACCGGCTCATTTGGAACCCACAACTGACCGCCGGTTATTTTCGTTTTTTCTGTCATTTACAAGTATTTCTTTACCAATTTACATTTTATTCAGTAACGAAGTTTCGCTAATTTAGCTTTTTTTGGAGATTTTCATTAATGGCTTCCAAAAAACCTTCGGTTGTGAGATAATCTTTTTCTGTTAAACTGCTGCCATGAACTATAAGCGCCAAATCTTTGGTCATTTTTCCGCTTTCAACAGTTTCAACACAAACCTCTTCCAACGCATTTGCAAAATTAATTAACGGGTCATTGCCGTCTAATTTTCCCCTGAAAGCCAAACCGCGTGTCCAGGCAAAAATCGATGCAATTGGGTTGGTTGATGTTGGTCTGCCTTTCTGGTGTTCGCGGTAATGACGGGTTACAGTGCCGTGAGCCGCTTCTGCTTCCATGGTTTTTCCATCGGGTGTTACCAACACCGAAGTCATTAATCCCAGTGACCCAAATCCCTGCGCTACGGTGTCGCTTTGTACATCGCCGTCGTAGTTTTTACATGCCCAAACATAACCACCTTCCCATTTCATGGCGGCTGCAACCATATCGTCGATTAACCGGTGTTCGTAGGTTATTCCAATTTTCTTGAATTTATCCTCAAATTCAGTTTCAAAAATATGCTGAAAGATATCTTTGAAACGGCCATCGTATTTTTTCAGTATTGTATTTTTTGTTGAAAGATATAGCGGCCACTGTTTTTCAAGGGCCAGGTTCATACACGAACGGGCAAATCCCTGAATCGATTCATCGGTATTGTACATTGCCATTGCCAGTCCATCGCCTTCGAAATCAAAAACTTCATGCGAAATGGGTTCACTTCCATCTTCGGGCGTGAAAGTGATAGTTAATTTACCTCTTCCTTTGGTAAGAAAATCGGTGGCGCGGTACTGATCTCCAAAAGCATGACGTCCAATGCAAATTGGTTTTGTCCAGCCGGGAACAAGGCGGGGAACATTGTTACAAATAATCGGTTCGCGAAAAACGGTGCCGCCCAGAATATTACGGATGGTGCCGTTTGGTGATTTCCACATTTTTTTCAAACCGAACTCTGCAACACGCGCTTCGTCGGGCGTGATAGTGGCACATTTTACGCCTACTCCGTATTTCTGAATGGCGTGTGCCGAATCAATGGTTACCTGATCGTTGGTGGCATCGCGGTTTTCCATGCCCAAATCGTAATATTTCAGATCGATATCGAGATATGGAAGTATCAGTTTCTCTTTTATGAAACTCCAGATAACTCTTGTCATTTCATCGCCGTCGAGTTCTACAACGGGATTTTGCACTTTAATTTTTTGCATGAAATAGTATTTTTTTTATTTATTTTTCAATATAGTTTTCAATTGCGGCGCTTGGTTGGTTCAGTACTTTTATGAACATCACCTGGTGCGCCTTTTTCCCTTTGTTTTTATTCTGTTCCCCCGGTTAAAACCGGGGGTTATTCAAATTCAATCCTTTCAGGATTGTTTTAACTCGTATTTAGAAGAAATTCGAAATTCAACCTCTCACTCTGAACCTTGAACTCTAAACTCTGAACTTTCAGTTGTTCTGCTGTTTTATTAAATTCAACGCCGAACCTGCCCTGAACCACCCGATTTGCTGGTCGTTATAAGTGTGGTTCAGCTTAATCATGTCTTTTGAACCATCGGCATGAACAACCTCAACAGTCAGCGGTTTTCCCGGTGCAAATTCCACCAAATCAATAAAATTGAAAGTATCGTCTTCCAGTATCAGGTCGTAATCTTCTTCATTCACAAAAGTCAATCCCAACATTCCCTGTTTTTTGAGGTTGGTTTCGTGAATGCGTGCAAACGATTTTACAATAACTGCCCTCACACCCAAATGACGCGGCTCCATTGCAGCATGTTCGCGCGATGAACCTTCTCCGTAATTCTGGTCGCCAACCACCACAGATGCTATTCCGCTGGCTTTGTAATACCTCTGAACCGCAGGCACAGCATCGTATTCGCCGGTATGCTGGTTTTTAACTTTATTGGTTTCGTTGTTGAAAGCATTCACTGCCCCAATCAGCATGTTATTCGAAATATTGTCGAGGTGACCGCGAAAACGCAACCACGGACCAGCCATAGAAATATGGTCGGTGGTACATTTTCCCAATGCTTTTATCAGCAGTTTTGCACCCGTAATATTTCTGCCGTTCCAGGAATCAAATGGAGATAAAAGCTGTAACCTGCCCGAATCGGGAGCCACCGAAACCTGAACTTTAGATCCGTCAGCAGCGGGAGCCTGGTAACCGGCATCTTCCACATCAAAACCTTTTGATGGTAATTCATCGCCAATCGGAGGAGTTAATTTTATTTGCACTCCATGTTTATTCGTCAGTGAATCAGTAATCGGATTAAAATCCAATCGTCCGGCAATTGCCAGCGCGGTTACTATTTCGGGCGATGTTACAAATGCGTGGGTATTTGGATTTCCATCGGCTCGTTTCGAGAAGTTACGGTTAAAAGAATGTACGATGGTGTTTTTTTCTCCTTTGCTGGCTCCTTCACGCGCCCACTGACCAATACACGGACCGCAGGCATTGGCAAAAACTTTACCGCCCATTTTTTCGAAGGTGGCAATAAATCCATCGCGTTCAATCGTGTAACGCACCAGTTCCGAACCCGGTGTGATTGTAAATTCTGAATTGGTAGTGAGATCATATTCAACAGCCTGCTGTGCGATTGAAGCGGCACGCGAAATATCTTCGTAGGAAGAGTTGGTGCAGCTTCCAATCAGTCCAACCGAAACTTCGAGTGGCCAGCCGTTCTCTTTGGCAACCTTGCCAATCATCGAAATTGGTGTTGCGCGGTCGGGTGTAAACGGCCCGTTGATGTGAGGCTCCAGTTTCTCCAAATCAATTTCAATCACCTGGTCGTAATAAATATCAGGGTTTTCATAAACCTCAGCATCGGCATCAAGGTATTCTTTAACGGTGTTGGCATATTTGGCAACTTCTTCGCGACCGGTGGCAGCGAGGTAGCGTTCCATGCTTTCGTCGTAGGCAAAAATACTTGTGGTAGCTCCAACTTCGGCGCCCATGTTACAAATGGTACCTTTTCCGGTTGCTGAAAGCGATTTTGCACCTTCGCCAAAATATTCGATAATAGCACCGGTTCCACCTTTTACGGTAAGAATTCCGGCCACTTTTAAAATTACATCTTTTGGAGCCGACCAGCCGTTCAGTTTCCCGGTAAGTTTCACCCCGATTAATTTTGGCATTTTCAGTTCCCACGCCATTCCGGACATCACATCAACGGCATCAGCGCCGCCAACACCAATGGCAACCATTCCCAAACCACCTGCGTTTACCGTGTGCGAGTCGGTTCCAATCATCATTCCGCCAGGAAAAGCATAATTTTCCAAAACCACCTGGTGAATAATTCCGGCTCCCGGTTTCCAGAATCCAATTCCGTATTTGTTCGAAACCGATTCGAGAAAATCATAAACCTCTTTGTTGGTGGATTGTGCCACTCCCAAATCGGTTTTTCCGTCAACCTGCGCCTGAATCAAATGGTCGCAATGAACAGTGGAAGGAACCGCGGTGGTTTTTTTGCCCGAATTCATAAACTGAAGCAAAGCCATTTGAGCTGTTGCATCCTGCATAGCTACCCGATCGGGAGCAAAATCGACATAGGCTTTTCCACGCTCAAAAACTTCAATTGCCTTTGAATCAAATAAGTGGGCATACAGTATTTTCTCGGCGTAAGTTAAAGGCCGGTTGAGTTTCTTTTTTGCATTTTCAACCTTTTCAGGTAACTCTGCATATACTTTTTTGATGAGTTCTAAATCAAACATGTGTTATCTTTTTTATAAATTAATTATTCCCGGATTATCGCAAAAATTAACAATATAAGTCGTTAAAAGTTGAACCATTGATAATGATTTTTGATTTTTTAAGGCGTTAAATATATAGATAATTAAATATGGGAAAAAATTTAATATGGTTAAATTATGGTGGAATGGAAAAAGAGGTTTACACGCTGCGATTAATCTCCCGGTTTTTCGAATTTTTTCACCTTCCAGGTTACAATTACACCATATTATTTCTACTTTTAAAGCACGAATTAAAACCAGACTGTTTTGACAACCGAAACTCAGAAATATTTCCAGAATCGTATTCCAGAAAACCTCATCGGTTTATTGCGGTTTGGATTTTGGGGAGCTTCAGGAGAATGGGAAAAAATGGAGAAAAAGTATAATAAGTTCGGGGGATTAAATAGTTGGCGTTCATTGTAAAAAAAGACTCCTCAGCCATTAATTAACTAAAATTTCCCACATGGGAAAGTGTTGATATATCAAGAAATTAAAATGTAATAAGTAGTGGTAAAATAGATATTAAATTGCTA
>Ga0247840_10010294_pt1 | contig 11721 bp, 19 predicted proteins | sample LaCruzMarch2015__FD_192404 | JGI IMG/M metagenome (GOLD analysis project Ga0247840, IMG submission 192404) | Freshwater microbial communities from meromictic Lake La Cruz, Castile-La Mancha, Spain - LaCruzMarch2015_17m | ecosystem: Environmental > Aquatic > Freshwater > Lake | place: Spain...
GATTTCTTGTCATTGAAACACCATAAGCACATTCTTGATTAAAACCTGAATCAAAAGTTAAATAACAATCTTTTAAATCCGCCGCATGATTATTAAATGGAGAGCCATGCGTTGTTGTAGTGTTAATAGAAAGTCCCAACATTGGAGCTTTGTGCATAAGTTCATTAAATTGTATAAAAAATGGCTTGGTAAAATCATAATCCATCCCAAAATCTTTGAAGTCCCATTTATCACTCCACCAACACTTAGGACAATAAACTACATAAGGAGCTTCGGGTGGATACATAGATATAAACTTATCTCCGCATAGATCACAATTTCTATGGAAAAGATTAAATAAATTATACCAAGCAAGCCTTCTTTGTCTTCTGCATTCCGGACAAAATGTCGGAGCTGGAACCTTCATCTTCTCATAAAAAGAAAAATCATCCGGCTCTATAATAAAGTCATTTTTGCAATTTTGACAGCATTTCATCTGAGACTCCATTTTTTATATTTATTTTATAACTGTCCCAACAAACTGATTATTATCGAGATAAGATTTTAAATTTTCTATATTTTTACCATTTAGAATAACAACTTCATAACCAAGTGTTTCGGCTTCGCATGAAGCAATAGGATCAAATGGTATATTTCTGCCAGGAACCCAATCATTAGGGAAAAGTAGCATGAAATCTATCCAAGATATTTTATCTATTGGCTTAGCATCAGAATTTGTCTTTGGATCTTTATCAAAAACATTATCAATATTTGAAAGATTTATTATTTTTGTTGCTCCAATACTTTTAGCACAACGGATAGCAGCAAGATCACTACTGTTCCCTGGCTTCCACCCACCTCCTACAATAATTGGTTTAGTAGTTTCCGGAATAAAATCTGGATCTAATATTATTTTATTATAAGCTAAATCTCCAAAACTAATTCTAATAAATTCTGCATTGAGTCTTGTTGCTGATATCCCTAACCAATCCATATCTTCATTTGATGGTGTGGTAATCTCTTTTAAAGAATTATTATATTTACGACAAATTTTCCCTCCCCCAGTAATAATTAAAAATTTAAAACCTTTTGCAACATATTCTTTAATTGTAAGAATAAATTTATTTAAAAATTCAACATCAATATCTTCTGGAATAATTAGAGATCCTCCAAGCGATATAACAATTTTATTATTTTGGTTCATATTATATTATATTAAATATTAAGTGATTTAATTATATCATAATGTACCTCTTCAATCGATTGTTTGCCATTTATTGTGTGGATAGTGTACCCTTCCTTATCTTTAAAATAATTCATAGAAGGTATCACATTGTTTACATATTCATCAAATCTTTTAGAAATCCCCTCTTCTGTATCATCAGATCTTCCTCTTAACATCATTCTTTTTGTTGCTTCTTCTTTATCTAATTCTATATATATTATTTCAATTTTTTCTCTATTATAGAATTTCATTGCTTTTTCAAATAATTCTGACTGAATAACTGTCCGAGGAAAACCATCAGAAATAAAGGAGCTTTCTTCTTCTAAAGAAGAAATGAGTATATTAACAAATAAACTAATAGTTAAAAAATCAGGTTGTAAATTACCTTTCTCAAGCCTTTCTTTCACAATTTTCCCAGTATAACTATTACTTGCTATTATTTTTCTATATTCTGTACCAGTAGAAGTTGAAATAATGCTTTGTGATAAATTATTTTCTTTTAAATATTTTTCTAGTAATTCAACTTGAGTTCCCTTACCAGAACCAACTATTCCAAAAAATATAAATGTCTGTGTTTTCATATATAATCATTATAACAAAAATCACAAATAATAAAATTATTTGTGATTTTTGTTATAATTATTCATTCTTAATTCTTAATTATTAATTTTCCTAGTATTCTCTCATTGATAACTGTGCTTCTATCTTTTTAATCAAATCAAGAACAACAGAAACAACAATCAATAATGCTGTTCCTCCAATAGCAAAAGCGGTTATTCCAGTAATAGCTCTTATGACAAGAGGTAATACTGCAATAAGTCCCAAAAATACAGCTCCCATCATAGTTGTACGACTAAGTATTTTTGAAATATAATCTCTAGTTGCTGTCCCTGGGCGAATTCCTGGAACAAAAGCACCATTTTTTTGTAAATTAGTAGAAAGTTGTTCTGGATCAAAAGTAACAGCGGTATAAAAGTAAGTAAACAAAAATACAAAGATAAAATAAGTAAGAGAATACAACCACATGTTTTGAACAAACCAAAGCATTCCACGTGAAATAGAAAGCAATGTTTCATTCGTCATTCCAGCCAAAAAATTTCCTATTAATTGTGGAAACATTAAAATAGAAAGGGCAAAAATAATAGGGATAACTCCTGCTTGATTAACTCGGATTGGAAGATATGTCTGAGTACCACCTGAAACATGATCCCCGCGAACTTGTTTTGCATAAGTAACAGGAACAGGACGCTCTGCCTCAGTGACAACTACTACTCCTGCAACAATTAACAATCCTACAGCTAAGAACAATAGATAAACTGGTAATTTTGCTATATCAAAAGTAAATAAAAATTGTGAAACTTCTTTAGGAATATTTGCCACAATACCGGCAAAAATTATAAGAGAAACTCCATTACCAATACCAAATTCTGAAACCAATTCTCCAATCCACATTATAAGCATAGAACCAGCAACAACAACAGAAAGGTTTGTAAACATTCCAAAGATTGATAAATCAGTCATTATTCCTTGACGGCGTAAAAGTACTAGCAAAGCTAATCCTTGAACTATCGCAAGTGGAATTGTTATCATTCTACTTAATTGTGTAAATTTTTTTCTTCCTATCTCACCATCTTCTTGATAAAGAGCCTTAAGACGTGGTGACATAATAGTCAAAAGTTGCATTATAATAGAAGAAGTTATATAAGGACCAACTCCAAGCATTATAATAGACAAAGTAGATAATCCTCCTCCTGAAAAAACATTTAATACTCCGATAAATTGATTATTACTTATAAAATTTTGAAGCTTTATCGCATCTACACCAGGGATAGGAATAGCTGAGAGAAGTCTAAAAACAACAAGAGAACCCAATACAAATAAAACACGATTTCTTAGTGTTTCATCTGTAAATATTGTCTTTATTTTTTTCCAAACAATTTCCATAATTATTTTATAGTTCCTCCTACTTTTTCTATTTTTGTGCGAGCAGAAACTGAAACTTCACATTCGGTGATAGAAAACTTTTTAGTAACTTCTCCATTTCCTAAAATTTTAACATGAGGCAATACTCCTCCAACACGACGAATCAATTTCATTTCAAATAAAGAAGCTTTATTTATTAGAGCTCCTGTTTCAAAAACATTAAGAGCGCCAACATTAACTGGTGAATATTTAATCGAAGCTGAATTAAAACGATAACCTCTAAGTTTTGGAAGTTTCTTTATTATATCACGCATTTGAGGACGACGCTTGTTACCAGCACGAGCTGTTTGCCCCTTTCCTCCACGTCCAGAAGTTTTACCACGAGTACCCCCGCGACCAACTTGTTTGGCTTTTTTATTAGGATTTTTTCTTTTTAATTTATGTAATTGCATATAATTTATTTAACTTCTTCACTGACAACAGGAGCAATAAAGGCAACCGCTGGAGTTATAGATTTTTCTTTAAGTTGATAAAGAGTTTTATAAGCGACACGAGCATTATTCAATTTATTTTTACTTCCAGAATGAAGTTTTGCTGTTACATTTTTTATACCTCCTAAAATCAACATATCACGCACAGTACTTCCTGCAACTAATCCTTTGCCACGATTAGGCATTATGGTTAATTTTGAACTTGCAAATTTACTAGAAACTTCATGGGTGATAGAATTTTCTTTGTTCATTTTAATTTTGAACATATTCTTTTTTGCTTGGCGGAGAGCTTTTGCTATTGCTATTGCTGTATCCCCTCCTTTACCTGTACCTAAACCTATTGATCCTTTTTTATCTCCTATTGCAATTGCTACAGCAAATGTCATTCTGCGTCCTCCTGCAACAACACGAGTAACGCGACGAATAGAAACCATTTTTTGATCAAATTCTGGTTTTGGACGTTCAAAAGATGGTCTTGCTCTACGGTCATCACCACCACGCTTTTGAGAATTAGTTGGTTTACTAAAATTACGGTTATTTGTTGTATTTTGTTTTGGTTTAGCTGTATCCATATATTATTAATTAAAATTTAAGACCTGTCGCACGAGCAGAATCTGCTAGAGCTTTTATTCTACCAGTGTATTTAAAACCATTACGATCAAAAACACAAGATTTAATACCTTTGGTTATTGCCTTTTTTGCAACTTCAATACCAACATCATTAGCTCTTTCTGTCTTTGTTCCTTTTTTCACTTTTAAATCAGAAGCAGAAACAATAGTTATACGATTTATATCATCAATAATCTGAGCATACATAAAATTATTAGATCGAAAAACTGAAAGTCTTGGAGTTTCACTAGTTCCCATAATTTTTGTACGGATTTTTTTCTTTAATCTTATTCTTTTTTCTATCTTCTTGTTTTTCATAAATTTTTGTATTAGTACTTATTTAAGCTGCTTTTTTACCTTGCTTACGACGAATAACTTCATCTGAATAACGGAAGCCCTTACCTTTATATGGTTCAGGTTTTTTATTTGCTCTTACTTGCGCAGTAAATGAACCTACTAATTCTTTATCAATACCTGAAACTGTAATATTATTCTTTTCAGCTGTAACAGTAAGCCCTTCTGGTATTTTGATTTTAACTGGATGAGAAAACCCTAAAGCTAAATTTAAAAATTGACCTGCAACTTCTGATTTAAATCCAACTCCTTCTAAAATAAGCTTCTTGGTGTAACCTTCATTAACTCCAATTATCATATTTTTAACATGTGAAGCATATGTACCCCAAAGAGCATTTACAGTTCTATCTCCTTCTTTATTTGGAGTAAAAGTAATTTCATTACCATTAATATGCAATGTCACATCTCCAGGAAAATCACGAGTAAGTGATCCTTTTGGTCCTTTTGCACTAAAAGTAACTCCAGAGAGCTTAACTTCTGTACCGGCGGGAACTATAACTGTTTGTTTTCCAATTCTACTCATGTTTTTTAATTCTTAATTCTTAATATTCTTAATTATTTACTCTTACCAGACTTTAAATAATACTTCTCCCCCCACCATTTCCTTACGTGCTTGTTTATCGGTTAAAATTCCTTTTGGTGTTGAAAGTACAGTTAAAACATATCCTCCTCTTGAAGTTTTAATCTCTTTAACTCCTTTATATACACGACAAGAAGATTTAGATACACGATCTACTCCTGTAACCTTTGGTGTACCATCTGTATAAGCTAAAGCTAATTCAAGAGTAGGAAAACCTTTCTTCATCTTCTTTGCAACTGCTTTAAGATAACCCTCTTTAACTAAACATTCAGCAATAGAAAATTTAATTTTTGAATGAGGAACAACAACAAATTCGTGTCCTACACGACTTGCGTTTTTTATCATATTCATCATGTTTGCGATTTGATCCATATATTTTTTGACAGGTTCTAATTTTTAGTAGATAGTTTTTAGTATTTTTAATACTAGAATCTAGAAACTAATTATATAACCTAATTTTAATTACCAACTTGATTTTCTTACTCCTGGAAGCATTCCTTCATTTGCAAGTTCACGGAAACAGATACGACACAAACCAAAATCTCTCATATATGAATGAGCTCGTGAACATCGAAAACAACGATTTGTTTCTCGTGTGCTAAATTTTGACTTCTTTAAATGTCTTGCTGTAACTGATTTTTTTGCCATATAAATTAGGTTCTAGTTGCTAGGTTCTAGTGACTAGTCATGAGAATGATATCTCGTTTATTTTCTTAAAGGTATTTAACCCCTTAAGGAGACAAACGGATCTAAAACTCATGTCCTCCCATACTATCAGATAGTTTAAATCCTGTCAAATTAAAAAAGAACCTGCAAGGGCAAGTTCTTTCTCTTAAGATAAAAATTAAATATTGGAATAAAATTTAACAGCTTTTTTTGCTGCTTCTTTTCTTGCCTCAGAATCATTTGAAGCATTTTCATAAGCGTCATGTATTTCCTGAAGTGAATTAGCTTTTAAAACTTCAAGAAGTGAAAGCTGGTCCCATTTTTCTAGGATAATCTTGCTTACCTGAGAACCAACAGGCGCAAAATAATAAATTTCGCGCATTGCCTTACCAGAACTAATATTTGATACTTCTTTAGTAAGAAACATCTCAAGTTTATTAAAAGCTGAAGATTTTACTTCAGAATGATTTGGTGCATAGTCGTAAGCCTCTCGTATTTCTTTAAGAGTACTTGCTTTTGAGACCTCAAAAAGTGATAATTTTTTCCACTCATCTAACCCGTCACGACTATCCCGATAAGGTCTCAATTCGTAAATTTTAAATATTTCTTTCGCAGTACGAGCATTTGTGATCTCTTGTTTGTACAATTCTACCCATTTTTCATAGGCTCCCTTTTTTGTTTCAGAATACTTATCCCTTGGTAGATAAAATTCATAAATATCCCTTATTTCTTCAGGTGTTTTACAAAGTTCAATCATTTTTTCCAGGGCTTTTTCTTGTACCCCATGATTAACATATATATTCCCGTAGATTTGTTTGTAAACTTCTTTCATTTCATCAAGATTTTTACAAAGTTCAATCATTTTTCCCAGGGCTTTTTCTTGTATCCCATGATGAGCAAAGGCATTCTTATAGACTTCTTTTAATCCAGAAATAGTCTCGCAACAAGTAATCCATTTTTCAAAAGCAACTCGTTGAATTTCAGAATCGTTCGGAATATTCTCATACACTATACGTATTTCTATTAGAGAATTTGTTTTTGGAATTTCAATAAGGGATAATTCCTTCCACCTTTTGAAGGCTTCATCTTTTACTTGTGATCCACCTAGTAGGGAATGGTAAATATTTTTTAATTCATGAATTGAAGATACCTCATACACATCATCAAAAGAAACCTGGCTACTCTCCATTAGTAATTCAATGGGGATACCAGTCTCAAACGCTATTTTTTTAAGATCTTCCATATTATTTATTTTTTAAAAAGATTTTAGTTTTATTTATACTACCATAGAAAGTATACTCAGTCAACAAACAATTATTTATTCAAATAAATACATAAATAATATTATTACAAAACTATTTTCACTTGAACCGGGTTCAGGAGAGGGGTTCAGGAGAGAAGCTTCACCTCTATCTGAGGAGTTTTTGAGCAATATCAAGATCTTCAATAGTGTTTATTTGTAACCATTCTTTTAAAATCACATATGAAACATCTGAAGTATTAGCAAACAAAGTATGAGGAATCCCCGCTTCTCCTTGTTCATAATAAACTGGTTCATAAGATAAAAAATCATTGGTCAAAGTAAAAGATCCAGAAAAACATGGTAATTCTTTATCATATTCATTTTCATTTTGTCTTCTAAAAGAAATAATTTTCTTATTTTTTTCATCTAAATCACAAGTCCTATAACGACTTGCCAACTTTTTATAGCTAAGCCCATAAGCTGGAGAGTCAATTTTGATCAAATTTTCTATATCATCTTTCAAAAAAATATCATCTCCGTTTAAAACTAAAAATTTATCCTCATTCAACAAAAAATCTTTAGCTGTCATTAAAGCAAAATAAGTCCCTTTTTTGTTTTCATCTTGAAATAAAAGTTTTATATTTGCTTTTATATTTATATTTTTTAAATATTCATTAAACAAATCCTCATGTTTCTTTTTGATTATTATAAAAACTTGATCAATCTGACTAGGTAATGACAAAAGAATATAAGACAATATTGGCTTATTGTTTATTAAAATAAGAGGTTTTGGAATTATTTCTGTAATAGGCTTTAGTCTTTCTCCATCACCGGCACACAAAATAATAGCTTTCATAAATAAGATTATAACATAAAAGCTCAATCCGAATATCGAATTGAGCCTTTAAAATACATACCCATTAAAACAAGTAATGTCATTAAGTGATCCTGATTTTTTTCCATTTAAGAAATTAAAAATCAATCTTATGCTCCCTTCATGAACTTCTCCGTTTTGGGCTAATTTCATTATTTTTCTAAAATCCATAATATGAACCTTAGATACTTCCTCGGGGTCATTAGTCCCAAGTTCTGGGGAAAAATTAAGTCTCACCACAAAAAGGTGATTCTTGTTTATTATCCCATTGGGTCTTAATTTTTCAAAAGAACCAATATTAACAAAGTTTTTTTCAGGAAGATCTAAATCTACTTCTTCAAATAACTCTCTTTTGATTGCTTCTTCTTTGGATTCTCCAAATTCAATCCCACCACCAGGAAGACCATACTTTCTAATTCCTGTACCAGTTCCCCTATCATTAAAATCTTGAACTAAAAGATATTTCTGATCAAACTGACCATAACCTCTTTTAATCAAGACGATACACAAAACTCCATCTTTAGTTATGGAGTTTGATAAATTTTTTATCTCTTCCATAGCTACTAGATTTAATTATTTTATCTTAAACTAACATATAAACTACAATTAATCAATTAAAAAATGACTTCAAATTTATTAGCTATATATAGTGGATTCATATATATTTGTCAAAATAAAAAAGTAACTATATAATTGGAATATATGGTTAAAATCAACCCAGAAGAAAATGATTCCGCAAAAGATTTAATTTTTATTTTTTTTGGAGGTGGGATGAAGGGCGTATTTGGAGCGGGAGTTGCTACGACGCTTGAAAAACTTAATCTTTATGACAGAATTCATAGTGTCTATGCTGTTTCGTCCGGTGCACACGATGCAGCGTTTTTATTGGCAAAAGGGACACAAATAGGGTCAACTATTTATTATGAGGATCTTATGATTAATAATAAATTTATAAAAAATGATAAATCAAAATTTTTTTATAAATTATTTAAAAACTCAATAAATAAAAAAATGAGGGTTAATAAACTAATGGATATTGATTATTTAATAGATGTCGAAAAAAATAAAAAAATATTAGAAATAGAAAAAATTTCTGAATCAAAAATCCCATTTTTTATTAGACTTTTTAATTGTAAAACAAAGAAAGAAGAGTGGGTAGATGGTAAAACAGATATTTTTTTGAAACTACAGGCAGCGGTTGCCATAGTTCCATTTTATCCAAATACAATAAAAATAAATGATACAAAATATTTTGATGGTGATGCATTATCAAAGATAATAGACCCTGTGTTAGAAAAGGTTATTAATGATAATAATGATAAAAAAATATTTATTATCATAAATACTTCTAGAAATAATATATTTTCAATAATGTCCATGGTAGAAAATTCATTATGGACATTATTGCTTCTGATTTTTTTTAAAAAAAAATATATATTCGATAAACTAAATTTTTTTAAAGAAAAAAAGAAATTAGACAAATATTGCAAACTACCAAATGTAAAAATAATTGATCCTGATTTTGATATATCTGAATTTTGTGTAGATAAAGACCAAGAATTTAAACTCTATCAAAATGGAGTAGAAAAAACAAAGATAATTATGTTTAAAAATATCAAAAAATAATCATGTATCATATAAAAAATATATATAATTCTAAAAATGAGAAAGATAAATATGAAACTTTCCATAAAATATTAGGAATTGTCTTTATCTCTATTGGGGTAATATTTTATATAACACCCCTACCTGGAACAACCATATTAATTATCATCGGATTTATATTATTAATAGGAGAAAAAAGAACTAAACATTTTTTAAAAGAAATTTTAGGTAAGAAAGTATTTAAATATTTAAAAATTAATAAAATAATTAAAAGATATAATGAAGAAAATAAATAAGATTGCCGTATTGCATATAATAATCATTTTAGCTATATATACTATGCCTTGGTGGCTTGATTGGAAATTAATTGTTGTTTATGGACTTTTCAATTATTTACAGATTCAGATACTCGGTGGTTGTGTAATTTCACAATTACAATTTAAAGATAAACATGAGGGATTTTATCGTCATTATATAAATAAATATTTTCCTCAAAATAAAATCACCGATAAACATCTAAATTTACTTCTTGATTATATACTCCCTATAGTCTTAATTCTTGTAGGTTATATAGTACAACATTAATAAATATCGCAATAAAAAAACAGAGTAAGGTCTTGCCTTACTCTGTTTTTTTATTTTATTTCTTAAATGGTACGCCGATTATTTCAAAGAAATCTGTTGCTTCTGCTTTAGTTTTTGCTGTTGTCACAATTGTGATAGCAAGACCAAACACATCTTTTAATTCTTCGTCTCCAGTTTCAGGGAATATTGTGTGTTCTTTAATGCTCATTGTAAGATTACCAATATTGTCTACGATTTTTCTTTCTATTCCACGGAAGTCTTTAGTTCGAGGGATAGCAACATTAATTAATTTATCTAAAAATCCATACATGCGTGCTCCACGAAGAGTAACCATTACTCCAACAGGATCCCCAATACGAATTTTAAAAGAAGCAATTGATTTCTTTGCACTTTTTGTTGCAGGGCGTTGACCAGTAATTTTAGCAAGTCTTTCTAAAACAAGTTTATTGTGATCTTTATTTCTTTTAAGTCCAGAGCCTGTCCCAGAAGCTATAACCACCTTAACTAAACGAGGTGAAGCCATAACATTCTTATAACCATATTTGGCTTTAAGAGTATTAAATGATTTTTTTTCTTTTTGTTTAATTGTTTCCATTGTATTTAAAATCTTAATTCGTAATTATCTTAATCTCTTTTAGCAACATTTGATACGTGAATAGGCATAGCTATTTCTAAAATTTGACTCTGATCGCCTTTATTTTTAGCTTTATGAGCTTTTTTTCTCATATTAACACCCTCAACAATAACTTTATTTAAAGACGGCAAAGACTTAAGAATTTTACCTTTCTTTCCTTTGTTTGATCCTGCTATAACTATTACGTTGTCTCCTTTTTTAATCTTCATAATATTTAAAATTCTTAATTATCTAAATAACTTCTTGAGCGAGGGATATAATTTTCTGATAACCACGTTCGGCTAGCTCACGAGGTATTGGTCCAAAAACACGACCACCCTTAGGATCAAGTTTATCTTTTTCAAGTATAACTACCGCATTATCATCAAAACGAATATATGAGCCATCTTTTCGGCGATATGATTTAACTGTTCGAACAACAACTGCTTGGCAGACATCTTTTTTCTTTATCATTTTTCTTGGTTCAGCAATTTTAATAGAAATGATAACCTTATCTCCAATTCCAGCATATCGACGTTTAGAAGAACCAAGTATTTTAAATACCTTTCCGATTTTACCACCGGCATTGTCTGTAATATTTACTATTGTTCCATCTTGAATCATATTTTTGAGTAAGTTTTAGTTTCTAGTCTTTAGGTTTTAGTGAATTTAATCTCTATAACCTCAAACCTAGAACCTAGAACCTAATTTATTTTATTACTTTGAAATGTTTATCTTTTGACATCGGTTTTGTCTCTTCTATTTCGACACTATCTCCAATTTTCTTACTATTATTCTCATCATGAGCTTTGTATTTTTTTGTTTTCTTTATTCTCTTCCCGTACTTCTTGTGCTCAACGAATCGTGTAACTTCAACAACAACAGTTTTATCCATTTTATCAGAAGTAACTACACCTTTTAAAACTTTATTTGTTTTTTTAATTTGTTTTTCCATATTTTTATCTCGCAACTAT
>Ga0247840_10010297_pt1 | contig 11716 bp, 13 predicted proteins | sample LaCruzMarch2015__FD_192404 | JGI IMG/M metagenome (GOLD analysis project Ga0247840, IMG submission 192404) | Freshwater microbial communities from meromictic Lake La Cruz, Castile-La Mancha, Spain - LaCruzMarch2015_17m | ecosystem: Environmental > Aquatic > Freshwater > Lake | place: Spain...
TTTGTTTGGATCCAACATATGTACAAGTTTTAATGAATAATACCCGTGTTACCACACGGGTATTATTCATATTAAGACGTTGTCTTTAAATGTACACCCCAGCGATGCTGGGGGTTTATATTATTAAGCAAAAACCGCCGAGTGGCGGTTTTTATCAGACCTATTTATACTAGCGGACACACCGCACCAAAAAATGATCGACGCCGCGATTATGATAGTCGTTACCAACATAGCAAGCATAGGAGTGTATAATAACAAACCAGGCATAGCCCTTATAGTCCGAGGAAAAGGGAGTAGAAGACCAATAGCCGTCTAGCTGCAAATTATTAGTTTTTCTAATATCTTCTATAATTTTTTTTAAATCTTCTTCTGAAACATCTTTTTCTTGGGCTTCATTAAATGGTTTCAAAACTTCTTCCCACTCTTCTTTAGTTGGTAATCTCCAAAGTTTTTCTCCTTCTTTTAATGTTTTATTTAATTCTGCAATTTTTTCTTGAGCATCACTCCATGACATATCTCCTAATTCTGGTCCCCATTCAAATGATAGACCGCCTTCAACGTTTTCTGTTTGTTCAATATTTCCACCTCCAACATCATCTGGTCTTTGTTCAAAAGGCTTTGGTTGTTCAAACTGCATTGGTTTTTCCATATTAAATAATTATTTATTAATACCCTATATTCTACCCCCCCCCGAAGCCATTCTGGCAAGGGTTTAATTAGTAGCCTTTATTGGGCAATAATAAAAGCAAAAATACTTATTATGGGTTGCTCCGCAGACAATTTGGCTTGTTCAAAAATCTTGTCAAAGATTTTTGCAAATTGTCGAGGATAGAGCGAAACTTTTGCTAGAAAAAGTTGAGCGGTAACCCGTAATAAGTATTTTTGCTTATCTTATACCTCAAAACACTCACCTACTTCAGGATGTACAGCATCAACGTCTAAATTATCACGCAATTTTTGCACCAAAAATAGAGAAGATTTTGATTCACCCATTACTACGAAAACTTTTTTAACGCGCTCGGCGGTGCTTTCTACAAACTCCACTAGATGATCAGAGTCCATGTGTGAAGAATATCCGTTCACTGTTAAAATTTCAGCCGAAACAGGAACTTTTTTGGCATCAATCATAATGTGCTTCTCACCCTGTTGAATCATGCGGCCAAGAGAACCTGCTGCCTGATAACCAATAAACAAAATAGCATTCTTGGGATCAGATAAATAATGTTTTTCATGATCAAGAATTCGTCCACCAACAGACATTCCAGAACTAGCGATAATAATTTTTGGTCCGGGAGTTTTATGAATCACCTGAGAATCCATTTTATCCATAGTTTTGATAAGTTTTGGAAAGTCAAAAATATCATCCCCTTTCAAAATTCGTTCTTGAACTTGTTCATTAAAATTTTTAAACTGGCTAGCATAAACATCGGTTAATTTAATACCGAGCGGCGAATCAAAAAACACTGGCACTGATTTAACAATATGACCTTCAATTAAATCGTTCATTTCATGAAGCAAAACCTGAGTCTTTTCCAAAGAAAACACAGGAATAAGCAAAGTCCCCTTTCTATCAATAATCTTGTTCATTATTTCTGCCAACTTTTCTTTTCTCTCAATTTTACCTTCATGATTTCTATCTCCATAAACACTTTCCATAACTAAAATATCAGCATCGTCTATTTTTTCTACGTTACGAATTAGTGGTGTTGGGGAATTTCCCAAGTCACCAGTGAAAACCAAATTTTTATTTTCTTTTTTATCTTTTAAAAATACCATGCCGGAACCCAAAATATGACCAGCGTCCTTAAACATTACATCGAATCGTTCATTAATCGTCAAAGTTTCATGGTAATCAATTGATTGCCACAGAGACAAAGCGAGCTCGACATTATCCTTAGAATACATCGGTTTAATATCTTTTTTTCTGGCCGTGTCACTAATAACATTCAAAGCATCTTCAAACATGAATGGCACAATTTCCTGAGTGGGCTTGGTGGAAATAATTCGACCGCGGAAACCATCTTTCACAAGTTTTGGAATACGACCAATGTGATCTATGTGTGCGTGAGTGACAATCAAAACATTTATATCGTGCGGATTATATTTAAAGTCATCATAGTTTGGATCATGTTCATTTTTATAAAACCCTTGTGCTAAACCACAATCAACCATAATTCGAAAATCCCCATCCTGTAAAACGAAATTAGCGCCCGTAACAGAATCGACTCCTCCATAAAAACAAAGTTTTAATTTTCCTTCTGACATATTTTATTTTTACTATATAAATAAACTGCAATTGCTCCGATTGTGTCATTTATCAAATCTGCCATTGTATCAATTTGATCTTCGTAAATATTAGTAAAGCCCATATACAATTCCCACAATTCCCAACCTAAACCTATAATCAAAGTTACGCCGAGAGCTGCGGAAAAAACTACGATGGGTTTTTTAATAGAGAAATTGAAAAATTTAGAATCATAAATAAAAAATAAAGTTATAAGAGCGATCAATGCTCCACCCATAAGATGCATAGCGATATCAAACCACCAAATATTCCAATACAAAGACAAAGAGAGTGCTATTTTATGTAAAACCGCCACTGAAATACCTACAAAAAAAATTTCCGCTAGCAATATTCTTTTCACCATTAAATTATATCATAAGAAATTAATAATTTTGATACTAAAAAACCGCCCTTTCGGGCAGTTTCTTAGCGGGGCCATGAATGAAACCCTAGCGTAATGCAAGTGGGTATTCTCAGCCATAATGCCACGGCACCTGGCGATTTTGAACGACCCTAAGGTTTCATAATCTAGAAAAACATTCGATGACCCTACTTAATTATATTCTCTTTACAGGTTTTGTCTAATTTATTTAAATTTTTAATTTTTAAAAACCATAAAAACTACTTTACCTTAAAATGTTTCCTTAAGAGATTCGCGACCTCATAAGCCTGAGGATTTTCAAAAGTTTCTGCATAATCAATAGCGGTAAGCCTTGCAGGATTAGGGACTAGCAATGCTCCTTTTTCCAAAAGAAACTCAACCATTTCTATATCAGGATATTTAGCTACTACCTGCATTACATGTATAAGAGGTGTAAGTCCTCGATTATCAACACTGTTTGGATTAGCACCATATTCAAGTAACGCTCTTGCGTTATCATAGTTTCCATCTGAAAGCGCTATATCTAATGGGGTTTCTCCTCTTCCATCTTTTATATCAACATTGGGTTTATATTTTAAAATTTCTTTAAGATAAATTGAATCAGGGATCATGGATGCAATATGAATTGAACTATATTCATATCGATGAAGCTCTATGCCATCTGAAGGTCCAAAAGTTCTTTTATTTGGATCAGCTCCATTTTTTAATAAAAGAGAAGCTGTATTTAAATGAAAATTCATAATAGAAAGCATAAGCGGGGTATATCCTTCATTATCCTGTGTATTAACATCAGCCTTTTTACCCAAAAGTCTTTCAACAAGTTCCATTTTACCATCTTGAGAAGCTTGAAGTAATCTATGATTTAAAAAACTTTGTGAGTTTTGTACAGTTATGAAAATAACAGTCAAAATAACTAACAGGATAATGCCAATTATAATTTTTATTAATGATTTCATTTTTTAAATTTTAGCTATTCCAAATCACCATCAATATTAACGTCGTATAAAATTTGTTCTTGTATTAAACGATAATTAATTACTTTTTCAGACGCAAACCAATGAGGAATTTCTTTTTTAGCATCTTCTACAGAGCCAGAAGCATGAATAAGATTTCTAACAGATCGTCCATTTAGATCACTCATCTGATATGAATCCAAAACAAAATCACCACGAATAGTTCCAACGTCAGAAGAAAGAGGTTCTGTGCTTCCGACAATCTTTCTTACAATTGATACTGCGTGCGCTCCTTGCCAAACCATCGAAACCACAGGACCAGAAGTCATATATTTAACCAAATTATTTAAAACTTTTTCACCGGCTTTAGCAGGATCATCAAATGGACATTCAATACCTTTTTTTTGATAAGCCTCCATGCTTTTTTGACCAGCCTTTACACACCATTCTGGATCAACTAAATAATGAGCGCGGATTTTTTCTTCAGTCGGCACATTCATATCAATAGCCACCAATTTCAAACCAACTCTTTCTAAACGTTTAACGACTTCCCCTATCATACTTCGTTGAATACCGTCTGGTTTAATAATTACTAAAGTTTTTTCTTTGCTAAAATGCATGTTTATTTGGTTAATTTTTAAATTTATCTATCGCTTCAAAATGTACATCAATACCCATCTTTTTACAAGCGTCGATATATCTTTTAATATGGGGTTGTGGATTTTTCTTATACTCATCACTATCCAAAGATAATCCAAATTCATCAATCTCTTTTATCTCTGGGTATTTTTCGCTTAATTCTTTTCTATTTTTTAATAAATCTTCCCATTCCTTTTTAAATTCTGGACCTGTTTTTCCAAGGAAATTTTCAGCAAGATCTTGAAAATCAGGACGATCAATATTTACTAAAAGAAAAAGTATATTGTCATTAATGGAACTTTTATGAGCTGCCCTGAATCTTTTGACAAAAGATTCTAGCTTAATTAGGTGCTCAGACATCACACCAATTCTAGGATTATCAACATTAGGATTAAATGACCAAACACCATAGTTATCTAGAGCTGAAAATTTAAACTCGGTTTCAGGATGAGTTTCTGTAGTAATAATAGCTTGCCAAATATCTTGAGAGGACGGTGGAGCAGGACTAGTATCTCCACCCTTATCACGATTTTCATTTGGATGAGTATGAATTATTTCTATTTCCTGTGTTTTTTCATTAGATATTTTTTCTATTCTTTTTGGGTCAAAACTTAAATGATCAGAGGATCCTTGGTTATTCCAGTAAAATTTCTCGTTACCATTTTGATATAAAACTCTAATTGCCCCACTTTCTTTATTTGTAGCCTGAACTTTTTCATGCATCTCTATCATGGCGTCTTTATATTTTGGTGAATAAGACTCAGATTGTTTTTCAACACCTTCAGCACTTAAACCCTCTAAAGCCAAGCTACTGAGTGCTCCTGCAGCCAATAATGATTTTGCGGTTTTTTCTAAATTACCCATATATTATATAAAATCTTGTTCAAAAACACTTTTAGGTTTAGGTTTTTCATATTTTTTCATAATTTCAGCATTAACTTCATCAAAAGGACGGCCGTATTTCAAATATGAAAGTTCTTTCAGTGACTCAATTTTACTCTTATCACCCTGTAATTTTCCAAGAGCCCTAATATTAAAAGGTTTGATTGGCACACCACCAGACAACATTTTCATATAACAATTATAGTTATCAATATTCATAATATCTTTGGCTGTAAAAGTTGGTGCAAAAATACTTTCCAAATATTTGGCGTCATCAACAGAGACACGGTAAACTGCCATAGAACCAACGTTACCGAAAACAGAATTTTTAATACCTTCATCCAATTGAGCAATAAATTGATGAGCCATGTTCAAGGATAATTTATATTTTCGAGCTTCTGACAAAATTGTAGAAATAGAATTAGTAGTCACGTTTTGGAATTCGTCGATATACAAATAGAATGGTGAAATTTCTTTTGTGCCAAGAGAATCAACACGTGAAAGCGCGGCCATTAAAATTTTACCAACAAGAATAAGACCAATTAAATTGGAGTTGATTTCACCCAAACGGCCCTTAGACAAGTTCACCAGCAAAATTTTCTTCTCGTCCATTATTTTTCTAAAATCAAAACTAGATTTTTCTTGAGCAATAACAGGACGCATAATATCGTTAGCCAAAAAGACATCGAATTTTGATACGATATAAGGCACAATATTAGCGAGTGATGCTTCACCCCCAGCTTTGTCAGCAATTTCCCGCCAGAACTGAACCACGATTGGGTTTTTACAGCGCGACAATTTCAAATCTCGAAAAGCTTTATCAGACATCACTCGAGAAACTTCAAGCAAAGTGTTTCCTGTTTCAGGATCTTCGATAACAAGCATGGTTGAATTTCTGAAATACTGTTCAAACATTGGACCCATAGATTCTGGATTTCCTCCATATAATTTCTGGAAAATACTAAACATTTCGTTTACCACAAAAGTTTTTTGTTCAGGATATCGAACATCATACTCCAACATGTTCAAGGCCATTGGTCTTTCTGTATAAGCAGGATCAAAATAAATAACATCTTCATATCTTTCTGGAGGAATTATAGACAAAAGCTCTTGAATATCGGAACCGTGGGGATCAATTAAACAAACTCCTTCTCCGTTTTTAATATCTTGCTCCAACATGTTTAGGAGAATTGTTGTTTTACCTGTTCCAGTTTGTCCAATAACATAAAAGTGTCGTAATCGATCAATTGGATCAAAGTGAATTGGAGTTTCTAAATTACGATGATTATTGTGTCCAAGCAAAACTCCATTTGTAGAAATTTCAAGCGGTGCGGGTGCAGTCGCAGATTTCAAAGTCTTCAGCTGTGGCGATAAATCTTTTTGTTCCGACGGGAAATGAAAAACAGTGGCGCACTCTTTCAAGTTCATGGGTAAATCATAGTCTTGATTAAATTGTCGATAAGAAAAATCTTTGAAAAGTTGTCCAGCTCTTGAACCTTCAAATAAATCAAATTTAAATTTATTGCCAACAGTGTTTTCGAATTGATTAAAAGCAGATTCAATTTCATGTAAAACTTCTTTAGCTCGTGGTGCAGTTTTAGCTGAAGTAACAATACGAATATTAGTTGAAACAACCTGACTTGCAACTTTTTTCTTTACAGATTCCAAGTCGTTGGCTTTAATTTTAGGAGAAGAATCCTTGTCTTTCTTTTCAGAACCAATAGAGCCCACCTGTTGAACAGCCTTAGAAAGATGTTTCATCATCTTACTTCCAAAGGTATTTCTAATAAACATTTCATCGCCAGCATATTCCCCTTTTTCTAATTTTGTAACCGCTTTGTGATAATTTTTTATGTAGAAGCTTCCGACCGGCTTGAAAATAAATTGAATGGAAGCCGCTTCATCTTTGATATGTAATTTAGAAAAAACATTTAAAATAACTTTGATTGGATCATTGGTGAATTCTTCATAAGTTTTTATAGATTTGGCTGGGGCCGCGTGAAATTTTGCATAAGCTCCAACTGAAGATCCTTCTTCGTTAAACACATTGAAATCATTTGTTTGTTCAAAAATCTTAGCTTCAGCAAAAATAGACAGCAATTGCTTTTCAAAAAGATCTTTATATTTATTAGAAACAGAAATATAGAAAATAAATTGTCGACTACCAATAGCATTAGCCACTTCCAAAGTTAAATATTCATCAGTCAGAGAAAGCATGCCGGCATAAAATTGTTCCATCAATGCAAATAATTCTTGAATATTTACATCATCTTCCCCGCCATAATCTGGTAAAGTAACCTCGAACAAAGTTCGACCCAAAGTTTTTGATAAAGGATTTTTTTCATCAAGCCCCTTAACCACGAAGCCTGCTTTTATGTACTGAACCAAAAAACGATGGAAGTCGTCTTGAATATGAGGATCATTCATCATTCCAACAAGCGATAAGACATTTAAAATGCCCTTTGTTTCTACCATTGAAATAAGTTCGGCCATTTTATCGTCATGAGTTTCTGGAGCAAGTTCCAAAACAATTTCTTCTTGCATTTTTTCAGGCACTAAATGACCTTTGTGTAATTTTTCAACAGGATCGTGTTTTTTATATTGCTCTAGAGTTTGAGAAATTATTTTTTCAGTATCAGGTTTATAATTAGAACCTTCTAAAACTTGTTTCTCTTTTTCAGCCACTACTTTACGCAAATAAGACAACTCCTCTTCAGGAGAATTAAATTTTTCCGAACTAGCGAAATTAACTTTTTCCATTACAAATATTATATCAGAAAAAGTTTTTAATGTTTTTAAAAGTTATTAAGATTATCCTATTTCTTGAAAATTGTTTCTAATAAAATGTTCAATAATTCCATCTTCTAAATCAAGTCTCTCATCACAAGTAACGGCTTTATCTAAATCAAATCTTAATAAATGAAAAAATGCACAATTTTCAACAGTCTTAATTCCATATAAATCTTGAAGTTTGTGCAAAAAAATAGTAATTTCATCATGAACAACAAGACCTCTTTCATTAATAACACTTTCTAATTTTTCAAAAAATACCTTCTGAACTTCTCCAAAATGTTTTTGGGCTTCTAAATTAAAAGAAGACTCGACTACTTTTGGCGGTCCTTGTAAAATACTATCTTGATCAAGACTAAAACTTGTCTCATCGTCAAAACCATATTTGAATGTGGGCAAAACTTCTCTCATAAAAAAATTATAACATTATTCTTTGGTCAAAACTAAGGGACCGTCTTTGGTAATAGCGATCGTATGTTCAAATTGTGCTGAAAGCGAGCCGTCTTTAGTTAAATAAGTATAACCATCTTTAGCAACTTTGATTTTTGGTGAGCCAGTTGAAAACATTGGCTCAATAGCAATGACCATACCTTCAATTAAAGTCTCTCCTGTTCCAGCATGGCCGGCATTTGGCACATAAGGCTCTTCATGCAGTGCGTAACCAACCCCATGACCCGTCAAACCTTCGATTACAGACAGGTCAGCAGAGTCAGCCACTCTTTCTATAGCATGACTAATATCACCCACTTTACGGCCAATTAGAGCCTCTTTAATGCCCGCTTGTAGCGCTTCTTTAGTTCGTGATAAAAGATTTCTAGCTTCTTTAGAAATTTGTCCGACTGGAACAGTAATAGCGTGATCGGTAATCATTCCGTCATATAAAAGACCTGCATCCAAACCGACAATATCCCCTTCTTGTAAAGTTCGTGGATCTTCATTTGGAATACCGTGAACAATTTCTTCATTAATAGAAATACAGATATCTGCAGGAAAAGGTCTTTTGGCACCGTAAGGTGTATAACCAAAAAATGGAGACTTTCCGCCTTCTTTAATAATTAAATCGTGAGCAAAATCATTTAAAAATTTAGTATCAACACCTGGTTTTACTTGTTCGGCAGTTATGCGCAAAATTCTGGCAAGTTTTTGACCGCCGATTCTTAACTTTTCTATTTCTGCTGGGGTTTTTGCTTTTATCATTTTTTATTAAAGTTTCGGCCCAATCTAATAAACAATATAATATTTTAATAAATATATCTATGAATCACAGAAGTAATTAGGGTTTGGTACGGCAACCCTTCTTCGGCAGCTTTGGCTTTTATTTTTTGAATATCTCGCTCGGCTAGCCTAATAGTAATAGATTTATTCTTTTTTAAAGTATTTCTGGCAATTTGGGCATATTTTTTACTTTCTTCACCTAAATTTGAAGTGCTTTTAAAAAACCCTGCTTCGTAGGCTTTTATTATCTCTTTTTCTTCTTTTATTAATTTTATATTTTTCATAATAAATATTTTTTAGTTGCTATTTTGTTGGGAATTATTGTTTTTAGAAACACCGTTTCATCTTTTTCTTCAAATGGTACCAAATATGCATAATAATCAATTTTGACAATAAAAATTCTTTGGTTTTTATACTTCTTTTTATTATCAATGATATCTAATAAATTTCCAGTTTCTAAAGCCACAATCACTTCTTCAAAAGAAACATTTCTTTCTTTTTTAAGTTTATGATTTTTTTCTTCATTCCAATCATATACGATCATTTCTAAATATTATCAATATGTACATCATTTGTCAATACATGATTTAAAATGATAATTTAATGATTTTTCAATTTATTGCTTATTTTTTAAATCCAACGACTTCAATATATCTTCTGAAACCTTATCAACCTCCTGCTCACCATTAATTTCGTGAAATTTATGACTTTTGTGGGCGCGATAAAAATCCAAAGCTGGCACTACGTCGGTTTCAAACCAATCAAGCCGAGCGATCACATCTTCCAAATCTTTATCATCATCACGGCCACGCTCTTTCATTCTTTGAATAGCCCAATCTCGACTAACATTTAAATAAACAATATTAACCTCTGCTCTGTTCAGAAATTCGAAAACTGATTCTAAGATTTTGGCTTCGCTTAATCGGCGAGGTGTTCCATCAATCATTAAGTGCTCATCTTTTCTTAAGCTTTGAACCATTTTATCGGTCCAAGCCCAAATTGATAAAAATTCTGGTTGAAGACCGCCCTTACCAGCAATTTCTTTGGCTAATTGACTGGTGTAATTTTTTTCGTTAATTAAGCTTCGGAAACGATCTCCGGCTTCCAAATGAAAAATTTCTCGCTTATCATTATTTTTTAAAAAGTTTTTAAATTGCTCAACTTGAGTGCCTTTACCGCAACCCGATCGCCCAATAAAAACAATGGTTTGAAGGTTCATGAGAATATTGTAGCATATTCATAAAAGCAAAAACCACCGAGTGGCGGTTTTTGGAATAACGCAAATATCGAAAGATACGCTATCCTTTGTTAACGTTTATTGCATAATTAGTATCATCCATTACATTACCATCATTTCCAATAGCCCTAATCCTTATATTTAGAATGGCATTATTTTCGTCTGTAGAAAGAACACTGAAAGGAAGAAATATATCACCAGCACCTCCAACGTCTCCGAGTTGATAATCCTCACCACCGCATATATTTCCCGCAACCTTCGCATTTACTTCACTAATATTTGAGGGGCAAGAAAAATTAAGTTTCCACCATTTTACAGGATTAGAATAACTACTTCCAGACAAATTCAGCTTGAAATTTTTATATTCATCATTTGAACCAACCACAGAATAATTAGCATTAATACTTATTTCTTGAGCTTTTTTTTCAGCATTATTTGAATCATTAGAACTATTTACTTCATTTTCATTTTTAATTATCCTGTTACTTTTTGTTACCTTAAAACTATCACTTGTTATAGAAGTAATAACATTTGCATTTGAATCAGTGTAGTCAACTTCAAGATAATAAGTTCCTGGATTAAAAGATGAACCACCTTTTTCATTACTTGTATCTCTTGGTATTGTAAAAGTAAATGTTGGATATCCTAGACCTGTTTTTCTAAATTCAATAGCACTATATGTAATTGGTCTTGAGGGATTATTATTACCCAGAACTTGTTCACTTCTATTTTTTAGATAAACAAAATAAAGATTTTCTGCCTTGAAATTTCCTGATCTATCAAGAGTTACGGTGACTTTCTCACCCTGTTTAAATGTATTTTTATTTAATGAAATACCTTTAAAAACTGGTGAGGTTGATTGATTGGTGATTGAAACCTGATTGGTTGATTGGTTAATGTTCGAATTTATAGAATTACTATTATTACCACACGATTCTGAATTTATTTTTCCTCGAGTAATTGAGCCAACAAATCCATAGGCAGGCAAAATACTTTTAGCATTTTGATATTTGATTACTGCACCCTGAGTTAAAAGACCAAAATAACCAGTAGGATCAGAATTTAAATAACCTTTTGATTGAAGAAAAAGTTGAAGATCAGAAACTTGACCATTTGTTAAACTATCTTTTGAAGCAAGTCTTAGATCGTAACTTAAATTAGTACAAATATTTCCTTGTGTTCCAAGAGGATCTACGTCTCCACTTTGAGCAAATACAGCTGGCACACTAACAAAAAAAGAGAGTGCCAAAATTCCTGATAAAAATATTTTATTCATATTTATTATTTTAAAAAACATTATTAATAATTAAGTATACCCCCCCGAAACCATTATG
>Ga0247840_10010300_pt1 | contig 11713 bp, 7 predicted proteins | sample LaCruzMarch2015__FD_192404 | JGI IMG/M metagenome (GOLD analysis project Ga0247840, IMG submission 192404) | Freshwater microbial communities from meromictic Lake La Cruz, Castile-La Mancha, Spain - LaCruzMarch2015_17m | ecosystem: Environmental > Aquatic > Freshwater > Lake | place: Spain...
TTATAACACTGTAGCCCTAATTACTCAACGATTTCAGCAACTACTCCAGCTCCAACAGTTCTTCCACCCTCACGGATAGCGAACTTAAGACCTTTTTCCATTGCTATTGGGTGTATAAGTTCACAGTTCATCTCAATGTTATCTCCAGGCATTACCATCTCTACACCTTCAGGCAAGTGACATGCTCCTGTGATATCTGTTGTTCTGAAATAAAATTGTGGCTTGTATCCTGTAAAGAATGGAGTATGTCTTCCACCCTCTTCTTTAGTAAGGATATACACTTCTGCTTTAAATTTTGTATGAGGCTTGATTGATCCAGGCTTAGCAAGTACTTGTCCTCTTTCTACATCATCCTTTTTTGTTCCTCTAAGTAGTGCTCCTACGTTATCTCCTGCTTGACCTGAATCAAGTAGTTTTCTGAACATTTCTACTCCAGTTACTGTAGATTTAGTTGTAGGTCTAATTCCAACGATTTCTACCTCTTCTCCAACTTTACAGATTCCTCTTTCGATTCTTCCTGTTACTACTGTTCCACGTCCAGTAATTGTGAAAACGTCCTCGATTGGAAGTAGGAATGCTCCATCTACCGCTCTTGTTGGTGTTGGGATATAGCTATCAACTGCATCCATTAACTCCATTAATTTTGCAACGTATTTCTCGTCACCTTCCATAGCTTTTAGTGATGATCCTGCAATAATAGGTACATCATCCCCTGGGAATCCATACATAGTTAGAAGCTCTCTTACTTCCATCTCTACTAATTCAAGAAGCTCTTCATCATCTACCATGTCTGCTTTGTTTAGGTATACTACGATATAAGGTACTCCAACCTGACGTGCAAGTAGGATATGCTCTCTTGTTTGTGGCATTGGACCATCAGCTGCTGATACAACTAGAATAGCTCCATCCATCTGTGCTGCTCCTGTGATCATGTTCTTAACATAATCCGCATGTCCTGGGCAATCTACGTGAGCGTAGTGTCTTTTCTCTGTTGAGTACTCGATGTGAGCGGTATTGATTGTGATACCTCTCTCTCTTTCTTCTGGTGCTTTATCGATGTTATCAAAATCAACTTTTTCTGCAAGTCCTTTTTCTGATAATACTTTTGAAATTGCTGCTGTTGTTGTTGTTTTACCGTGGTCTACGTGACCGATTGTTCCAATGTTTACGTGTTCTTTACTTCTGTCAAATTTCTCTTTAGCCATTTTATCTTCCTTTCAATATGTTAATTAGACTCTAATTAACGAGATCTCTCTTCCATAATTGCTTTAGCAATGTTGTTTGGAACTTCTTCATATACTTTGAATTCCATAGAATATGTAGCTCTTCCTTGTGATTTCGAACGTACATCTGTAGCATATCCAAACATTTCTGATAATGGAACAAGTGCAGTAACAATTTTAGCTCCCGCTCTGTCTTCCATTCCTTGAATAACACCACGTCTTGAGTTCAAGTCACCAATGATATCTCCCATGTACTCTTCTGGAGTTACAACTTCCACTTTGAAAATTGGCTCAAGAATGATTGGGTTTGCAAGTTTAGCAGCTTTTTTAAACGCCATTGAACCAGCGATTTTAAATGCCATCTCACTTGAGTCTACATCATGGTATGAACCATCAAATAGAGTTACCTTTACATCTTCAGTTGGGTATCCAGCAAGGATTCCGTTTTGAAGTGCTTCTTTAATTCCTTTGTTAACTGGCTCGATAAACTCTCTTGGAATTGATCCTCCAACTACTTTGTTAACAAACTCATACCCTTTACCATGGTTAGGCTCAAGGTCAATCCAAACATGTCCATATTGTCCACGTCCACCTGATTGTTTGATGTATTTGTGTTCAACTCTTGCCGTTCCTTTAATTGTCTCTCTGTAAGCAACTTGAGGTTTACCAACATTCGCTTCTACTTTAAATTCACGTTTCATTCGATCAACGATAATCTCAAGGTGAAGCTCACCCATACCAGCGATGATTGTTTGTCCCGTTTCTTCATCAGTATGCACACGAAAAGTAGGATCTTCCTCTGCAAGTTTTTGTAAAGCAATACCCATTTTTTCTTGGTCTGCTTTAGTTTTTGGCTCAACTGCTACCGAAATTACCGGCTCAGGGAAGACCATTTTCTCAAGAATAATAGGGAAGTCAGGATCACATAATGTATCTCCTGTAACAGTATCTTTCAATCCAACCGCTGCTGCAATATCTCCACAATATACATGGTCGATCTCTTCACGTTGGTTAGCATGCATCTGAAGGATACGTCCTAATCTCTCTTTTTTATCTTTAGTTGAGTTAAGGATGTAGCTTCCTTTAGCCATTTGTCCAGAATAAACTCTGAAGAACGCTAATTTCCCTACAAATGGATCCGTCATGATTTTGAATGCAAGTGCTGAGAATTTCTCACTGTCACTTACTTCTCTTGTCATTGGGGCTTCTGTTTTCATGTCAGTTCCAGATACTGCTGGAATATCTACCGGTGAAGGCATATAAGCAAGCACTGCATCAAGAAGCGTTTGAATTCCTTTGTTTTTAAATGCTGTTCCGCATACTACCGGAACAATTAAGTTAGCAATTGTAGCTTTTCTTAATGCTACCACTAACTCATCAACAGATGGAATTTCACCTTCAAGGAATTTCTCCATTAAAGCATCATCTGTTTCAGAAATAGCTTCTACCATGAAATCACGAGCCATCTCAGCATCATCTTTCAATTCTGCTCTAATTTCTTGCGTTTCGTAGTTAGCGCCCATCTCTTCATTTTTCCAAACAATCTCTTTCATCGTCATCAAATCAACAACACCTTCAAATGCATCTTCTGCTCCGATAGGAATTTGAATAGGCACTGGGTTTGAAGCAAGTTTAGTTTTAATGTCGTTAACACACATATCAAAATCTGCACCGATACGGTCCATTTTGTTAAAGAATGCAATTCTTGGAACTTCATATTTAGTCGCTTGTCTCCAAACAGTTTCAGATTGAGGTTGAACTCCATCTACCGCAGAGAAGACTGCTACCGCACCGTCAAGCACACGAAGTGATCTTTCAACCTCTACGGTAAAGTCCACGTGACCTGGTGTGTCTATAATGTTGATTCTGTGATTTTTCCACATACATGTTGTTGCTGCAGAAGTAATTGTGATACCTCTCTCTTGCTCTTGTTCCATCCAGTCCATTGTCGCTGCACCATCATGTACTTCTCCAATTTTATGGTTTACACCTGTATAAAATAGAACGCGTTCTGTACATGTTGTTTTTCCTGCATCGATGTGGGCCATGATACCAATGTTTCTTGTCTCTGCTAATGATACTTTACGTGCCATTTTTTAAAGCCCCCTAATTAGAATCTGTAATGAGCAAACGCTCTGTTAGCTTCTGCCATTTTATGTGTATCTTCTTTTTTCTTGAATGAACCACCATCAGTGTTAGCTGCTGCGATTAATTCAGCACATAGTTTTTCAATCATACCATACTCTTTTCTCTCACGAGTATATCTGATAATCCAACGCAAAGTAAGTGTTTCTGCTCTTCTCTCACTAACTTCCATAGGAACTTGGTAAGTCGCTCCACCAATTCTTCTTGATTTAACTTCTAGAGTTGGTCTAACGTTTGCTAAAGCTTTTTTGAATACTTCTAAACCGTTTTCACCAGTTTTCTCTTCAATCTTATCTAAAGCTGAGTAGAAAATTCTCTCTGCAATGGATTTTTTTCCATCATACATCATCTTGTTAATAAATTTAGCTACAACAACCTCTCCAAATTTAGGATCAGGTAGGACATTACGTCTTTTCGCTGCGTTTCTTCTTGACATTTAATTCCTCCTACGCTTTCTTAGCACCGTAACGTGAACGGCTCTGTTTTCTGTTAGCAACACCTGAAGCATCGAGTGTTCCTCTGATAATTTTATAACGTACCCCTGGTAAATCTTTTACCCTTCCACCTCTTACAAGTACGATACTGTGTTCTTGTAGGTTGTGTCCAATTCCTGGGATGTAAGCTGTAACTTCAATTCCTGTAGTAAGTTTTACTCTGGCAACTTTTCTTAAAGCCGAGTTAGGTTTCTTTGGTGTAGTTGTGTATACTCTTACGCATACTCCTCTTCTTTGAGGGTTTTCTTTAAGTGCAGGCGTTTTCTTTCTTTCTTCTAAAACTTCGCGCCCTTTACGCACTAATTGACTGATAGTAGGCATTTAAGCCCTCCCTTCGAAAAAATGTTTTGATTTTGAACAGCAAACTAAAAAGCCAAGAGGGTATTTCCGTTCTTCCAAGCACTCTTGACTGTAGCATATTCTTTGGTTAATCCGACGCACCAAGAATTATAGCATATATTTACACATAATTCAACACGACATCCCCTTAAATAACGATTAATTTTATTTAATCACAATTCTTTTTGAATTTTCACCTATATAATGGTATAATAAGGTGTGCAAATTTCACCATATAGATTGCATAATTAAAAAGTTTTTTAAAATTTTATTTATTATAAGGAGTAGACAAAGTGAAAAAAGAAATTACACACCTTCAAAAAGCACGTTATGCTTACAAACCAAAGCTGCCTACAGCATTACAAAGCGGAGCACACGTTTCCATTCTCGTAGGAGAGAAAACCACATCTGTGGCTGATAGCGAGAAAATTCAAGGACTTTTCCCTGCAACATACGGTGCACCAACTCTAACATTTTCAAACGGAGATGCAAAAGCAACAACTCCTGTAAATGTTGGCGTTATCCTTTCAGGAGGACAAGCACCTGGTGGGCACAATGTTATTTCAGGAATTTTTGACGGAATCAAATCTCTTCACTCAGAATCTAAACTTTTTGGATTTTTAGGTGGACCAAGTGGTGTTATTGAGAACAAATACATCGAATTAACTGCAGACATCATCGACGCTTACAGAAATACTGGTGGATTTGACATCATTCAATCTGGAAGAACTAAACTTGAAACTGTTGAGCATTTCAATGCTACAGCTGCAAACTGTACTGCACTAGGAATTAAAGCACTTGTTATCATCGGTGGTGATGATTCAAATACAAACGCAGCACTTCTTGCAGAGTATTTTGCTGCAGAAAACAAAGGAATTAACGTTATTGGATGTCCTAAAACCATCGATGGAGACTTAAAAAATGAGCACATCGAAACATCTTTCGGATTTGATACAGCATGTAAAGTTTACTCAAACATGATTGGAAACATCCAAAGAGATGCTATGTCAGCTCAAAAATACTGGCACTTCATCAAACTTATGGGACGTTCAGCTTCTCACATTGGTTTAGAGTGCGCACTACAAACTCAACCAAACATTACACTTATCTCAGAAGAGGTAGAAGCAAACCAAATGCAACTTAAAGACGTTGTTAACTACATGTCTGACATCATCGTAAAAAGAGCAGAGAAGAAAATGAATTTTGGAATTGCACTTATCCCTGAAGGGCTTGTAGAGTTTATTCCTGAATTCAAAGTGTTAATTCAAGAGTTAAATGATATTCTTGCACACCACGCTGAAGCTTTCCAAGATTTAAGAAATTACGATGAGCAAAAAATGTTTTTAAACAAACACCTTTCAGAACACTCATCATACCTATTCAACACACTTCCTGTTGGAATTCAAACTCAACTTATTCTTGAGAGAGATCCTCATGGAAACGTACCTGTATCTATGATTGAAACAGAGAAACTTCTTATTGAACTTATCAAAGTAAGACTTGAAGAGCTAAAAGAAGAGGGGAAATACAACGGTAAATTCTCTGCAATCAACCACTTCTTCGGATATGAAGGAAGATGTTCAGCACCTTCAAACTTCGATGCTGACTACTGTTATAGTCTTGGATTCAACGCAGCAGCATTAATTGGAGCTGGAAAAACAGGATACATGTCATCAATCAGAAAAATTTCTAAACCTCAAAACGAGTGGATCGCTGGTGGAATTCCAATCACTATGATGATGAACGTTGAAAGACGTCATGGACATGATAAGCCAGTAATCAGAAAAGCTTTAGTAGAGCTTGATGGAGCACCTTTCAAATTCTTCGCAAATTTAAGAAGTGAATGGGCAATCGGAAACCACTACCTATATGCTGGACCAATCCAATATTTTGGACCAAGCGAAGTGGCTGATATCGTAACAAGAACGCTTGAACTTGAGCAAGCAGGAAAATAATTTATGAAAAAATCTAAACCAATTATTGGTTTAGATTTTTTTTTATGATACAATAGAGGTAGATAACACTAAAATTATTTTATTGGAGAATATATGAAAAAAAGCTTTATCGTTTATAGCCTACTCTCTATTTCTCTGCTTTCTTTATCTGCTACAACGAAAATTGTAAGCACAAACACTTCAGGAAGCAGTGCTATAGCACCCTCAACTGGTTCAATTCGTCTCACTCTACAATCCATTATTAATTACGCTCAAACGGGTAGTAATACTGCAATACTCAATCAAATGGATTTACAAGAGTACGAGCAAAGTACTGTTCAATTCAAATACCCTTATACCCTTAATAACAATTTCACATATACCCCTGCGTTTAAAGGAACTGATAATACTCAATATAATGAGACATTAAACTTCGGATATAAAGATTATCAAGGATCATTTAACTACATCTATTCAATTAACAATCTAAATTCACAAAATATCACCGATATTTCATTTGGTAAAAGTATTCAAGATTTTATTTTTGGTCCTTATGAACTAGGTGTGTCACAGGAACCCTATAAATCACAAATTGCCCAGATTAACACCACCATTAAAACCAACAAGGCTATTATTAATGCAGTTACCTATTATTTTAAAGTTTTAGAACAGCAACAGAAAATTGATTTAGATCAAATGGCTATTCAAGTTCAACAAAAGGATCTTGCTTCCGTTAAAGCAAAACAGGCAGGTGGATTTTCCTCTACTCAAGACATTCAACTTAGTCAAGTCTCCCTACAAGAACTCAATAGTACACTTGCTCAAGATACTGCCGCCTATAACATCAATATGAGTAACTTAAAATTTACTCTAAAACTACCAAGTTCAGCTGTAATCTCTTTAACATCTGACTCTCCATATCCCAATATTAATTCAGATAAAATCCAATCACTTCTCAAATCATATAATGCTTTAGCCTTACAAAAACTCTATGCTCAAAATCAAGTGGACACTCTTCAAAATCGCTATGACAGTGTCCACAACAATGATCTTCCAAATCTCATTTTTGGTTTAGGATATAACTGGAGTTTTGGATGGGATGCATTCGCTACCGTTAGTTACAATATTCTTCCATGGACATATAATGGAAGTAAAATCAACGATAACAGTAAACGCAATAAAATTACATTGGCTGAGTCTCAACAAAATATTTCAACAAGTGTTGCCCAGTTTACAGCAGATTTTCAAGATGCCACTGCTAATCTAGCCATTACAAACGCAAAACTTTCAATTAATCAGACAAATTTTAATGCCGCTAAAATAAAATTTCAAAACAACGTTATATCTTATGCTGAATATTTGACCAGCGAACAAAATTATTTCGAAAGTCAAAGAGATTACTATTCAGCAGTTTACAATTATAATATATTAGTTTATACGCTTCTCTATCCAACGTTAGATACTCCAGATAATGCAGCAGGAACAAATAACAAAGAGATATTTTAATCTATCTTTATAAAAAACAGCACTCACCAATCTGGTAAGTGCTATTTTTTATGCGGTGTATTAGAGAATTTACATTATTTAACATTTACACCAATATATTTTACAATATTTGTTCCACTAATTTTAGCAATAATATAAGTTGTTCCAATTCCTACTCCTGTAATTACCCCACGCGAATCTACCGTTGCTGCAGATAAGTTCGAAGAGGTATAAGTTACAACTGCCGTATTTGGAACAGTAACCAAATTTAGAGGCAACTGACTACCCTTTGCTACTTCTACAGAAGATGCTCCCGATAGTGTTGGAGCCTTCACCGTTACTATGCAATCAACCGATACATTTGTACCATTCAATTTTGCTTTGATTGCTGCACTTCCCGCACTTACTAATGTCACTTTTCCACTTGAATCTACTGTCGCTACGGTTGATGCACTGCTACTCCATGTAACACTTTGCCCCTGTGGAACTCCACTTACCACTAATTGTAATGGCTGCGCTCCTAAATACCCTTCAGCAGTAGTTTGTGAAAGTGTTAATTTAGCGATAACATTTACAGTACAGTTTGATCCATTTCCTACTGTCCCTAAAAGTTTTGCATTTATTGTAACGCTACCTGAAGACACTCCTGTTACTTTTCCATTCGAATCTACTGTCGCTATGTTTGGATTACTGCTACTCCATACTATCACTTTTCCTGAAGGATTACTTATAACAGGTATTTGAACGTTTTCTCCGACTTTAACACTCGATAAACTTCCAATTGTCACTATTGGGGCCGGTGTTACATTCAACCCTATCACTTTTGAAACCCCTGTTCCTTTTATTTTTGCTGTGATAAAAGCTGTTCCGCCTGTCAATCCTTGAACATTACCTAATTGATCTACACTTGCTACTGCAGAGTTACTGATACTCCACTCTAATGAAGCATTTTGAGGAATGACTGTTGGGACTATCTGTGTTCTACTGCTTGATTCTTCGCCTAAATTCAGAGCTATTGAAGAATATGAGGCTGTTATTGAAGGTGTTTTTACCGTTACTATACAGTCAGACGATATATTGGTACCATTCAATTTTGCTTTGATTGCTGCACTTCCTGCGCTCACAAATGTCACTTTTCCACTTGAATCTACTGTGGCTACGGTTGGGGCACTGCTACTCCATGTAACACTTTGTCCCTGTGGAACTCCACTTACCACTAATTGTATCGTTTGCATTCCTACTCCCACATACCCTTCAGCGGTAGTTTGTGAAAGTGTTAATTTTGGGATAACGTTTACAGTACAGTTTGATCCATTTCCTACTGTCCCTAAAAGTTTTGCATTTATTGTAACGCTACCTGAAGACACTCCTGTTACTTTTCCATTCGAATCTACTGTCGCTATGTTTGGATTACTGCTACTCCATACTATCACTTTTCCTGAAGGATTACTTATAACAGGTATTTGAACGTTTTCTCCGACTTTAACACTCGATAAACTTCCAATTGTCACTATTGGGGCCGGTGTTACATTCAACCCTATCACTTTTGAAACCCCTGTTCCTTTTATTTTTGCTGTGATAAAAGCTGTTCCGCCTGTCAATCCTTGAACATTACCTAATTGATCTACACTTGCTACTGCAGAGTTACTGATACTCCACTCTAATGAAGCATTTTGAGGAATGACTGTTGGGACTATCTGTGTTCTACTGCTTGATTCTTCACCTAAATTCAAAGCTATTGAAGAATATGAAGCTGTTATTGAAGGTGATTTTACCGTTACTATACAGTCAGACGATATATTGGTACCATTCAATTTTGCTTTGATTGCTGCACTACCCGCACTTACAAATGTCACTTTTCCACTTGAATCTACTGTGGCTACGGTTGGGGCACTGCTACTCCAAATAATAGTCTCTGACTTTGGAAACGCTTGAGCTGATAATTGATAACTTGTATCTAATCCTTTATAAACCACAAGTGAACTGTGGGATAATTTAATCCCTTTAGCAATGGTTAAATTAGCACTAGAAAAAATAGAAGTCCCCTCTAATGTGGCTGTTACTTTAACTTTTCCAATATTCTTACCTGTAACCACCCCTTTCGAATCTACTGTTGCCACATCACTGTTATCAACACTCCAAATAATAGGGAGCGGTGTAGACGTTGTTGTTGCAATCATAGATAGAGTATCTTCTGAATAAAGTGTAGCTAGTGTTGGTGTAATACTAATTGTTGGAATAGGATTTACTTGTACATTAATATTTTTTTGAATATTTGTATTTGGAATCTTCACAGTTACTGTACACTCCCCAGCACTTATACCTGTAATCAATCCCGTTGGAGAAACAGTAGCAATGGTCACATTTGAAGAAATCCATTCAAGTGTCGACGTTGCTCCAGAAACTGTTGCTTCTACCTGTTTTGAATTCAAAGATGTCCCTTGAGTTAACACAACGCTCTCAGGAACGTTGATTTCTGGTGCTGGTAAAACTTGTATTTTAGTATTCGCAGAGACATTGATATTATTAATTGAAGCTGTAATGGTCACCGTCCCTGGAGCATGCGCTATAACATTCCCTTCTGCATCAACACTTGCGATACCTGGATCACTCGATGAATACGAGTAAGGTAAATTATCTGTTACATTCGCACTTAATTTTAATGAAGATTTTATTCCTAATTGAAGAGTTGATTCACCTATAATTGAAATTGTAGGTTTTCCTTTTACTACAATTTCAGATGTTGCGACAACATCACTTCCGTTAATCGTCGCACTTATCGTAGCCACTCCTGTCGAAATCCCACGTACAATTCCCATTGAATCCACACTCACAACCGATGTATTACTACTGCTCCAAGTAATGGGTTGCCATGTTGGCGACACATATGGTGTAATTAGAAGGGCCCAAGCATTGGTCCCCAAATACAATGTTGCACTATTAGGCTTTAAAAACATGGTTGGCTTTGAATACACTGTCACTTCACATTTTGCAAACGTTCCAGTACCTGAACGTTGAGCTAAAATAGTCACCGCCCCTGGTTTTAATGCTGTGACAACTCCTGTTGAACTCACCGTGGCTATATTGGTATTTGATGAACTATAAACAACATCTTTATTATCATTCTGCACTGTATATATCAACTGATATGTCGATGTTCCTGTTCCCATTGACATGGATAAGGCCTCTGCATTTAACGTAATTGCATTATTATCAACGCTTAATTTACTGTTAATGGCCTTCCCTGTTATTGGACTTAAAACTTGCACCTCGTACTCTTTTACTTCGCCTGTACCTGGATTAAACGAGACTACTTTAGCTGTACCTGAAGATACAGCCTGAACCACACCATTTGCATCTACTGACGCAATCGCTGGATCACTTGAAACCCAATTTAAATTGCTCTCTTTTGCAGTATTAAGATTTTTTTGATCTCCTACATAGAATCCTGCTTGAACCCCACTTTTTTGAGCTGCTCCCTCTGTGTTTGAATCATTTGATGGATTCGCGCATCCAAGTATAAAAATAGCACTTATGATAATGAGGATAAACATCACTATTTTAAATTTTTTCATATGCTCCCCCTCTCTCTTTAAAACGTTCACGTAGCGTTCACACCACTTGTCAATGACTTTCATATAAATGTATGTGTTTTATAATAACACTTATTACAAAAGCAGTCAAGTTAATGTTTGTTATGTATCAAGAGAGCTTTTTTGTCTATTTTTTAATGAGAAGAGCACACTAATTTCACTTTCTCATAAACATTCTCTATGCACATTCTTCTGCTAATATTGATAGAAAATTTTATCTTAACTTAATTTTTTATTTCCCTACTTTAATATTCGACAACCAATAGTTTAATACAAAAATATTCCAAAGTAATCTATCATTATTTTCTTGATTATTTTCATGTTTTTTAAATATTTTCTCAACCTCTTTAACATCTAGAATATCTTTTGATGCCCCTATTACGTCAAAAAATGGTGCTTTTAACTCCTTTTTAAACCATTCACTCACAGGAATTTCAAATCCACCCTTTCGTTTAGAAAAAATTTCATGTGGCAGTAAATCTACAAAACTCTCCTTCAGG
>Ga0247840_10010304_pt1 | contig 11712 bp, 7 predicted proteins | sample LaCruzMarch2015__FD_192404 | JGI IMG/M metagenome (GOLD analysis project Ga0247840, IMG submission 192404) | Freshwater microbial communities from meromictic Lake La Cruz, Castile-La Mancha, Spain - LaCruzMarch2015_17m | ecosystem: Environmental > Aquatic > Freshwater > Lake | place: Spain...
TGGCAGGAACTCTGACTCTTTCCGGCGCAATATCCGGTTCAGGCGCAATCACTCAAAATGCGGGCCGGGTGTATATCAGCCAGACTAACACGTTCGCAGGAGGATATATCCTCAACAATGGAACGGTAGCCATGGGACAAACCGCAAGTATGGGCACCGGAACCTGGACCTTTAATAACGGAACGTTGGAAAACACATCTACCAACGCCCGGACTCCGGGAAACGCGATCAACCTCGGAGGCTCCCTGGCAAAGACTGGAGTTGGACTCATAACCTTCGGCGGCACGGTCACCCTGACCGCCAACAGCACGCTGACGACGACAACGACCCTCAACATTTCGGGAAACATCACCGGGGCTTACAGTCTGACAAAGGCCGGTGGCGACAGCATGACTCTCAGCCGAGCAGCTGGCAACGCCTACGGTGGCGGCACGATCGTCAGCGCGGGCACACTTTTGGTGAGCAACACATCCGGTTCTGGCACGGGAACCGGATCTGTCACCGTCGATGCCGCAGGTATTCTCGGTGGGACCGGCATCATTTCCGGGGCCACCGGGGTCAGCGGGTCACTCCGGCCTGGCACCACCGGGATCGGGGCTCTCACGGTCACGAATGACGTGACGTGGAATGCCGGCACCGCCTGGGTTTTCGAGCTGGGCACATCTGCGGCTTCGTTGTCGGCGGCCAACACCGGAGGCAGCACGCAGGACCAACTGCTCCTCACCGGTGCCGGAAATGACTTTTTAAAGGGAACAGGCACGGGGTTCACCTTCAACTTCGGGGGGACGGGGGCGCAAGGGTGGTACAAGCTGGTGGACTGGGCATCCGCGACGACGTTTGTCGGCGGAGACTTCAGCGTCGCCAATTTGGGGACCGGCCTCACCGGGTCGTTCGTGGTCGATGCAGGCACCTCCGCGCTCTACCTCCAAGTCGTCCCCGAGCCGGGCACATGGTCGCTGCTGGCACTTGGCTTTTTGGTGCTGATCCTTGCAAGATTCCGGGCTGTAAAAGCGGAATCTTCCCAGCGGTAGTAGCTGGCCTCAGTCCTCCCTTCGCACGCCGGGAGCAGATGCTCTTAAAGGGCTCGCATTGTCGTTGAATCATGAGAATTAATCCCGAAAACGTCGATTCCTGCAGCGGAACGGGGAACCCATTTCGTAACCGAGTTTTTCAGGCTGATCAGCCGTTAACCCGGAAAAACTTTTGCGGCGTGGGAATAAACGAAGATCCCCGGGAAAAGGGACGGGGAGGAATCCGGGTGAAAAGGATGCTGGTTGCCGGAGTGGGCCTCTGCGCATTTCTTTCCCTTGGTTTCAAAAATGCGGGACCTTCCGCCTCAGTCGTGAGTGCGGATGGGGAAGCGGCACCCATTATCGTTGCTTCCGATGCGCCGCCGAACACGCTTGGAGCAGTCGATGAACTGGCCCGGCTGATCGAAGCCAGTTCCGGAAAACGGCCGGCCATATTAAAAGGTGCGCCCTCGCCGCTCCCGAGCACCGCCATTTGGATCGGCCGGCACAAAGAGATGGAGCGGGTGATGCCCGGCACCAATTTCGAGCTCTCGAAGCCCGAAGAAACCCTGATTGTCTCCTCGGGTGGCCATGTCGCCATTCTGGGAAACGACAAAGTGGTCGATGATCTGCAGGTCGCCTCCGGAACCGCCAATGCCATCTACACGTTCATCCAAAAAGATCTCGGCGTGAGGTGGCTGTGGCCGGGGACATCGGGCGAGGTGGTTCCGGAGAAAAAAACCATCAGCATCCCCCCCGGCGAAACCCGCTACGCCCCGGCTTTTCTTCAAAGGGATTTGTTCACCGGAGAAAAAGGATGGAGCCCGAACTTGAAAGACTGGTGCATCCGCCAGCGTCTGTATTTCGATTCCCTCAACGTGCCCCGCGGGCATTCCTTCTATGAGTGGTGGGACCGGTATCATGAAACCCACCCGGAATATTTTGCTCTCCAACCGGACGGCACAAGAAGCGGATACCCGCAGCCAAGAAGGGCCAAGGTTTCGGAGGGAGAACCGGCGGTCTGGAAACAGTGGCTTGAGAATGTCGCTGTCGAATTCCAGGCCGATCCCATGACCAGAGTTTTTGGTGCCTCCCAGAATGACAGCTCGAACTCGGGCATTTGCATGGATCCCAGGAGCGTGGCCTGGGACCATCCGGAGGGGCCGCTCCAGAAATATATTTGGGAGGGGAAGGTGGACAACTACGTCGCCATGTCGGACCGGATGGTCAGGTTTCTCAACACGCTGGGCGGGCTTCTGGAGAAGCGGTTTCCTGGCGAAAACCTCCAGGTTATGGGCATGGCCTACGGCCCCTCGAAGCCCGGGCCGAGGGAAGCGATCCCGGCGGCGAACGTGGTCATCGGCTATGTCGGCCAGTTTCCCACGGCGGGAGATGCTCAGCGCAAACTGGAGAAAGAGCAGTTTGCGGAGTGGGCGAAAAAATCCCACACGATGGTGTTCCGCCCGAACTTGTTTTATTACTCGGGCGGTTGGCATGGGCTGCCCGTTATCACCCCCCGCCTCGTCGAAGACGATTTTTGCTTCTTGGCCGAGAACAATTGCCGGGGAATTCTCGTCGATGGCGTCCCCCTGCACTGGGGCACGCAGGGGCTTCAATACTACGTCATGGCCCAGTTGATGTGGGATCCCTTCCAAAAGGCTGATGCGATGGTGGAGGAATTTTGCCGCCTGGGTTTTGGCCCGGCTGCGGAAACGATGAAAACCTACTTCGGCCTCATGGAAAAAGCGCAGATGGCCACGCTCAACCATGCCGAGTGGCTGGCCGGCATGGGGGTGGTCAAAAACATCCTTTCCGAGACCATCCTGCCCGGGGCGTATCACGAGAAAATGCTCGACGAAGCCGACCGCCTGATCACACGGGCGGGCGAGCAGTTGGCCAAAAGCCCGCCGATCTACCGCGAGCGTTTGGAGCTCGTGGCCCGCGCCCAGGAATACACCCGGATGATGATGAAAACCCTGCTCGCAATGAATGAAGTGCGCCGCAGCGGTGGCAAAAACTACCAGGCCGTTGAGGAGGCCGTTCGCCTGGTGAACGCGAGGGAGGCACTCTTTGCGAATGAAGACAAGACCGCCAGTCTGGGGAGCCGCCCCCCCGCAGTGAATTCGCACCGCATCCGCACGACCTGGATCGAATCGCGAGGTTTTCAAGACTGGATGGGACCAGTGAAGGAGGATTTCCTGCTCGCGGCTCAACAGGCTAAAAAATCCGGAGCAAGCCCCAAGCTGCCCCTCCCAGCCAACGGCCAGGAACCGGCAGGCGCAAGCCTCGGGCTGGCACATCCGAAGACCCTGCGCTGGACGGGCAATGCCGCCGACATGTCCTGGCAAAACAAGAACAACTGGGAGGGCCTCGCCGAATCCGGTTCCTGGGTCCCCGTGTCCGCCCCGCCGGATGAGTCAACCCGCGTGTTGCTGGGCGATCTTCCCGGCAAGCCCGGCCTGCAAATCCTGCGGATCGGGCGCGATACCACCGTCGAGAGTATCAGCATCATCGCAGCAAGCCCCAAGGCCTCCTACCGCATCGAAAGCCGCCCGGACGACACCGGGGGCATCGATGCCGATAGCGCGCGACTTTATGCCCTCACCCTCACGGGGGAGAAACCGATTTCCCAAAAGCCGCAGACATGTGCCGCAGCCAACTTCGATCTCGAAGTCCGCTTTGCCAACCCCGCAGCGAAAGTCGAAAATCTCAGCAACTCAAAGGCCGAAATCATCCTGCGGCAGCAAACCAATGCCAAGCCAACCACTCCAGGAGCTAAGGCCCCTGACGCGTCCAAAGAACCGGAAAAGCCGGCCGCCGAAGTGCCACCGCCGTCCTTTCTCGGCAAAGGGCCTGTGGTTTTATTCGGTGGATCTACCGTTGCACCAAGGGGAAAGACCAAAATCTTCGCCCAGTGTCTCGAACAGTATTTTTCCGAAAACGGCTGGGATATTCCAATCATCAACGCTGGGGCTCCCGGCAACACGACCACCCGGGCCAGAACCCGGCTGGAGAAGGATGTCCTGTGTCACAACCCGACCTGCGTGTTCATCATGTTCGGCATTAATGACTCCGCGGTGGATGTCTATAAAAATCCCCCGGCCACCGAGCCCCGTGTGCCTCTTGAAGAATACCTCTCCAACCTGCAAGTCATCATCGAACAAATCAAAGCGCGGGGCGGCGAGGTGGTGCTCATGACCCCGCAGCGTCTTGCCTGGACGCCCACACTGAAGGAACTCTATGGGAAACCACCTTATCATCCGGAAGATCCCGATGGGATGAATGTGCTTCTTGACGGATATGCGGAGGGACTGCGCCAACTGGCGGCGAAAAATGGCATCCGGCTCGTGGATGTCCAAAAAGCCTGGAAAACATTCGAGAACGAAACCGGCCGTCCCGCAGCCACGCTCCTCCAGGACGGCATGCATCCGAACGACAATGGGCACCGCCTCATCGCGGATCTTTTGATCGCAAAAATCAACGAGTAATATAGATGAGATTAGTATGTTCCGACGAACCCCAAATCCTTTTTTCCTTCTCGGTTTTCTCGCGATGGCTTGGCAACCGATGACACAGGGCTCGGAGCCAGGCAGCGTATTGGACCGTGTGGTTTCCGGTTCCGGAAATATCGTTCTTTTTGGCGACTCCACAACGGCCCTGCGCGGGAAGACCAAGACCTACGGGGAGTTGCTCGAAGCCGTTCTCCTGGAAAAGAACCTCGCTGTGCAAATCATCAATTCCGGTGTCCCCTCAAACACCACATCGATGGCACGCAAACGATTCCAAAGGGACGTGATCGCCCACAATCCCGCGCTGGTCGTCATCCAGTTTGGAATCAACGACGCGGCCGTGGACGTTCACAAGAATCCGCCGGCAGAAGGCCCCCGCGTGGATCGGGAAACGTATCTGAGCAACATGGAATACTTCATCGACGAGGTGAAAGCCCAAGGCGGGGAAGCCATTCTCATGACCCCCAACCGCCTGTGCTGGACACCCGCTCTTCGCAACCTATACGGCAAACCGCCCTATCAGCCGGACGATGCCGACGGCTTCAATGTGATCATGGATGGCTACGTCGATGGGCTTCGCGAGCTGGCGCGGAAAAAGGCGGTGCGGCTTGTGGATGTGAATGCGGCGTATAAAAATTTTCCCGCGGAGACAGGAAAGCCGATTGATGTTTTGTTGTCGGACGGGATGCATCCCAATGACAGGGGACACCAACTCGTCAAAGACCTTCTGATGGAAGAAATCACAAAATAGCATGAAAACTATCACTCTGAGAATACTACTTTGCAGCACGATCGTTTGGGCCACCCTCAACGGGTCGCGGGCGGGGGAAAGCCAGCAAATGGAATGGAAAAGCAAGGGCGGGGGAAGCTTCCAGTCCCCCGAATCCTGGAAAGGCGGCAAGGTTCCAGGGCCGGGAAACCCGGCGGCGATTGTCGTGCGTGGCGACTGCCCGATTTCTTTTGAGGACAACGCCCAAATCACCAAGCTCCATGTCTCGGGAACAGATGATCCCCTTGTCACCCTTGACCTCAACGGCCACTCCCTGAATATTTCGAGTTCCGTCGAGAAGGAGGGGAGTTTTTATCTCGGCCCCCAGCAGGGGGGCAAACCGGTGGAGTGCGTGATCAAAAATGGAACGCTGTCGGCTCAAAGCGCTTCGATTAATTTTTTTGCGAGCGACAAAGCCCCGCTGGCTTTGTTGCGGATTGCGGAAAATGCCCGCTTCCAATTTGGCACCCTCACCGTCGGTGTTGTCGGCTTGGGAGAAGTGAGCATCGAACCCGGCTGCCAGGTTGAAGATTGGCGCAAGATCATTCTTGGAGGAGCCCCCGGCTCCAATGGGGTGCTGCGTGTCAGGGGAACGGGCGCTTTGTTGCAATGCGCCGAAGATGCTAAAAACCTGAGAAAAGCCCTCCCGGCCGCCGCCATTCACGTCGGTGCCAGCGGAAGCGGACTTCTGGAGGTGACCGATGGGGCCAGCGCACGAACTGGAATCCTGAACCTCGGCTGCACGTCCAGAATGGCAAAAGACCAACCGACTGAGGGGACGGGCCATGGCAAAGCGCTGATCTCCGGCGCGAACACGCTTGTCGCAACCAAGGAAACCTACATCGGAGGAGGAAAGGGCCGCGCGGATGCGCCCGCTTTTCCCGATGGATCCGGGGAAATGGAAATTTCCGATCGCGGAAAACTCGAGGCCGATGTGCTCCGCGTCATGCCGAAAGGCAGGCTCAAGCTTGATGGCGGAACCGCGGTCGTCACCGGGATGCCCGCCGCCCCCCCCTCCCCTGGTGTGGGCGCGAAGTTGGATGCGGGATCGACGGTTGTCGTGGTGTTGCACCCCGGCATGAAATCCGCCCCGCTCCATGCCTCCTCGATTTCGCTGGGCGGTGCAAAACTCCAGCTGGAACTTGCGTCCGGGTTTGCTCCCGCAGCCGGAACCAGCTTCCCGCTCATTTCCTATGACTCCCGCGAGGGGGAGCCCTTTGCCGATCTGCCGGAGGGCTCCACCCTCATGGCGGGTTCCACCCCACTGCAAATATCCTACAGCGCGTCAGGGATCAACGCCCGCGTGAAGAGTGCCCGATAATGTCGCCCGACAGTCTCACTCCAACCGGCTCCTATAAATCGTGGATTGTCATCGACCATTCCTCCGATGGCCTTCGTGCCGGAGAGGGTTCCATGGTGGTTCTGAACGACAGATCGCTGCTGCTGCTTTATTCGGATTTTGTCGATGGCGGAGCGGACGAAAGCCGAAGTAACATTTCCTCCATGACGTCGCGGGATGCCGGGCGCACATGGAGCAGGCCCCGACGTCTTTTTGATCCGCCTCCGGGGGCGTTGAATGTGATGTCGGCCTCGGTGCTGCGCCTGCAGGACGGGCGGCTGGGCTGCGTGTTTTGCGTGAAATACTCCCGGCAGCACTTGATTCCGCAGTGGTGCGTCTCCTGCGACGAGGGAGAATCGTGGAGCACGCCGGAGCCTCTCACCGATGACATTGGCTACTTTGTCGTTACCAACGACCGCCTGATCCAGCATTCCGACGGCACATTGATCGTTCCTTACGCGCTGTCCACCGGGATCGACGGTCAGGAGCAATATGAGCACTGGGATCCCGCTTGGAACGCGCGATGCGGGCTATTTTTTTCCAGGGATGCAGGAAAAACCTGGGAACGCTCTCCGCATTCCATCACGCATACCCCGGAGGTTTTCAGGATGCCCCTCCATCTCGATCCCTCGGCACAAAACGAAGCCGTCCGCTACATGTTCGACAACAGGCTCGGTGTGTTCCAGGAACCCGGGGTCGAGGAACTTTCCGATGGCACCCTGATGATGTATATCCGGTCCAGCTACAACATCTACCGCTGCTTCGCCACCCACGCGGCCGCCCCATGGACCGGTTGCGATACCATCCGGGACTTTCACGTCTGCATGGGCCCGCAGATGGTTCGCCGCCTCCCCGGTTCCGACCGGTTAATGCTGCTCTACAACGACCGCGGAACCCAGCCCTTCGGAAGTCCGGAATTCTCGATGAGAACTCCCTTGTCCGTGGCCTTCTCCGATGACGGCGGGAGAAGTTGGATGCGGTGGGGGAAACTTGAGGACGAATCCAGGAGCTACTGCTACTGCAGCCTGCTTTTTGACCGCACGCATTTCCTGACCACATACTACGAGAGCACGACAAAAATCGATGCGAAAGGCGTGGAACGCCGCCGGAATCTGGCCTCGCTGAAGTTCGGGATAGGCGACTTGAGCCTGTTCAGGACCTAAGGCTGGAGACCGGGCGGGAGCCTATACCAGCTCGGATAACTTCAAGGCATCCGGACGAATGGGAAGCAGGTCGTTGAGGCACACGGTTTTTCCGGTTGCGATCGAGTGGTTCGCGCTGATGCCGAGCATGGCCGAAGCAAAGCCTTGCTCCCAACCGGCCGCGCGGTGCGCGCCATCCGCCGGAGGATCCGGGGAGAAGAGCTGCTCCTGCAGGAGGGGATCTGCCCCGAAGTGGCCGCCTTCCGCCTCAGGCACGGGAATTCTCCGCATTTCTCCGAAGTGCTTCTGAATGCGAATCTCCGAAGTCCTGGAGCTGTCCGGGACGGCCGCTTTCCGCTTGGCCTCTTCGCTGTCGCCCTGCCCCGTGATGAGATCCGTTCCGCGGGATTCGAGAAATTCCAACCGCCCCCGGTCGCCGGTGAAGGACACGCGAAAGCCCTCGTAGGGCGAATAGGCCATGAGGCTGTAGGTCAGCAGGGCGCCGCTGCGGTATTTTGCGATCACCGACATCGTGTCGTAGATATCGACATCGTCACGAAACACGTTGCGATCCCGAATGTAACCGCTGTCGGCTTCCGCCTCGTGGTAGAGAATATTCCGGCCATTTTCGAGCAAATCGATGCGGAAGGGATCTCCCTGCGAGGCTGGATCAAGGTAGCGATCGTAACGGGTCCACCGCTCATCACCGCGCGCGATGGCATTTTCCTTCCCGTAAAACGCGAGCCTGCCGTTGGCGCTGACCGTCTCCGGGATGCTGTCGAGCCACCAGTTGACCAGATCGAAGTGGTGCGTGGATTTGTGGACAAGCAAGCCGCCGGAGTGCTCCATGCGGGCATGCCAGCGGCGGAAGTAATCGGCTCCATGGCTGGTATCGAGGAGGTATTCGAAGTGAACGTGGCAGACCTCGCCGATCTCTTTTGCCGCAATCAGGTCCCAAACGGCCTTGGCGGAGGGAAACCAGCGGCAATTGAACGCGACGCGCACGCTGCGGCCGGTCGCCCTGGCCGCGCGCTCAATGGCCGCCAGCTGGCCAACGCTCACGGCGATGGGTTTTTCAACAATCACATCGCACCCGGCATGGAGGCTGGGAACAATGTAGTCCGCGTGCGTCGCGTCCACCGAAGTCACGATCACGACATCGGGCTTTTGCTCCCGGAGGAGCCGGTCAAATTCGTCCGCGTGATACAACGCGATGGGATCCGGGTAACTGTAGTCGGCCCTCAGTTTGTCGTCGAAATATTGCATGCGAATGCGGCTCACGTCGCATAAGGCAACAATAAGCGAATGGTCCTTGTAGGTGCTGGACAACGGGTAGAGAAACATCCCCCCGCAACGAGCGCCGGTTCCGACTACAGCATAGCGTTTTTTCATGAGTTTCTAAAGATTCCTTCCGCCCGTGGCATCGGGAACATGCGCCGTGCGGGCCGGGAACCCCATCGGAAGCATGCGCCTTTGCCTTGAAACCGATCTCATTTGAGAAACCAGAAGGTTTTAAAATCTGAATCGGTAATTTTTGAAGGCACCTGATCCGGCAGCCTGGACTCAACATGCCCGTCAACAAAAAGGATGTTGGCGCGGCCCGCATTCCGGTAATTGACCGTAATTTTAATGACCGGTGGCGCCACCGTCCCCATGGCGCTGGACCCGATGCTGTCCGAACACACCGCCGCCTGGCCGGGCCGCGCAACCCGGTTTAATGTGATCCGCAAATCGCTGAGATCGCCCGAGTTCAGATTCCCGTTCCACCCATACGAACGGCGGGGCTCCGCCTCGGTGGCCTTCATGTTCGGGGAGTGGAAGATGGTTCCTTTCAGGCTGTTTCCAGCCGCGTCGAATCCTGGAAAAGGCTTGCCTCCGGAAGCCAGCGGATACAGGCAGTCGAGCCAGAAGTATGGGTTGTTGGAAGCGGCCACGGGGATTTTGTTCTCGTGATCAGCCGCATATTGAAAAGCGGTCGCCCCAATTTGGCGGAGGTTGGAGGCCGACTTGATCGATCCGGCCCACAGCAATGCCTTGCTGGTGGTTGGAACGAGAATGGCCGCCAACACCGCTATCACAAAGATCACGGCAAGCACCTCGATCATCGTGAAGGCATTTTCGGATCTTTTCATGGTGACGCGGGAAGTCGGTTTGACTGGAATTTAGCTGCTTCGGAAGCTGGCCAGGCGCTCCCCCTGCGCCGCGACCAGTGCGTTGAGAATCGTCTTCGCCTCCCCAAAATCACGGACCATGGGATCGCAGGCGAGCGCCTGAAGAGCTTTCTCCCGGCTTCCTTCCGCGGCCGCTTCGATCATCAGTTCGTGCGCATAAATCTGCGGCACAGTCCACCGGGCGGCCTGAGCCGGAAGTTCCCCGACATGAACCGGCCGCGCGCCGTGCTGGCCCACGATGCATTTCATCTCCATCACCGCCCAGGGAGGGACATTGGCGATCGCGCCGTTGTTGGGAACATTGACAATATGGACCATGTCGGGACCGAACTTCAGGGCGCGGATCTGATGCCCCATGGCTTCAGGAGAAAACTTTTCCCGGACGATCAATGGCGCCTCCCCGCACGCACGCTGCGCGAGATCGGCCGCATTTTTCGTCAGCTCCTCGCTCAAAAGCCTTTTGGTGATCATGTCGCGCCTCCATTGCAGACCATAGCCGATATCTTCCGGCCTGGAGGGAATGCGGGCGTGGGGGAAAAACTCGATGATGTGGCGGTCCCCTCCCATCAGGTAAAGCCCCATGAGATCCAAGAGTTCCATGGTGAACTTGCGATCCGGATGTTCCGACGTCTCCGCCAGCTTTTGGCGAAGCAAGGGATAAACGTCATTTCCCCGGTGGCGGAGGGAAAGTAGCCAGACCTGGTGATTCACGCCGGCGACGACCGGGTCGAGTTCATCGGCGGGAACATCCAGCAAACCGGCAAACTTGTTGAGTGCGTTGGTCACATTATGGCAGTAGCCGATGACGGGGACTTTTGTGTATTTGCTGATCGCCCGGCAGATCGCGCCCATCGGGTTCGAGTGGTTGAGCAAGGGGGTGCCGGGACAGTAGCGCTCCATCGCCCGGGCCAGCTCCAAATAGGGAGGAATGAGGCGCAGCCCCTGCGAAATGCCCGTGGGCCCGACCGTGTCTCCGGTGGTCTGCATGATTCCCAGCGAAGCCACAGCCTCGACATCAAGCTGGTGCCACGACTGGTTGGGCCCGTGAACACCGATCGAGCTGATCACCGCATCCGCCCCATCAAGCGCCTGCTCCAACCCCGCGCAAACCTCCCATCGCAACCCCGAACCGTATTGGTCCGAATACCTGCGCGACACTTCGGCGATCACTTCCGCCGCCTTGCGGTCGATGTCGAAGAGCGCGATCAGGGACCCGTTTAGCTCCGGGGTCTTGGCCAACTCAAGGCTGACAATCTCAAAGAAATGGCTGCCGCCTCCGATGTAAGCAATTTTCATATTTGTGGTGCTGGTAGGTTATTTTGGTAACTGGTCGGGAAGCGGATCGATCGGAAACATCGGGCGCCGGAGATTTTTGTATTCCAGGCTTTTCAGGTTGCTGGTGCAGGGGCCGGGCGTCGCGACCGTGTAAGTGCGGCGCGCGATCGGATCGTAAGCCTGGCGGTGCGCCACGGCGGCTTTGATTCCGATGAAATGTAAGTTCTCCGGGGCAACCCCGAACGATCGCCACTGCGCGAGATCCATGGGAGGGGTCGGCTTCGAGGTTAACAGAACCGTCGCACCGCCGGATTGCACGAGGACCGAAGGTCCCATGTCAATTCGCGTGCCGCGCACCGCAACAAAATGGCTCAGCGGGTCGGCCGCCTCGAACACTCCATCGGAGCGATGCAGGATTTTTACAGTCATTCGGATTTCAGGTCCGGAAAAAGCGGAGCTGTTTCCGCCAAGGACAATCTCCGCGGAGGAGCCTGCCG
>Ga0247840_10010305_pt1 | contig 11711 bp, 13 predicted proteins | sample LaCruzMarch2015__FD_192404 | JGI IMG/M metagenome (GOLD analysis project Ga0247840, IMG submission 192404) | Freshwater microbial communities from meromictic Lake La Cruz, Castile-La Mancha, Spain - LaCruzMarch2015_17m | ecosystem: Environmental > Aquatic > Freshwater > Lake | place: Spain...
CGAGCGGGTTGAAGCATGCAACGAGCATGGCTCGCGGTGGCGTCGCATAACAGAAGATGTTCGTGAGGTTCGGCGTGACCAGTGGTGGCGGAAGTTGGTGCGGCGATGCAGCTTTTCTGGAATCCTTCGTATCTTGAATTCGTGAAGCAAGAACTTGTAGCCGCTGTTTATACGGACGCCTCAATGAGGGGTGGATATTGTGGTATTGGTGTCTGTGTTTTGGATGCGAAGACCGAAAGGTTGGTCTCGAAGACCTCCCGACGCGTAGCGGGTTACGAGAAAAACAATACGGCTCTCGAAGCGCGTGCTATTTGCGAAGGGATTGCTCTGGCGGCCAGCCACGGTTTTACCGACATTCGCGTTTACACTGACTCTCAATCTCTTGTTCAAGCGGCAACGGGCGGCAGAGCGCGTAAGCGGGCTGTGAAACAATTTGTCAAGGCAATTAAGAATCTACGGGATAGCATTCAAGTCACTCTGTTTTGGGTGCGTGGACACGCACAGCACAAGTGGAACGAAATGAGCGATTATTTGGCGCGAAATGCGCGGTGGTCATTTGGGCAACTCTGGGTGATGTTTGCCAAGCCGTTTCTATCTGGATTGATTGACCTTTTACCGCTCTCGCGGCGGGAGTGTAGTAGTTAGGTGTTTAGCTTACCTCAGGCTCTTTTTTCTTGTCTCGTGCACGACAGCGGGCATTGATTTTTTGTGGTTTTGATGATACCGGTAATGTATGGAATCAACGCCTCATCAACCAGGATATCACATAGCCCCGATACCGCGCGGAGTCCTTGGGGAGCTGTCGAAAATTGGCGAGGAATTTAGCGAATTGTGTGACGCCGCAAACCAGGGCGTTCGGGTGATGGAGCTTGTGGAGCTTGCTGACCTTTATGGTGCCATAGAGAGTTACCTGCTCAACAAGCACCCAGGGACTACGATGGAAGATTTGGCGGCCATGAGTGCCGTTACAAAAAGGGCATTTCAAAACGGTCACCGCGCATGACAACCCCTAAAAACTGGCGGATCTTGGTTAAAGCTCTGGATTTTTACGCCCAACACGGGTTCGTTGAAGTTGACGCTCCTTGGCTGGTGTCCAGCGCGGCAGGCGCGATTACGCGGCAGGCACAGTGTGATGGCTTTTGGATTCGCGAGCGCGAAGTTATTGCTTCGGGCGAACAGGGGTTCTTGGATATGATTTTGCAGAACAAATTGGCTCCTGGTCGCTACGTCACGCTTACGCCATGTTTTCGCGAAGAGGCGGAGGTGTCCGACACCGTTCGCGATTATTTTGCCAAGGTCGAGATTATCGACACCTTGAACCCCGAAGCCTGGTTGGCGCTGGCTGACTTGGCCTTGGGTTTATTAAACCTTACTGCCCGGAAGCTCACTTGGTTTTCACGCAAGATGGCGCGGATATTTTTTCCGCTGGAATCGAACTTGGTAGTTATGGATGGCGGTCGCATCCCTCAATCGGGTCGTGGGCTTATGGCACCGGTGCTGCGGAGCCGAGACTTTCCATTGCCACCTCCACACTTAAAACGAAATAAGCGATTTGCGGGCCTGCGTGGAGCTGACGCCTCACCTTGCGATGTCTATTTTACCTTGTTCGTTGTTGGAGGATGACGCAATGCTGCGTGGTCGCTCTGCCTGGCCAATAAACCAATTGGTTCCGCTTCTGGCATTGCGAGAACAATGCCTTTTTCGACGGCGACATCTGGCTCAACAAACGCATTGGTGCGAAGAAGAATGTCGCGAGTTCTCTCGTAATCGGAAAAATCCACGGCTGAGGTGTATTTCGATGCGCGCGCTATTGCACGAATGTATGGGGTTGTCCGGGCGTCGCCCGTAAGTGCCTTTAGTGACTGAATATAATCGGTCCGGAAAACCGTCGGAATGATTATTGGCGTCAAGTTGGCATCCGCGAGTTCCTGATTGAGAACCGCGCGCGCGACTCGTCCGTTGCCATCATCAAACGGATGGACCTCGCTTATGAGAAAACTGGCAAATATCCCCCGAGGAAGACCCTCAGGCAGGGAGGCCAAAACCCCCCAACCCTTTTCGAGCGTTCCTGTCACCATTTCTGGTCGCACAAACACGGTAGTTCCGGCCGAATTTGCATGAACCTTAAACTCGCCAGGGCGAATATCGGCCCGGTGGCCTGTAATCGCGGCATGACTAGCTTGCAGGTATTTTAAAAACGATGCGAAGTCATTGTATTGAGGCTTGCCGTATTCGCGCGCGTTCACGAGATGAAATGTTCCAATGATGTCGTGTGCATCATTTGGTCTATTCGTCGGTATGTGACCATCAAAAACAATCCCCTTGGCGGTCTCAATTGGGAATCGTGTGCCTTCGATATAGTTGGAGAAATACGCCTCGAAAAACGGAAGCAGTTTCTCGGTCTCTGCATTACGGCGCGGATGCCCAGGTGGGCAATTTGTTGCCAATGCCTGGCGTAGCGTCTCGAACAAATCAATACGTTTTGTGTCGAATCCGTGACCAACGGAAAAGGCTTGGGCGCGCGGACTTTTGAGTGATTGCTTCTGTGTGCCAAGAACAGAGCCCATCAGGCGATTAAACGTTGCGAAGTCTGCTTGCTGACCCGTCTCTTCGGCTATAAGACGGGCCTGGTCGCGGAGTTTTTGCAATGGTTCAGTTCCAGAGGTTTGAATCAGATTCACCAGCCACTCCTCCATTTCTTTTTGCGAGAGTGTTCGAGATACGTTTCCTTCGCGACTCCGCGATGAGCGCATGTTGTCGAGAATGGCTCTGGCCTGCGAACTCATTCGGACTTTAAAAAACGGGCGGTCATCGTTCAAAGGTGGGTGCCCTTGCCGTGGTCGGATTTTGTGTCCGGGTAGCTCCAAGTCAGTTGTGCGGGTTGAGATGACAAAAATTGAACCGTCCACAGCCGGACGATTTTCAAGAGCGGTCCTGTCTGAAATGATGGAGTCTGGGAAATAATGTCCCACAATATCCCAAATATTGCGGCGGATTATGTGGCTTGCGTTGTCGGTCTGATTGGTGGTGAAGAGCCCCCAAGCCAGCTTTCGTAAGGTTCCGTTTTTAACGCGGGCATGAAATCCCCTGCTTGTCTCGGTAGTCGAGAATACAATTTCGGAACTCTTCTGCGATACAGCCAGCCTCATAGATATACAATGTAAACATTTATGGTTTAAGGGCAAGGTAAATGTAAACATTTATGGTTTAAGGGCGCTTGCGGCCCTCAGCCGTTGGTGCAATCGGCACTGGCGGAGGCGCTTTCCACTACTGCACATCTCCAAACTTGACCCATATGGTTGGGCAGGCTATCCTTTTTGCATGAGCGAGAAATCTACCCCCTGTGTTGACATCACTATTGACTGGTCAGAGTTGGAGCCGCTCACACCTGCAGCGCGCGCGGGTATCCCCAAACAAAAATGGAATGCATTACAGGACAGCCACGGTAAATCAGAGTTTTCCTATCAAGAGACAACCTGGGACGGCCTCTATGATAAATGGCAAACGGCCTTGAAGAAACTTGGTGGTGCCGAGTTGCAGGGTAGCCTTTCCGATGAGCAGAAAACATCTGTTGCCCTTCTATCAACCGGCCTTTTTCTGGAATCTCCGTATCGACGCCCCGATATTGGACGCGAGCTTGCGGTTCGCGAGGCGTTGAAATTGGACATCTCTCCTGCCGTCAAAGAAGAAGGGAGCCACGCTGAATGGATGGCGTGCGAGCTTTATCATTTGCGTGATGAAACTCGATTCAAGGCAAATGGTTGGCGAGGGAATCTCCCGCAAAATATTATTGAAATGACCGAGCAGGTGTCGACTTGGGACGGAAAAGGCTCTCCTCTTGTTGTGTCTGTTCCAGCCCCGGCTGTGCAGACCCAAAACGAGACCTATCCGGATGTTGACACGCAGCTTCTCTCAGGCAAAGGCATCTCGACGTATTGGGGTTCGCGCGCGCCTGCACTTCAGCGATAACGCTCACATTCTTTCAGTCCATGTCTCTTAGCACTCAGAATCCAGAGCACGCTGCCAAGCGCGAACCCTATCCGCTGAAAGACGGTGATGTCGTGCGGCGGGGAGATTTGTTTTTTGACGGCACGGAATACCACACGATGGACAATGCCGGGAAGGTGTTGGGTGTTATTTGTTTCGGTAAGCCCATTAAGAAACCGGGAGCTTGGTTTCGCCCCCTGGTTTCAAACATTGACCTTCATTGTCATACTACGGCTTCTGATGGGACGTTTTCACCCGAGGAATTTATTTTGGAAGCCAAGCGCTTGGGCGTTACAACCGTTGCAATTACCGACCATGATACTCTTGATGGCATTCAGGAGGCGGTTGATGCAGGGGAAAAAGCAGGGGTGCGCGTTATTCCCGGGGTTGAGCTGTCTGCGGAATTTTCTGGTGGGCGCGTTCATGTGCTTGGGTATCACATCGACTACACCGACCCGACTCTTGTTGGAACGCTTGCCGAAATGGCCAATGAGCGCAAGGAGCGAATCCCTAAGGTCGTGAAGGCGCTCCAAGGGATTGGTTTTAAAATCACCGAAGAAGATGTTGCAAAGCATGTTGGAAATGCCGGCTCCCCCGGACGCCCGCATGTGGCCTCAGCACTTGTGGAAAAGGGGTATTACCCCTCAATTAAGGCCGCGATGGATGGAGGAGTTTTATCTGATGGTCAACCTGGCGATATTCCTCGCAAAAAACTATCCCCAATTGAGTGCGTGCAACTTATCGCGAATGCCGGCGGTATCCCTGTTTTGGCACATCCTTATCAAACCAAACTCGATGATGCGGCGCTCGACAAATTTGTAGGTGAGCTTTCCGAGTGGGGCCTCGCCGGAATTGAGACTTATTATAGCGAGCACACACCTGAGATGACAGCCAAATACCAAAAGCTCGCCGCTGCTTGGCACCTCATTGAGACAGGCGGAAGCGATTGGCACGGCACAGTGAAACCCGGGATTGAACTCGGGCGGGGGCGCGGGGGTTTGGACGTTCCAATTGCCTGTGTTACCGCCTTAGACAAAATAAAAGCTGACTCTTCGCAACTCCATTGCAATAGTTTGGCCGGAGTAAGTTGCTCGTGCCCAAAAGAGCAGGTTAGGGACTCGCCAAAGAGTTATTGATTTTTTGTTTGCGGGCTTTCTCCGCTGCCAGCGCACAGCTAGATTTTCTGCGAGACTGATCCTTTATTTATACTTCTCCATAAAGATGCCAAGATCACCGTCCCTGGGGGGGCGTTCTGGGCTCCTACCGGGAAGCGACTGCCGACTGTCGCAATATTCTTGGGCGGCGACCGGTGTAAGATTTAGCTTCAGTCCATCCTCCGAATTAATGTGGACAAAGTTCTTACGTGCCATGCGACCCATGGTTGCCAGATTGCTTCTTTTGCTTTCCGGGTCGAGACGCAGGTCCCAATACTCTTCACTGATAGTCTCGCCATTTGGCGTTCGACGGTGAGAATTACAAGATTCCAACTCGTAATCACCATTACCTGTCTCAACAAATCCTGTCCCATCTATTCCTACTACATCGTCGATTGTCATTCCGCGCGAGGCAAACGCCTGCTGAATTTCGGAGGCTAAAATCGGTTTTCCGCCTCGCGATGCAGCACCTTTAACAAAACCCATGAGTTCCCGGCTGATTTCCGTTTGCTCATGCACCATAGATGTGGGTTTGATTACCATACATAATGGAATAACCATACGCCAGCCTTCCGTCAATGAATTCGGCACTGTTTCGCTGCCTGTTTAAGCCCGCTGCCTGTGGTCATCTTTTGTTGGAGCGGCGGCGGTTTAGACGTTACCATGGCGGTGGCACAACGTTGGATAAATTAAAATCCGCAACCACACGTCCGGTCGCATTATCTGGCGCGAGCTATTCTGCTTCGCGGAAAATTATTTTAAAGTCTCCGAAGCCTTTGTAAGGTTGGTGCCTAGCGTTCTTTGATGGCGGCTGCTATCAGTCCGACTTTGACCTTTTGGAAGACCATCTCACAGAATCGGCTATTTGAAATCCAGACGCCGAGCGCGGCGCCGGTGGCGCTTGCTGCCAAATGGGGATTCCACCATGCGAGGTTGGCGCAGAAGATGACGAGGAAGCCGTGGAAGAGGTTGCTTTTGGTGCGGGCGGTGACGTTCATCTGAATTTTGGCATCGGGGCGCTATTTGAGGTGTCGGCAGCTATAATCTCTGATACTGTGACGAAATTAAAGCCTTTTTCCAGTAGAGCATCTAGCGTTTTTGGCATCGCGGCAACTGTGGAACCATGAATGTCATGGGCGAGCACAATGTCGCCAGGCTTTGTGGCTTCTATAATTTGTGACGACACTCGCTCCGCGTCGCGATATTTCCAGTCCATTGGGTCTACGCTCCACAAGATAACTTTCATTCCGAACTCTTCGTCGTGACGCTTATTTAAGGTGGCATTGGTGGCACCGTAAGGCGGGCGCATTGTCGCAGGCTTGATTCCTGTGATATCCTCAATTATTCGGGAGGTCGCGTTCATTTCTTGCGCGACTTTTGATGCGCTAAGCTTTGTGAGCGATGGGTGATTCCATGTGTGATTTCCGATTTCGTGACCCTCTTCCACCATGCGCTTAATGATTTCAGGGTAGGCTATTACGTTTTTCCCGATCACGTAAAATGTAGCATGAACGTTTCGCTCTTTCAGCATATCGAGCAGCTTTGGTGTATGTTCCGGGTGGGGGCCGTCGTCGAATGTGATAGCTATACTGTTATCTGCCACTCCACATTTGCTGTAAACGTGTTTGGTCGATGACATCTCGTTCGATGAAGCTGTTTGGGCCTGCACGGATATCAGCGGGATTAGCAGGGCGATGGTGGCAAGCCTCAGTTTTTTCATGGTTTGTAATTTTACCGCTTTTCAGCAAAATATGCCAGCAAACTTCCAAACCTTTCACCGGGCTCGAAGCTATAGCGCCAAGATTGGGGCGGGCGGTTTTTGCTCGACTTTCGCGCCGCGACCGGAAAGAAAGCAACCTTTTTCTGCTCTGTATTTTTCCACGATGCGCGCGCTTTCGGGTGACACGGGAAGGTTTTCGGCGTTTGGGTGAATTGCTGCCAGCGGAGCGAGTTCCGGATATTGAAGCGCTATCTTATCCAGGCTTTTAGATGACAGCTTAATATCAAACAGACACGACACAGCGTGCTCGCTGTCACGCATCGAATCATCCCCGAATGCGCTATGTGGACCAAGCCCAGTTAAATATCTGGCGGCTCGAACCACAGGCAGCATTTTGGGGTGAACACGTTGTTCGATTTGTTGCACATCAAATTTGTCCCATGGGAAATTTTTATGCGTCACAATGCTATGGTCTGGCTGACCAGCCTTCTCTGAAATCAGTCCTCTATATGCCCACTCTAAGGTTTCACGAGAACAGTTTGCGACCAAAGCCAACTTTCCCCACCCAAAACCCGAGTTTTCTTTTTTAATAGCAAGAGCCACTTTTTCTTCTAAGGCACTGTTTTTAAAGGCGTCCGCCACCACTATCAGCGGCAGGGGGAACGAAGGTGCGCCAGGTTTGAATTTGACTAGCATTCTCTCCAACAAAGCTTCGTTGCTATTTGGATGCGCCGCGAGTTGGGCTATTGCTTGCTGCCACGTTGGTATGCGGGCTTGGCCCTTATCGGTTTCTAAAAACGCAAACACCTTTTCTAGCGTTGGTAATGTCATTTCCGGGTGAAGCTTCAAATTTGATGCGCCTAAATATGACGACACATCTAAGCCGTCTTTAACTCCGCATATTCTTCGGTTTTCCGGTCTTTGCATTAACTCCCAGTATGCGACCCCTGAAATGTCGGTGCCAAGCGGTCTTACTAGGGCATCGGGAATATCTATGCGTTTACACAGAGACACAAAAGCTGCTTCGTTTCTTGCTGACTCTTGGACGATTGAGTTTTGCGTGATTATTTCCATCACCTTTTCGTCTTTAAGGTTTCCGTATTTTGCGCACGCGGTGAAAATGGTTGTAGATGGCTCAGTTAATCTGCCTCGATACTTCAACTTCGCCGGGGCATTGGGGTTGAGGCCTATTATTTGTCGTGCCTCGTGGTTTGATGATGGCACTTTTTTGGCCAGATCCAGCAACGACGCCTCTGACAATGCTGGATGTGCAAGGTCGGACATCAAGAGATTGAAGGAGGGCTGGCCTATGACTAATGCCTGAAACGCCTCGAATTCTGGGTGATGTGGTTCGATTTCACCTACCACCCCGAGATTGATGGCTGGAACTATTGCCTTGCCACTCCATCGGATTCCTTGCATCAGTTTTTTCGCGGCCGCCTGCTCCTCCTTAGGAAGAACCAGCATTGCATTGAGTGCGTTTTCGTGGCCAGGTAAGTCTGGCGCCATGCATATCATCGCGGAAATCATCCGGCGACCGTGCGGATTCATTAAGATGTTTCGCAGGGTGGGCTCGTTAGTGAAAAAACTTTTAAACACACTTACCTATACTCCGCGAATCCTCCTCTGTGAAGAACCCCCAGCTTACGCATGGGAATGCGCCTCGTCCATTGTTCAATATTTCTCGTCGGTCTGTTTCGTGGCATCCTGTTGTTCTTGTTGTTGCTTGTGACGCAATTTGATATAAGCTTGGCGCATTTTTTGTATTGCGTCGAACCGGGTTCGTCATATTATAAAACTTGACAGCGCCGTGCCATTGAACTCTATGAAAACATTACTCAAGATTTTCGCTTTCATCCTTATTTATTCAACCGCTGGTCATGCCTTGGCGCAAACGCTCATATCAGAATACTTTGACTATGCTGGGCCGAGCGGAACATCGCTTGATGGGTTGAATGGGGAAGTAATTGGACAACCTCTTGGGCCGCGAACGATGGGGCTGTTTTGGGTGGTTCCAATTTGACGTTTGCAAATGAAAACTATACCAACCCCACAGTTGCTTATGCGAATAGCGCGCGCTCGAGCGACGCCAGTTCTGGCTCTAATCGTTCCTTTTCTGCTGGAATTACATCTGAGGTTTGGCTCAGTTTTCTTGGCTCGGCAAATACGGGGATAAACAACGCGGCGATTCTTCGCCCAAATTCTACGGCACTTGCTACTTCTGGCATTGGAATTCAGACAGGGGCTTTTTATGCCAAACTAGGAAATACCAGTGCCGTTCTAACTGGGGCGCCAACTTTCTCGGCAAATACGACGTATTTATTTCTTATGAAGCTTGAGACGAACGTTGCGGGCAACAACGATAAGGCGTCTTTCTGGATTTATGATTCATCGGCTGTGATTGACCCGACAACTATTAATGCCAATCCTATGGGCACTGTCACAAATGCTGTTTGGAACATCATTACCGGCATTGGTCTCAATTTAAGTCGGCCTGTTGGGACTACTGACTCGTTTGCTGATAACATTCGTATTGCTTATGGTGGAACCACCCAGGAAAACATTAACGCCGTTCTAGCCATACCCGAACCCACTGCTTGGTTTTTGATTGCATTCGCTGGAACTTTTTTTGTGGTCTTCCGTCAGCGAAAAAGATGAAGAAGTTGAGAGGAAACAAGGAAGAAGAAAAGCTTTGCCATTGTGGGACTATCATGCAGCGCTTCGGGACTCGACCCTGAAGTTATGAAGCGCGCATCCGAGGAACATCACCTTATCGGGCATGCCGGGTTTTCTGGTTCGCAGAATGTCCGAGCAAATGCGTGAGCGTTTGACCCCGGCGATGGCATGTTCGACAACGATTCGTTTGCGCGCAAGATGTTTGGATGGTTCACCTTCAATGAGAACCTCACCTTGGATTGCGATTTATATTGGCTGAACCCGAAGCTGGGCGTCGCGCTAATGAAATTTCTAAGTCTATACCCCAATCCGCGCGTAATTTTGTTTTTTCTGCACAAGTTGTTCACTATCAGATGGTTGCACCGACTGCTATTGTAGCTTTACCATATATAATAGCATTCCGCGCAACATCCTAATCCTCAACGCATTACGCTGATTTTGCAGTGCTTACGCGCGGATTGGGGCTATAATTCCAAGGTTGACCTTTATTGGTATCAGACTACGGTTAGCTATGGGCGTTTATCCAGATAGACCTAAAAAGAACGGACACGAGCTAGGCTGTCATTGCCAATCGTGCTATGACGAGATCCACCGGCAAATGTCTCTTTATCGCGACCTCTGGTCGGCCGCAAAAGATGTTATCCAAGGAGACCCGATCCAAGTTGTTGCTACGCTGAAAGCAGAGATTTTTGCTGCTAAGGCGACCAACGAAGAAGACCTTGCCAAACTTTCCGAGGCCGTTTCTTTGGGTGCCAAACAAGCCGCAGAGTTCGACGCATTGTTTGATGGAGCTATTCAGGAGCGTGATGACGCTGTCGCGAAAGCGGACGCGAACCGACAGCTTGCTGAACAATGGCGAGCTTGCGCTCGCAAGCTCTACAAGATTCCGCATTCGTTAGAGTGTGACCGAGAGTTGCTCAATGATGCTTGGAGTTTCTATCGAAAGCTTAGTCAAGCTGAGCCAGATGTGACCGAGGGGGCTTTGCCTGCAAAACTCCCCATCGTAGTTCCTGCTACCGGACAAGCTCTGTCCTCACACACTGGATTGAGGTAGAAAGACTCTTCGTGGCGGAATACCTTGACTGTCTTAAAGATTGTGATTTCAGAGGCGGTGAAACGCAAGACGGGTGTTGATGTGGCGCGGAATGCTATTATATGCAGCGAGGTTATAATGACCGTCCGTGTAAACTCCTAACAGCAAACAGCTTGTGCAGAAAAAACGAAATTACGCGCGGATTAGGGCAGCCTTAGTGGGTTTGACTGCGGGAGGCGTGCGCGCTACTTATGGTCTATGACCGTTCCTGTTGTGCGCATTCCTACCGTGGTTCACGTTGGCGATAGAGACCTTGTTCCGAGGGCGACACCACCCAATACCGGATCGCAAGAGGGGAACATGCTTTCTGTTTCCGTTACGCCGAGCGCCTGGTGTCATATTGCGCGAATCGGCGGGGACCGAACCGAAATTTCGCGGATGGGCGGGGAGTTGGTTTTCCTTGATTTTCACAAGATGGGGAAACCGCTGCGAAACAAAATCATCACAGATGCCCTCAATAGCGACATGGCAAAGCATGTCCAGGAGTGGCAGGCGTGGGGTGGCGACGAAGAAGGTAACGAGCGGTTCTCTATTCATGAAACTCGCGAACAGGCGGAATATGAGACCGATGAAGACTGCAAGGCACCCACTCCAATTTCAAGTATCAAGGTCAGCTCTGATGTCGCCAGAGCCTGGTGCGGACAGGAGACCTTGCATACCTTTCAATCTCTTGCAGCGCTATCCTTTTTGGCTTTTAAGGACACTAAGCTCGACGGCATCTGGTGGCATGACACTTTTGACCCGTGGAGCCTCTCTGCGCCGCGTGGTGGTGTTTTTCAAGACCGAATCCCTTCCTTGCAACAAAAAATCATCCCTGGCACCCATGGGATGGAAGATGAGGATTGCTTTGAAGAAGTTCGGCGGGGTAGAGCAAGCATTGACTTACCACACACCCTATTCCCTATTCCGCTCCCCGGGAGAAGCAAAAGCGCATCTCGCGGCGAAGGTTTCACTATTGGCGGGCGGTAAGGCCCGTAGACTTGATTGGTTATAAACCCTTCCGACACCTCGTCTAATTGCGTCTCAAAGAAACTTCATTGGCGCGACGCCCAGCTTCGGGCTCAGCCAATATAAATCGTAG
>Ga0247840_10010311_pt1 | contig 11707 bp, 11 predicted proteins | sample LaCruzMarch2015__FD_192404 | JGI IMG/M metagenome (GOLD analysis project Ga0247840, IMG submission 192404) | Freshwater microbial communities from meromictic Lake La Cruz, Castile-La Mancha, Spain - LaCruzMarch2015_17m | ecosystem: Environmental > Aquatic > Freshwater > Lake | place: Spain...
TTACTCTAGATCTGGACCTTGGAATCTATCGGCTAGCTTTGCCTCTACTTCACTCATCATGATTGAAAGTCCGCTTCTCTCAACTGCAGAGATAGGGATTCCGCCCGTCGATTTTTGCAAAATTCTCATTTCGGGCTTTGAGACGAGATCCACCTTATTGAGGATTAGTAGTCTCGGTGTGTCAGCAAAACCCAGGTCTTCAAGTGTCGTAGAAACTACGTTGAGCTGATTGAGTATCTCCGGGCTTGAAGCATCGAGGACGTGGATAACCAAATCGGCTTCACCGACTTCTTCCAGGGTTGCCCTAAAAGCGCTAACGAGTTCCTTAGGTAATTCGCGGATGAAGCCGACAGTATCTACAAAAACAACTTCCTTATCATTCGGAAACCGCATTCTCTTACTTGTGGGATCGAGTGTTGCAAACATTCTATCCTCTGTAAGAACCTTCGCCTTTGTAATCGCATTTAGCAGTGTAGACTTACCAGCATTTGTGTATCCGACAATTGCAACAACGGGGACACCGCGATCCTGTCTTCTTTGTCGGCGCAAACCTCTCTGAGAAGAAAGGCGTTCTATCCGCGACTCCAGTTCTGCGATCCTCTGTCTAGCTCTGCGCCTACCGATTTCCAACTTAGTTTCACCAGGGCCTCGACCTCCAATTCCACCCGTGAGACGACTCAGGCCGCTGTCTCTGTCGGTAAGTCTTGGCAAAGAGTATTTCAGTTGCGCCAGTTCAACTTGTAAGCGTCCATCACTTGAAGAAGCTCTTTGCGCGAAGATATCTAAGATCAGCATACTGCGATCTACGACTCTTAATTCAGTGAGATTTGTGATTCTCCTCAACTGACTCGGTGAGAGTTCTCGGTCAAAGATTAAGAGGTCTGCGCCGAGATCGAGACAATGGAGCACAACCTCTTCCACCTTCCCCTGCCCGATTATTGTTTTTGGATCGAGTGATCTTCTGCGTTGAATAACCGTATCGACAACCTCAACACCAGCGGCGAAACACAGCTCGCGCAGTTCATCTATCGAATTTTCTGCTTCTTTTAGACCAGACGTATAGGCACCAATTAAAACGGCCTTCTCTGAATCGGCTTCTTTCGCTTTGTCATATCTGCGGCCAAAACTTTTATCGAGCTCGTCGACATACCCCTCAAAATCGATTTCCAAATCGTAGACTGAAGATGCATTGCGAACGGCTATGCCTATAGCAGAATTATCGGCAAGCATTTTATGCGAGTAGACGGGCTGTAAGTTTATCAAACTAACACCGAGGACTCGTTCATTCGCTAGGGCAATACCCAAAACACAATCCAATCTCAGCTTTTCCAGGTCGGTAATGAAGTCGGCTGGTAGTTGTGGACTCGAAACATTTTTAACGCCGATTGACGTTCCACTCATTGGATACTGCTTACTCGAAGCAAGAAAGTAATCCGGTTGATAGGTCCCCATATATCGGTGACCATCGGGAAGAAACACGACCAGACGCAATCGCCTCAATTGGCCTGGACTTTGCCTGAATTTGGACAAGTCCGGCAAATACAGCCTATCCTTATCACCCACACAAACGTATTCACATTGTCCGTTACGAGAAATAAGAAGGGCGAGTTGTCTGCCCAACTGAGAGCAAACGCTTACTGCCTGCTTGAGTAATAGCGGGTCTACAAGATCGCGAGGTCCTGTCTTAGTACGACACAACCTTTCAAGAGAATTTTTGTGGCTAGATTTGAGCCCGCCAAGCTCACCTACGACTTGGCTCATAGAAACCGCTCTGAAAATTTGTGAGAAAAGACCAATAGGGATTTGCGATATCATCTGCAAAAAGTGAGAGAGCACGGATACTGCTAGCGCATCCGCTATTCTCATACGAGACGGATATACTCAGACTAGTGTCGACCTTTATCCTCGGGCTTACCTTTATCCTCGGGCTTAAATGTATCTTCGATAAGGGCACCAAAATACGGAGTCGGACCTTGGCTCACATCTCGCAGAGTCTCAGCAGCTTCTTTTGTGTCTACCATGCACCATTTGATGTTAGCTTCCCCACGAGGCCCTGGATCTAGTAGATTTCTGACGACTATAAAACACGAGGCGGAACTCGAGTAAGATTGACCCATAAGGCGATACACACTCACTTCGTATTTGTGAGTGGTAGCTGCACGCTTGGCCTTCTTCTCAGCATCCTCAAGATTCCTCGAGATGAACCACTCGTTCATACCACCTGTGGGACATGCGTAATATTCGATACCGGCATTTACCGATTCTTCGAGTTCTTCTAGATACTCCATCGACATATCAAATTCCTCTGTAACCGTTGACGTCCATCAGATTTCAAACACCCCGAATGCCCCTTGAGTGGTGAGATTTGCATCCGCAAATCGGGGGTGACAACAACTAACCGTTTCCAATCGAGTTCCCGCCATTCTTACGAACTACGCCAATGAGGCCACAACTTACCGAGGACGTGAACGGTTAGTACCTCATTAGAACAGCTGCAACGAAACACTGACTAATTGTATATACTGTTCGCAATTGAAAATTTCGCAATATGCGCATCTCCAGCGAGCAGTATATCGCGAGGCCGAACGGCCGAGCCAATAAACAACATATACCCATCGCAGAGATATGCGGCCGACTAGGCCGCTTCCACATTCGATCAAAGTTCAATGTTTTCTCAGCATCCGCAAAACCGTAATTTTCATTTGCGATGGGTATAGCCACGCACTATAACCAAGCCTTTGCTGGTGGGTGGTAGCCTACGGCCAGTTCGCCTTATGGCAGGCACTCAGTCTGATGAACGAAAGGCAGAGATTTCTCACTCTGACTATTGTTTCTCTCTCAAATTAGGAAGCCTGTTAACACGGTCCCTAAGCTCCTTTCCAAGTTTAAATGCAGGCAGATGCTTGGCTTCAACCCATATTTTCTCGCCTGTTTTTGGGTTACGACCCCAACGACTTTCATAGTCCTTGACCACGAAGCTACCAAATCCGCGAATCTCTATCCTTTGGCCTGATGCAAGAGCGGCGCCCATCTTATCGAAGACAAGATTGACGACAGCTTCTGCTTGAACCGCAGTCAAATCGCACTGGCATGCTATCTGAGTCACCAAATCCGATTTATTCATTACGAATCCTATATTCGTTCAGCGCTGTTGGTAACAAAGAGCGATATCAGAACCTGGCACCTAATAGTTCTTTGATGCCCAGTAAGGGCAGAAAGTTATTGGTGCCCCTGATAGGGATCGAACCTATGACCCCAGGTTTAGGAAACCTGTGCTCTATCCTACTGAGCTACAGAGGCACACCGACAACTACTGCACAAAAGTGAGCACGTAAGAAACAGACGGGCCACTCTCTCAAAAATTCTGCACCCCTATTCTATGATTCAACTACATCACGTAAGAGTTCAGAAAAAATAATTGAACAAAAATTTTTGCCCACAATAAAACAGGCGCAGCATCCCGTAAACAAACAGATTTGTCCAGAGGTTTACCCATCGCGAATGAGAATTGCCCAATTTAGAGAAGCAGGTTGAGGCCAACCGCAAGCAATACGCAAAGTGTTGCGAGGATTGGCCGACTCAGCAACTTTCAAATATGGCCGGGTAGTAACCGTTCAGGCCATCGGTAAGTTGGGGCCTCATTGGCGTAGATCGCAAGAACGTTGGTAACTCGATTGAACGGTTAGTTGTTGTCACCCCCGATTTGCATCCGCAAATCGGCCCCTCAAGGGGCATTCGGGGTGTTTGAAATTTGATGGACTGAACGGTTACGCCGAGTATGCTTTCAGAAAACGGGAATTCTCATTCGTGATGGGTATAACTATTGAGCTACTTGCAAGTAACTCCCATCTTAGCGCCGAGCTACTTGGTTCTTAGATCGATCGGCATTGGATGCAACAGCCATAGTTACATAAGGCAGTGGGTCCACTGCTGCGAGCTGGCCTGCTTTACTCTTGCGCCTCACCTCAAAGTGAAGATGGGGCCCTGTAGCCCTGCCGGTGGCACCGACCTCTGCGATTTTTTGTCCGCCCTTTATCTGGTCCCCCTCACTGACCAAAAGCCTACGATTATGGGCATAAACAGTCGTCAACCCATCGTCCCCCTTGAGAAGGATCATGCTCCCGTAACCAGAAATCCCATTGCCACTGTATTTAACTATACCGGAATGGGCGGCATATACCGGGGTTCCCGATGGTGCTGCAATATCTATCCCATCGTGAAAGGCTCCCCAACGCGGGCCGTATCTGGACACAAGCGTGCCGCCTTTTACCGGCCACCAGAGTGCTCCTCCTAAGTGCACTCCACCATCTCTAGATTCCGTATCCGGCTTTAGTCCTCTACTTACAACTTGATTGCCCGGACGAGGAAACCCACCCTTTGATTTTAGATCGTATCCTATGAAGAGCTGCTGCCCGACATTGATACTCTCTGGGTCCCTGATGCCATTTAAAAGTGCAATTTGATTTTGAGAGACCCTATACGCAGAAGCTATGGTTCCTAGTGTTTCGCGTGTCTTGACTGAATGATAGACGGACGTGTAACGCGTGTCTCTTGGAGCGGACCCATAGCGAGCAAACACACACCCTGCACAGAGAGTTGCAAATAGAATAATTACTAGAGCCGTCAGACTACTGAATTTCATGGGTCAATCCATAGCAGAATTAGCTCTTATGTGCCTTAATTTTTTACTAACCAGTTAGGTCTTCTGTTAACAGACAAAGTAGACAAGGCTGGCGGGACTAGATCCTAAACAAAAATTTTCATTTTTAGTGACTATCCCAACAGAATATGTTTTCTAGTTGTTATACCCATCGCGTTGTTACCTATTATGGAACTCAGATTCTCGAACGCGGCTTGTTAATACGAGAGGAATACGTTCTATATTCCAGTTTAAGATTAGAGGTCATCTGGTGATGTCTAACAGTTACAAGTAAGTCTGAGGTTTGTTTTGTGGGATTTGATTCGCAAGCAATGCACTTTGGAGAAATCGGGGCGAGAGGATTTGAACCTCCGACCACTCGCCCCCCAGACGAGTGCGCTACCAGGCTGCGCCACGCCCCGACAATAAGAAAACGCCCGAGGTTATAGGATGACTGACTTAAATACAAGTGTTTTTGCACATGTTGCGACCAGACTATTATAAAGCACTGCGCATAGCACGCAGCTCCTCTGGAGAGGACATCAAGAGGGCCTATCGGCAAGCTGCGAGAAAATATCACCCTGACAGTGGCGCTGAAAACAGCAAAGAAAAGTTTCAGCAGATTGTCGAAGCCTATCGCGTCTTGAGCAATGAGACTCTGCGCAGGGCCTATGACCGCGTGCTCCTTCGACAGGAAGCAATTCAGCAAACCTCAGCCAAATCCGCAGAAGCAGCAGACAAGGGCAATCATCCACCAGAGACAATGGTAGAGGCGATTCTTCTCTGGCTTGGTTTTAAGGGGGCAGCCAAAGGTGTGGATCTCCCGCATAAGAGGTTTTCCAAAGACTATTCTCCACCCGGATCGTTTCTCGCAGACCTCTTTGCGTACTCATATTATGGGTTACATAGATTGATATGGCGGCTGACCAGTCTCTTCGGATCTACAGAACCGAAATTCGATCTGGATAACAAGTCATCGCATAGTCAGAACAAAACTGACGACAAGAATGCATTGAACTTCACTTTCACCATTGATGCACTTGAATCGATCAGGGGAACGACAAAGGAGATTTCCATTCAGACCAGTACGAGCACAAAAATAGTCAGGGTTAAGATTCCATCTGGAATCTCGGATGGAACAGTCCTCAAGATCAAGCGTGGGGGAAGTCCTGGCATTAACGAACAAATAATTTCAGTGCATGTAAAAGTAACAGCGCATCCATTTGTTAGAAGAGAAGGCCTAGACATTATCATAACGATACCGATCACGGTCGGTGAAGCCGTTAACGGGACTCAGTGTCAAATACCCACTATTAACGGCCCAGTGAATGTTAATATTCCACCGAGATCCTTCTCTACATCAAGGAAGTTGAGACTCAAAGGTCGCGGAATTGAGAAACCAGAAGCTAAAGGCGACCTATACGTCGAGACACACATAGCGCTACCAAGTGAAATCACGGAAGAGGTCAAAAGAAAAGCTTCGGAATTCGATGCCGCCTATAACCGAGACGTCCGGCTAAACGTTCCGCGCTCCCTATGAAAGCAAGCGCCAGATTCACTTCCCCTGCACTAGAGCCGATCCTCTTCTTCTGGGCCGAATCCCATACTCTCACCCAGGTAGTCATAGTCCCCCTCATCTGCGAGATTCTCAAATAAAGTGTACTCTGCTTGGAATGCAAGCCTAACCGTTCCGATGGGGCCATTTCTATGCTTGGAGACTATAAATTCAGCGACGCCTTTATCCGAGGTCTCAGGGTTATAGACCTCATCTCGGTATACGAAAGAAATTATGTCAGCATCCTGCTCAATAGCGCCAGATTCACGCAAATCCGCCATCAACGGCCGCTTATCCTGTCTCGTCTCAACCGATCTGTTGAGCTGAGACAGCGCGAGGATCGGTAAGTTCAACTCCTTGGCTAGTGCTTTTAGGGACCGCGAGATTTCGGAGATCTCCTGTTCTCGCCTCTCCGGCTGACGAGTGTTACCACGCATCAACTGTAGATAGTCTACTACGATCAAGCCCAGCGGAGATTCTCGATTAAGACGCCGCGCTTTAGCCCGCATCTCCAAAACCGAAATGGCCGGCGTATCATCTATAAATATAGGCGCCTGCGCCAATCTAGAAGCAGCTTCAACTAATTTGGGGAAGTCACTTTCCTCCAGACGCCCACTTCTTGCGCGGCTATTGTCGACTCGCGCTTCCGAACAGAGGAGGCGCATCACTATTTGCTCGCGAGACATTTCGAGCGAAAACACAGCAACGGGTGAACCAACATCTACACCTACATGCCTTGCTATAGACAGGGCTAAGGAGGTTTTTCCCATCGCCGGTCGACCAGCAATAATGATGAGATCCGAAGGCTGTAATCCAGAAGTGAGATGATCGAAATCAACAAAGCCCGATGGAACACCTGTGATTGGTTGTTTATTTATATATAGGCGCTCGACCGATTTGATCGATTCTTTCACCAGATCGGAAATGCGATGAAAACTTCGACGAGTGCGCTGGTCTGAGACCTTGAGCATTCTCTGCTCGACATTATCGATGAAGGTATCCGCTGAACTCGTATCGTCGAATGCTTCTTCTACTATTTCAGAAGCCTCGCGAATAACACGACGCCTGAGAGAGTTCTCTTTGACGATGTGCGCATAGAACTCAACATTTGCAGCAGTAGGCACTGCATCGACAAGTCTAGAAATGTACTCGATACCTCCAACAGTTTCGAGTGCTCTCCCCTCTCTCAACCCCTCAACCAAAGTAACTGCATCGATCGGAATATGCTCTTCCAAAAGACGGAGCATCGTGGAAAAAAGAACGCGATGCGCATCTAGATAAAAATCTTCTGCCTGGAGCAACTCAACAGCAGAATGCATAGCCTCATTGTCGAGTAGGACCGCTCCAAGGACTGATTGCTCAGCGTCTATAGAATGCGGGGGGACCCTCCCCTTGCGCTTTGATACTGACATCTTGGGCTTGTCTTCTGTCAGCAAGCCCTGACCGAACAGATCCATATCTGCCTCGCTTAGCCTTTCTGCACTAAGCTGCATCACAGTGTTATTTTCCATTTGCGCAGTAAACATCCATAAGTAAAACAAAAGAATTCACGACATCATTGGGCCAGTAGGATGGCAAAGTTGAGCGAGGGTCCTTGCATAATTCAGGCATGGACGAAACGAACTCCTGAAAAGGCTCGGAGAATTTTGTCTCGTCATCTCCACCGACCAATACACCTAGGAGCATAACGAACCCATGCTCGGGCCCCGATGCATTTTTATCCGTTACAAAGAAAGAGACCAAGTCCCTTACCAAATCATTCTGCCCAAGGTGCAAAGCATTCACAGCGTAATCAAGGAGGACCTCTGTCGGCATAGCCAACCCGTACTGCGTCGCGATTGTGGTCTGTATCTGGAAAGCCTTTTGCCACAAGTGCAGATCCATGAGCATTCTAACATGCTCGCCCCACTCGTAAGGATTCGCCATCGTCGTTGCTGCCAGGCTTGAGTAACACAGAGCATCGTCTGGATACCCAGAGATCAGATATGCTTGTGCTAAATTGCGGTAGAGGAGAGCTCGCCTATTAGAATCAAAAGCTGCATTTAAATTCTTGTCTGCTTGGAGACCTGAATCTACATCTAGAACCTTTTCGAAAATTTCGACAGCCTCGTTTATCTTGTCCTCTCTGTAGAGAACCCGAGCCAAGTTGTCCCAAGCCGCAAGGTTTTTGTCGTCAAGCCCAATAGCCGTTCTAAACATCTCAGATGCTTCATCCAGACGACCTTGGCGCATGAGAACGACACCGAGGTCGTTAGCAGCACTGGATACATCTGGCATCAGGATACGGGCCAGCCTTAGATCTTCCTCTGCTTTGGCTAGATTCCTAGAGGAGATCGAGACACGAGCCTCCTGAACTAGGGTCAAGAATCTCGCCTCTTTAGGATTCAAAAGAACTGGCTCAAGACCTCTTGGCGGCAGCACACAGCCTTGGCTCGTGAGGAGAGAAAGAAATAAAACTAAGAATGGAGCTACTTGCAAAATTACCTTCGTCGCGAGAAAGGCGAGGTTTGAGCCGAGGCAAGGAAGCGGGGTCAAAAAAACCGCAGGCATATCCTCTGGGATACGTTGAGGATTTTTTGACTTCGCGCAACGCGGACCCAGGCCAAAGATCGACTTTCGCAGCAGAAGATAATTTTGCAAGTAGCTCTGTAGGTAAGAAGTTCGCATTGGATTATATGAGTCAGCTTTTAAGGAAATCTGTTTCTCGAATTGGGTAAATGACGTGCCTGAACTTCTGCCGTTCCAACCTTCTTTCACGTATTTTACAAATACACGCCTCAGGTAGAAAAACACAGAGCGCGAGATAAATAAACCGTAACCGTTCAGTCCCCAAAAATTGAATCATCCCGAATGCACCTTGAGGGCTGATTTGCCAATGCAAATCGGGGCTGGCAATGCACACATAGGGCAAAACCTTAATGGTTTTGTCAATTCAAGTTATACCCATCGCTTCGATCTACACCATTGACCACCTAACTTTCTGAGGACGTGAACGGTTACCATAACCCCCATATTGACCGCAAAGACGGGGGTGGCTAAGGCGATTGTTGATGGAAGGGTGTGTCTAAGTGAGCGACTTGTTCTGAGAGGTGGATTGGTTGGACACCACAAAAAAGGTTGTGGAACCTTTTTTGGATAGAACCTTTTTTGGATACAGGCAAAGATGAGAGAATGTAGATAGAAAGGAGTTGAGGGGCCTTAAAGAATATGCCCAGGCTCTGTTTAAATTGACGGAAGAACAAATCGCGTTGCTCATCAGTCGAGGAGATCTTTATGAGGTCAAAGACGATGGCTAACAAGAGATTGAGAAAGGAACTGATCGAGGGGATCGAGGCTCTGGCTGCAATCGGTGCAGTAAGTGGGGCGACTATGCGTGATTTCCGTGAAGACTTACTGACGCCTCCCCCTGTGCTGTCACCAGATGGCATCAGGGCCATTCGTGAATCCTTTGGTGTCAGTCAGTCTGTCTTTGCTGCATTGATGAATGTGAGTGTTTCCACAGTGCAAAAATGGGAGCAGGGGCAGAAGGCACCAAGTGCTCCAGCATACAAGCTATTGGATATAGTAAAGGCTAGAGGATTAGAAATCCTGCTCTCCTAGGACAAGCTGTAGGCGCTAATCGGAAAGTCCTTGGCGAAATGTTCGGCCACTTTTTGTGGAAGGCTTGCGTGGGATATAGCGCACACATCCTGGCTACGCTCGCATAAAGTGCTAGACCTTGGTGAGAATCTGAAGCCGTTCTCTGCCTTCAGTAGATGGTATTAGATATGCGGGTTCTGTTAATGTTCGTGAAGACAAAAAAGGATTGAGCGATGTCAAAGTTTGTTGATTGTGAAATTCCAGCCGCAGGTTCTGGCAGTGCACAGCTACCTGCATTGGTGTCAAAGTTTGATCCAAAAGTTCTTCGCGCTAAAATGCTTGGCCCCCACGGTGAACAGTTAATTGCAGATCCAACGGATCCCGTTGGAATTAAATGGGTACCGAGGGATTCGCATCGGGCACCAGCGGACATAAAGAGCATTGGATGGACTTGTCAAACCAGAGACGGAGCGACCATATCGGTGGCTCAGCGCACTGGCGATGATAAATATTATGTGAGCATGACTGTTCCTGACAACTTCCGATCTGGCACTAACCAATCCTACTCTGCGTCAATATCAGTTAATCCCGACGGGAGTATTACCAGTAAATATCGAACGACAGGGGACTATTCGGAACCTTCACAAGGCATACCAAAACTAGTAAATCTCTCGCTCTCTAAAGGCAGTCATCCAGCGACTCTCCTTAGGGAGGCTGGCTTAGTTCCAGCTGGTCAGAAAAAGAAAACAAAGTAAACCACCACTTGTAGCTTAACAATTTCGTCTATCGCCTCCCAACAAGGGGCCCAGCTAGATTTGAACTACCCAATCGCTGGCCCCTCTAACACGGCTACTACTTTGAGCCGCAACATCCTCACCTACCCAGAAGCCCACGAATAAACCCGCTCACAGCATTCAACCTCTGCGCATAGCTCAGCTCAGTTGCTAGCGCATCCAAGAATTTGATCGTGGCACTGCCCACAACTGCAATTTCAGCGCAGCGGCCTAGTTCGCGGACTTGGTCTGAGGAAGAGATTCCAAATCCGAGTGCTATTGGTTGGCTGAAATGTTTTCTGACCCTGGAGAGATAGGCTTCTAATTCTTTCGGTAGATCGACGCGGACACCGGTGGTTCCAGTGGTGGATACGCAATATACAAAGCCATCTTGACCTGACATCTGTGCTACTTTTTGCAGTCTACTTTCTGTGCTTACGGGAGAAACGATCGGGACAGCTGCCAGGCCTATTTCTCTGCTAAAACTCTGGAAGCCTTCGTGTGATTCCTCTGGGGGAACATCTGGCACTATGCAACCGCAAGCACCTGCGTTCTTGGCATCTCTTAAAAAAGCTCTCGTGCCGACATTGGCCGAGCTCTGGTCTGCGTAGTTGTAGCTGTATACGAGATTGAAGTAAGTCATGAAAAGCAGAGGGACGCAGACACTGCGGCTTAGTTCCTCCATCGCGCCCATACAGTCCTTAGGTCTCAATCCCTGAGCGAGCGCTTGGTGATTAGCCCGCATAATCACTGGGCCATCGGCCAGAGGATCTGAAAACGGAATTTGCAGTTCAACAAGAGACGCACCTCCATCCACCATAGCTTTAACTATGTCTATGCTCTCTCGCAGACTCGGATAGCCAAGCACAACGTGACTCATCAATGCAGGGCCTGCGCCGCTCTTCCAGTCTTCGCGGATTTTAGCCAAGGCCAATTCAAGGCGAGAACTCCCTTGATGTAGGTCTTCCTGCGTATGACTACTCTGTTTCTGATGGAGCGTATTGTTTTGCATAGTCCCTCGTGAATTCTAAGAAGCCGCGATCTTCAAGTGCTCTGGCTAAAATAAACATGTCTTTTTCTGCGCGACCACTGAGGTTGACCACGATGATGTGGTCTTTATTTAAGGTAGGAGCGAGTTTAATAGCCTCAACCAAGGCATGA
>Ga0247840_10010312_pt1 | contig 11707 bp, 11 predicted proteins | sample LaCruzMarch2015__FD_192404 | JGI IMG/M metagenome (GOLD analysis project Ga0247840, IMG submission 192404) | Freshwater microbial communities from meromictic Lake La Cruz, Castile-La Mancha, Spain - LaCruzMarch2015_17m | ecosystem: Environmental > Aquatic > Freshwater > Lake | place: Spain...
AAGCGGGGCAACGTCACAAGCGCCATCCAGAAGCCTCTGACGTGCCATGTTGTCAAGTACGGGGACAAACCGGGCTACGGCGAGGAGTTTGAGCAGGAGCTAAGCAACGGCAGGGTGTACGCACTGCGGGGCACAAAGGGGACGGAACGATGACCGGCGCCCGTTGGATCGCAGACGAGCGGATCGGCCGGCATGATCTTGGGGAGCGGACAACAGCATCAGTCCCGGCTCAGCCTGAGCAGAGAGGCGGTGATCCAGCCACAGCCGCTCCCCAGTTTGTCTACCCGCTCCTATGGCGGCTCAACTCGGCCAGCTTGATGGCTCTCGCAGATGCGGCGGAAGTGCCTTTTGGCGTTTGGTTGCAACGGCACGGGTGCTGAGTACCTATCAGGCTTAGAACCCATGAGATGCACAGCCAAACGATCGGACGGAACTCCCTGCAAGTCGTGGGCAATCAAGGGCGGGAACGTCTGCAACACTCACGGCGGTGCTGCTCCACAGGTCAAGGCCAGTGCAGCGGAGCGTCTCCGGGCCCTGCAACCGAAGTGTGTGGACGTCTACGAGAGGGCGCTGGACCAGCGGGAAGATTTGCCGTCCGCGATTCGCGCGGCTGACTCAGTGGCCAAGCACACCAGCCTCGGCGATGGCAACGCGGCGATGGTGCAGGCCCTGGATCCTGGCCGCCGGCAGATCCCCAATGAGCTTTTGGCTGCGCTGATTTCCGCTCTCGAAAATGCTGGCTCCTGACCTGACACAGTACCGCGACTGGCTGCCGACCCTGAAGGCAATCCAGGCCGTGCGCCAGTACACCCGCATCGAGGACTACTACCCCGACAGCGGGCCACTTGCGCGTGGCGGGTATGCCAAGCACTGCCAGTTTTTCGCGGCGGGCGCTGCGCATCGTGAGCGCTGTTTCCTGGCCGCCAATCGCATCGGAAAATCTGAGGGCGTTGGCGCTTACGAACTGGCGCTGCACCTGACGGGGCAGTACCCCGATTGGTGGGTTGGCCGGCGCTTCGAGAAGCCCATCAGGGCCTGGGCCGCTGGAGACACGGCAAAGACAGTCCGTGAGATCGTGCAGGCGAAGCTGCTCGGTGATCCGGGCCGCCACGGTACGGGGATGATTCCCGGTGCGTGCCTGGGCAGGATCACGGTCAAGGCGGGCATTGCGGACGCCGTCGACACGGTAGCCGTCAGGCACGCGAGCGGCGGGACGTCGCGGCTCACGCTCAAGTCCTACGATCAGCGGCGAGAAGCCTTCCAGGGCACGGAGCAGGATCTCATCTGGCTGGACGAGGAGCCACCTGAAGACATCTATACGGAGTGCCTGCTCCGCACGATGACGACGGGCGGGATGGTGATGCTTACGTTTACGCCCCTGATGGGGCTCAGTGACGTCGTGTTGCTGTTCCTGCCCGGTGGCCGCACAGACCACGTACCGGACGCGGGAGAGGCTGGCCGGTGGCTCACGATGGCTACGTGGGACGACGCACCCCACCTGACACAGGCCGTCAAGGACGAACTGTTCAAGGCAATCCCGCCGCATCAACGGGCGGCGCGGTCTAAGGGCATCCCAGCGCTCGGCTCTGGCGCTATCTACCCGGTCCCAGAGGCGGATGTCATCGTGCCGGATTTCGCCATCCCCGATCATTGGCCGCGCGTGTACGGCATGGACGTTGGCTGGAACCGTACAGCCGTTGTTTGGGGCGCGATGGACCGCGATTCCGGGGTGGTGTACCTGTACTCCGAGCACTACCAGGGCGCGGCGGAGCCCGTCATGCACGCCCACGCCATCAAGGGCCGCGGCGAGTGGATTCCCGGCGTCATCGACCCGGCTGCCAATGGCCGATCACAGGCCGATGGCCGGCAGTTGATTGAGCAGTACCGAGGTCTCGGCCTGGACATCCAGGAGGCCGATAACAGCGTGGAAGCTGGCATTTACGCCGTGTGGCAGATGCTCAGCGGCGGCATGCTTAAGGTATTTCAGAGCCTCGTAAACTGGCGGGATGAGTTCCGGCTCTACCGCCGTGACGAGAAGGGCAGGATCGTCAAGGAACGCGATCACCTGATGGACGCGGGTCGCTATCTCGTCCAGTCCGGGAGGGATCGGATGACGTGCAAGCCGGTCAAGCGGGATGCGCGGGCCATCAGTGGCCGCTCGTGGATGGGTTAGTAAATGCCTCACAATTCAACGTCCGTTGCCAATCTCTCCGACTGGATGGCCGAAGTGCGCCGCCGCTACGACTACGCCCTCGCGCAAGATGCCGAGGATCGCCGTCCAGCGGTGGAGGATTCCGACTTTGTGGCTGGGGCTCAGTGGAGCGCAGAGGACATCAAGGCCCGCTCGGACCCACAGTACCCCCGCCCGATCCTCACAGAGAACCGACTGCCGACGTTCGTTGCTCAGGTGAGCAACGATGGGCGCCAGAACAAACCCGCGATCAAGTGCTCGGTCATGGACGGCGGGAAGAAAGAAACGGCGGAGTTCTTCCAGTCTCGCATTCGGCATATCGAGTACGATTCCGACGCCGATATCGCCTATGACGACTCCCGCGACTCGCAGATTATCTGTGGGCGCGGCTTCTACCGCGTCACCACGGAAATCGACGCCACGGGCGCCCAGCAGATCCGCATCAAGCCGATTGAGAATCAGTTTTCCGTGCTGTTCGACCCGGCCGCGCGCGAGTATGACCGCTCCGACGCTGACTGGTGCTTTGTCATCACGCTCTACAGCCGCGAGGCGTTCAGGCGGCGATTCGGTGTGGATGCTGCGATTGTCCAGAGTGGCTTCTACGAGGGCACGGAAAACCCCGCTCCGAGCTGGGTGGGAGCCCATGGCTCTGAGCAGATTCAGGTTGCCGAGTATTGGGAGAAGGACTACGCCGGCGAGAAGCCCATCATCCGGCAGTACGTCATCGACGGTGTAGAGATCCACGACGAGACTGAGTGGCTCGGCTCGTGCATCCCGATTATCCCGGTGTGGGGCCGCCAACAGATCCAGGCGGGCAAGCGGCGCACGTTCTCGCTCGTCCGCAACGCCAAAGACCCGCAACGGCTAGTCAACCTGTACGTGTCGAACATCGCAGAGCAGATTGCTCTGATGCCCAAGTCGCCGTACATGATCGCCGATGGGCAGATTGCAGGGTATGAGGACGAGTGGGAGAGTATCAACACCGTCCCGCGCGCCGTCGTCCGCTACAAGGCTACGAGCGTGGGTGGGACACAGGTAGGTCAACCGTCGCGCATTCAGCAGGAACCGCCCATCCAGGCTCTCGTGATCGGCTACAACCAGGCCGTTGACGCGATGAAGGCCGCGATGGGCATCTACGATACGTCATTGGGGGCCCGGTCCAACGAAAGCAGCGGGATCGCCATCCAGCGCCGCCAGAAGGAAGCCGACAACGCCAATTTCCACTTCCACGACAACGAAGCCCGGTCGCGGCGTCACCTGGGGCGCATCCTCATCGAACTGATCCCACTGATTGACGCTGGAGAGAAGGCCGTCCCGATCCGCTCTGAGGACGGCAAGAGCAGCATCGTCCGCGTCAACACGGCGCAGCCATACCCGGATCCGGAGACTGGTAAGCCTGTACAGCACGACCTAGCCTCTGGCTCTTACGGTGTCTCCGTGAGTACTGGCCCGTCGTTCACGTCTGCCCGTCAAGAGGCGTTTGAAGTTTACTCGCAGATTGCGTCCGCCGATCCGCGCTTCATGCAGATCGCGGGCGATGTGTTGTTCCGCAACATGGATGCGCCTGGCGCCGATCAGATCGCAGAGCGGTACGAAAAGACACTCCCGCCGCAACTGGCACCTCAGAAGGGACAGCAGGCTCAGATCCCGCCGCAAGTTCAGCAGACGATGCAGCTCATGAGCCAGCAGCATGAGCAGCTCGTGGCCACGGTCCACCAGCTTCAGGACGAGATTGACACCAAGAAGGCGGAACTCGAGAGCCGCGAGCGTATCGCCTCCATGCAGGAAGAGACCAAGCGGACGATCGCCCTGGCCTCACTGAGCCAGAACGAAGGGCTGCAACTACTCCGCAATGAGTTGGAAGTGGTGAAGCTCGACGTGCAGCACCGTCACCAGGCGATGCAGCAACAGGGCCAGCAGGAGTACCAAGCGACCCTCCAGCAGTCCCAACAGGACGCCGCGCGCGAAGCGGCGGAGACGGCGGCACAGCAGGCCGCTGAGCAGCAGGAAACACAGCCGGAATCGGCAGAAGTCCAGATCGACGGCCCAGCGGTGGGCCTTGTACGCCGCGCCTAATCCTTGGAGCCATCCATGCAACCCACAGTCACAGTAGTTGACCCGCCCGTCGTTGTTGACCTCAGTTCGGCCTCACCGGCTGATCTGAGGAAAATGCTGGCAGGAGCGGAACCGGAAGCGGCCCCGGCCTCGAAAGAGGAAAAGCCCGCTGAAGAAACCCCCGCGGCTCCGGCTGAAGCTGAAGCCAAAACAGAGGCCGAATCGGGAACGGACAACAAAGAGCAGGAGCAGTCCGAAGAGCAGCACAACAAAGGCAAAGGCGGCTTTCAGCGGCGGATTGACAAGCTGGTGCGGCAGAACTCGGAGCTTGAGCGGCAGTTGGCGGAGAAATCCGCTGCGCAGCCGGCTAAGCCCGTCGAAGCGCCGGTAGCCGATCCCTCTGAACCGAAACTGGAGTCTTTCGACTCCTACGATGCCTATGTTTCGGCGCTGACTGACTACCGGGTAGAGCAGAAGTTCCAGGCGAGGGAAGCGGCGGAGGCCAAGGCGAAAGCCGACGCTGACGCGGCTACCAAGATGCAGACGTTTCAGCAGAAGGCTGAGGCGGCCCGCGTCAAGCACGATGATTTCGACGATGTGGTGAGCGATGCGCCGATGACGGCTGTGATTCGGGATTTCCTCATGGAGTCCGATCAGGCCGGCGAGGTGGCGTATGCGTTGGCGAGTAATCGCGCCGAACTGGCGAGGATTTCCAGCCTCCCACCCATCGCTCAGGTCCGTGCTTTGGCTGTCCTGGAATCTAAGTTCACCACGGCTCCTGAAACCAAGGCCACAGCTAAACCGCTGCCGAAACCACCCGCGAATGTGGGCGGCGGCGCGGCGCCCGTTGTTCCTGACGTCTCAAAATTGGGTGATCTGCCCATGAGCGAGTTTCCGGCGCAGGCGCGAAAGCTGCTGGGCCGATAATTTCCGCTTGACCGTCGTGAGATGGGCAAGCACTAACCCCTGACAGTCGAGAGACAGGCAGGGAACTACCGCCGTGATGGCGGAAGGAACACCAAATGGCGAACGTTCTACTCACTCCGCAACTTCTCACGAAGTTGACGCTGATGAACCTCGGCGGATACCTCAATGTCTGCCGCAACATGTCCAAGGACTACTCTTCGACCTTCGGTAAGAAGGGCGCAAAACAGGGCGATACTCTGTTTGTCCGCAAGCCCCAGCGCTTCCAGGTGTCCAAGGGCCTCGGCTATCAGCCCCAGCCCCTGACCGACACCCAGACGCCCATCAAGGTTGACCAGGTGGCGCAGGTCGGGTTCGAGTTCGAGTCGGTGGAGCGGACACTCTCCCTCGACTTCGTTCAGGAGCGGTACGCTAAGCCGGCCGCCATCGCCCTGGCTCACCAGATCAACGCAGAAGCGGCTCAGTACATCGCACAGAACACGTTCAACGCCGTTGGCACTCCCGCCACGGTCCCGAGCACTCTCGCCACGTACCTGGGCGGCGGCGACAAGCTGGTGCAGCTCGGCCTGCCAGAAGGCGAGGATCTTGCGTGTCTCATCACTCGCAAGATGTCCAGCACCTACGTCAACGCCATCAGCACCGTGCACAACCCCGCTGGGTCCATCAGCGGTCAGTACAACACCGGCCAGGTTGCGTCCTCCGCGCTCGGCTATCAGTGGCATATTGACCAGACGCTCTACACCCACACGGTAGGGCCTCTGGGCGGTTCCCCCGCTGTCAACGCCACCGCCGCACAGGTCGCTGAAGGCGGCAACAACGGGACGATGGCGCTCGTCACGAAGTCCTGGACCTCCGCGGCGGCTGCCCGGCTGAAGAAGGGCGACGTGTTCACCATCGCCAACGTCTACAGCGTTCACCCCCAGACCCGCGCGTCTACCGGTGAGCTTCAGCAGTTCGTGGTGCTGGCTGACTTCTCGTCTGACAGCTCCGGCAACGGCTCCGTCCAGATCAGCCCCGCCATCACGCCCGCTGGCCAGTACCAGAACGTGAACGCGGCTCCGGCTGACTCGGCGGCTATCACTGTTCTGGGCGCCGCTAACGCGGTCAGCCCGCAGGGACTGCTGCTGCACAAGAACGCCTTCGCGTTCTTGAGTGTCCCGATGGAAGATCCCGACCCGTCCGGCGTTGAAATGGTCAGTAAGGAGACGGACCCGGATACGGGCCTGACTCTGAGCTTCATCCGGGCGTTCGACCCGATAAGCCGTCGGCACATCAACCGCTTTGACACGCTGTATGGATTCGGGACGCTGTACCGCGAAATGGCCTGCCGAATTTGCAGCTAGGACACCTGGGCCGTCTTCGGGCGGCCCTCCCCACTCCATACCAAGGAATTCCCAATGAAGAAAATTTCCGTTGCTCTCTGTCTCTTGCTGCTGCTTGCCGGTCTCGCCGTCGCTCAGCAGAACACTCTCACGCAAACCACGCTTTCGGCTGCCATCACGGCGAATGACACGGTGCTGACTGTGGCCTCGGCCACCGGTATCAGCGTGCCGTCCGCTGGCGTTGCCGGTACGGCGCTCTATATCATCGACCCCGGCGCGAAACAGGGGGAACTAGTCACCGTCACGGCGGCTGGCCCGATCTCGACGGCCTTCAGTGTCCGGCGCGGGCGCTCCGGCACAAAGTCCACGGCGCATATCAGTGGCGCTCTGGTCATGATCGGCGCTCCGAATCTGTTCCAGTCGGCTGACCCCGCTGGCGGCTGTACGGCCAGCTCGGTTTACGTTACCCCCTGGGTCAACGTCAACACCGGGAACCAGTGGATCTGCTCCTCTGTTGTCTCGGCCTGGGTGCCTGGGTTCAGCTCTGACATGGCCCCTGCTGTGTCGGCGGCTGTCGCCTCGGCGGCTGGCCTCGTGACACCCAGCGGCCCTCTGTTCCACATTACGGGCGCTCTGGCAATTACGGGATTCAACATCCCGATTGGCTTCACTGGCGGCCCGATCTGCGTTATCCCCGACGCGGCTTTCACCACCACGACGGCTAACAACATTGCCCTTGCCAGCACCGGCGTCATCTCGAAGCTGCTCTGCTTCGCTTACGACTCCGCTACGGCGAAGTTCTATCCGTCTTATTGATGAGTTCAGATTGGCGGCTGCCCAATTGGTAGCCGCCTTTCACAAAGGACAATTTATGTCATTTCCCAAGATGAAATACCGTCCGAACGAAGCGGGCGACTGGTACGACTCCGTGACCATTGCCGACGAAGCAGAGGAAGCCCTACTCGGTCCCGACTGGTGCGATTCGCCGCTTGAGTGGGGACTTGAGACCGCGCCGGGCGCTACGCCTGCAATCCCTGAACCCGAAACCGAGAAGCCCACCAAGAAGGGCAAGAGGTAAACATGGCGACGGCCCAAAGCATCATCACGGACGCTCACGCGCACCTCAGCGTGCTGCCCGCTGGCTCAGTGCTCGGCGCTGATCTATCGGCGTTGGGCCTCTCCACTCTCAATCGGATGATCGAAGGTTGGACGGCTGAGCAGATCCCGTTAGCCGGCCAAACGGTCCAGACGGTCACCCTCAACGGCGCCGCGAACTACGCGCTATCGAGTCGCCCTGTGAAGATCGAATCTGCCTCAGTGGTGGATGCGGCCGGCATCGAGCAAATCGCTCAGCCGGTATCGTCGGCACAGTGGGCCGCCATCCCTGACAAGTCGCGCACGGGGGCCTTCGCAGAGGCTATCTGGTACGACGGCGGGTATCCCACAGGTAACGTGTATCTGACACCTAAACCTGGATCCGGGACTCTCCAGCTGCGCGTCATTGCCCTCATCACGGCTTTCGCGGCGCTGTCCACCACATTTGCGATGGCTCCGGGCGTTGAAAAGGCCGTCGTCTACAACCTCGCCGTGGAGCTGGCGGCCTCCCTCGGCAAGCCCGTACCGGCGTCACTGGCTGCGCTGGCCGCCACGTCAAAGGACGCGCTGGCGAGACTGGCGGGCGACACACTCGGCATCCCCGCGACTCAGGCCGCACCCCACGGAGGACAGTAAATGACCGTTCTTGATGTCATCACGGACGCCCTGGCGGAAATCGGCGTTGCCTCTCCAGGCGAGACCGTCTCCACGGAAGATCGCACCTACGGCCTGAACAAACTGAATCGACTGCTGTCCTCGTGGATTGCGGAGAAGATCGCGGTGTATGGAATCAACGTGCTCGACTTCACCAGCACCGGGGCGGAGACGTATACGTTCGGGTCTGGCGGGTCTGGAGCGACCACGCGGCCGGCTGCCATTGTGGCCGTCGGCGTCGTCAACGGCTCCAAGTCGGCGGCCGCCCAGATGATGGACGCGGCTGGATACACGGCGGCTCTCGACAAGTCGCGCGCGGGCATCTTCGCGGAGATTGCCTACTACAATGCCGGATTCCCGCTCGGAACGCTGTACCTCAGCCCCAAGCCTGCCAGCGGTGGGACGATCCGCGTTCATAACATTCAACCGCTCACGGCGTACACGGCGGTGACCGATACCGTCACGCTGGCGCCGGGCTATGACCGCGCCGTGATCTCGAATCTAGCTCTCGACATGGCTGCGGCCTACGGCGCTCCGGGTGGCGCCGCCCAGATTCAGACCCTGATGGCGATGGCGAAGGAAGCGAAGCAGGCGGTGCAGATGCTCTCCGCCGAAGTCATCGCGGGGAGTGCGGCGGCGCTGGCGGCTGCCATGAGCCACGCGGGGGGCAAGTAAGTGCCTCTCGTCACCTGCTCTGATCTCATCAACGATGCGGCGCGCGCCTGCGGCAAGCTCGGGCCTGGGCGAACGCTCTCGCAGTCTGAGCAGGATGATGCGCTCCGCATCTTTCAGCGGATGATGGACGGCTGGACGATCGCCCGCGAGAACGTCTACAGCGTCAATCGGGCGGAGTACACGCTCATTCCGAATCAGCAGATGATTGCCATCGGGCCGGTTGGCGACTGGATCGCCCCGCGCCCCGTCAACATCGACAACATTTGCCTCCTGATCCAGGCCGGAACAATGCCCGTCGAAGTCCCGTTGAAGGTGCTGGACGATAACCAGTGGGCCGGAACGCGGGTGAAGGGCATCACGGCCACACTGCCCACGTCGGTCTGGTACAACGGCGGCTGGCCGAATGGCGAACTGTACTTCTACCCGATCCCGAGTGAAGCGAACAAGATCGTCCTCTACACCTGGCAGCAACTGAGCGTTCCGACTTCCCTTGATTCGATCATCCGGTTCCCGCCCGGATACGAACAGGCCATCGTGTATTCGCTGGCTGTGCGCCTCTGCCGTCCCTGGGGTCTCAACGTGGCCCCCGACGTGGCCCAGCTCGCTCGTGAGTCGATGGCGGCTATTCAGTCGGCTAACCTTTCATCGCCCCGCGTTGGAACGAGTTCAGGGCTCCGCAAGGGCGGCGGCTCGTTTAACTGGATGTCGCGCGAGATTTCCTAAATGCCTGAGTTCAATTTGGTTGGTCCCACCTACGTTGCGGCGGCCGGCAACTCCGACTGCCAGCGCACGGTGAACCTATACCCCGAGGTGGTGGAGTCCGGTATGGGCAAGGGGAAGGTGTCGCTGGAATCCGCGCCCGGCCTGGCCGTTGCGAAGGAGTTCGCCACTCAGACGGTATCGGGCGGGACTCGCAGCCGCATCAATGCCCTGTTTGTCGATCAGGAGCGGATGTGGGTGATTGCCTGTGGTCAAATCTGGGAGTGGAGCGGCACGGCTGCCACGCTGAAACAGCCGCTGGTTTCTTCTACGGGCTACATCCCCGACGCCGACGCCTTTTCGATTGCCAGCAACGGCAAAGAGCTGCTGATCTGCGCCTCTGATTTCGGCACGGTCTCTCGCGGTGTGTGGCTCTACACCATCGCCACGAATACCATTGTGGCGCTCGATGCGACGGGCTACCCGGACGCCTGGAAGGGTACGCAGTGTGCTTTCCTGGATGGGTACTTTGTCCTCTTCAGCCCGGTTGACCCGGCAAACTCGCAGTGGTCTCAGAAGTTCTACATTTCGGCGTTGTACGACGGGACTACCTGGGATAGCCTCGACTTCTCGTCAGCCGAGGGCAATCCCGATCGCATCATGGCGATTATCACGGACCACCGGGAGCTGTGGTGCTTTGGCCGGCAGACCACGGAGGTTTTCGTAAACACCGGCGCTTCCCCCTTCCCAATTGAGCGCATCAACGGCGCAACCCTGGATTTCGGCTGTATCGCGTACCGGTCCGTGCAGAAGCTCGACAACTCCCTGTTTTTCGTCGGCGGAGACCAACGCGGCCCCGGTATCGTGTACCGGACGAAAGGCTACTCTGTTGAGCGGGTGAGTAATCACGCCGTGGAAGCTGCGCTCAATGCCTCTGGTGTGGACCTGGAAGCCTGTTACGCCTACACCTACACGGAAGCCGGCCACACGTTCTACTGCCTGACAATCTCCGCCACGCGCGCCACGTTCGTCTATGACGCGGTGAGCGGGATGTGGCATGAGCGCGGCGCCTGGAACCCCGGCGCCGGTGACTTCATTGCGTACCAGTTCTCCAGCCACTGCTTTTTCAAAAACGTCCACTACGTCTGTGGCCCCACGACAGACGCGATCGCGCCGGCTGGTGTCACCAACCTCTTCGGCCTGATGTATGAGCAGTCCCTGGCGCTGTTGAGCCTGGAAGGCGACGATATTCGCCGCATGCGCGTGACGCCCCACCTGAGCGCGGAGCAGGCCTGGCAGTTCTACCACTCCGTTCAGATTGATCTTGAGGTGTCGGCCTACTCGGACATCACGCCGGTGGTCAGCCTCGATTGGTCGGACGACGGCGGGAAAAGCTGGAGCAACGTGCACGCCCTGACACTGGCGAGCACTTGGACGGCTGGCGCCCAGAAGTTCCGCGCCATCTGGCGGAGGTTGGGCCGAGGGCGCGACCGCGTGTTCCGCTTCTACGTGGAAGCTCAGTGCCGCTGGTCGTTCATCAACGGATACCTAAAGCACACGGCGGGGACGGGGATATGAGCATCGCGCCAATCAGAACGCCGATGGTGGATGATGGGGGGAACCTCACTCCGCCCTGGCAGCGCTATTTTGCTGGGTTGGAGCCTGTCACAGTCACAGGCGGTGGCACGCCTGCCCCCTTGGATCCGCCCAACGCTCCGACCTCTCCCGCCCTGACGGTGACGGAGTACGGCAACAACTACCGCATCACGCCCACCTGGACCCCGCCTGGCACGCTCGGCACCACCAGCGCCTATGAGGTGCAATTCAAGTTCTACACGGACTCCGCCTGCACGGCTGCTGAGGGCGACTGGAGCGGCACGAATTCCATCGTGGGCGGCGCGGCCGCCACGCTGACAACGGACCTGTGGCCGAAGGCGAACGCCCAGCGCTGGGTACGTTGCCGCGTGCGCGGGCTGAACTCCGACAACGCCTACACGGTCTGGGTGGAGTCCGCTTCTGGGACTGGCGCTTTGATCGGTGCATCGTCGGCGGGAACCTCGCCGGGCGCTCCAACCCAACCAACGCTCTCGGA
>Ga0247840_10010314_pt1 | contig 11705 bp, 16 predicted proteins | sample LaCruzMarch2015__FD_192404 | JGI IMG/M metagenome (GOLD analysis project Ga0247840, IMG submission 192404) | Freshwater microbial communities from meromictic Lake La Cruz, Castile-La Mancha, Spain - LaCruzMarch2015_17m | ecosystem: Environmental > Aquatic > Freshwater > Lake | place: Spain...
TTTGGAAACCAGTCTTTTCCCCCTTTGAAAAAGGGGGGCAGGGGGGATTTATCTTTAAAACAAAACCGAACGGTCAAGTTTCATCCCTCCCTTTCTCGACAATCGTTTTGTCGAGCACACAGCTGGGTTCCGGCCTTCGCCGGAACGACGAACCTTAAGTTACTGGCATTGGGGGTGAGGGGGATTTCCTGTCATACTTTTTTCTTTCTAGAGAGGATGGTCGGGAATCAAAAAAGGCTCGTCGTTCCGGCTTTCACCGAAACGACGAGCCTTTTTTGACTTAAATTATACGAGGATTAGGGCAGGGGAGAGAGGATCTTCTTATCGTTTCCGGTCTTTGTCCCCCCACTTTTTAGGAGGAAACCTTTCCCCCCTCTTGGCGGGCTTGTCTCTTTTGTCTTGAGGCGGTCTGTTCTGTTGAGCGTTTTCTAAAGGTTTTTGGAACAATGTTTTGGTGGCTCCTTTGCTCTTTAAGATGATTTTGTCTTCCCCCAAAGCCAACACACCCCAAGCCAAGGCCCCGGCCACTCGCCTCATCTCTCGTTCGTCTTCGCAGAGGATCACCGCCCCGCGGTTCGCAAAGGCTCTGAACTGAGCCCCATGAAGCACCAAGCCTCGAGTACCAAACAACACCACCCCCAACCCATACCGGCTGGCCGGGTGTTGATCCGTCCACCGCAAAGATTCTTCCCTTCCCCCAGGACTTTTCAATAGAGCCATCGGTTCCTCGCTTTTTGTTGGTTGTTGTGAAACACTATATTACAGAGAAATCATTGGAACTGATAGATTTTATCCATGGAAAGCGGGGTGATAGGCGAAGCAAGTCCGTGTCAGCGGTTAACAGTTCTATCCCTCGGATTTCGGCCAAGGCGAGATATGTAGCGTCATAACCAGTGAGATCGTGTTCCAAAGAAAGCCTCAAAATTTGGAAATCCCCTTCGTGGCCCGGATCAAGAAACGTGATGGGAATTTCGTTGATGAGGCAAAGAGTCTTGTGGGCGGATTGTTCAGACAATCGTCCCCGCTTGACGGATGTGCGTAATAAGTTGACTGTTTCGTAATGCCACAGAGTCGGTTCTGTTAGAAGGATTTGTCCGTTCATTATGTTTTCCAGCAATCGTCCGGCATGAACGGAACGTTCGCCGGGAATAAACCAAGAAGCCGTGACAGAGCAATCCGCAACAATCTCCCTCGTCATCTTTTTCGACCTTCCGTTATCCAATCTTTTACGGGAACAGGCTCGCCTTTTCCGTAAGATTCACGAATTTCCCGAAACCCCTCGATCAAGCGATCTCGTTGTTTCTGTTGTCCCCTATGGGTAAAGTCCTCGTAAGAAACAAGGACAGCCACGTTAGCCCCCCGTTTTTGAATAAGAATCTCTTCATGATTCTTCTCAACAGAGGCCAAGAGCCCCGAAAGATGTGTCTTGGCTTCAAAAGAACCAACGGTTTTCATAATCTCTCCGAATAAACCAGTATTAACTACTAGTTGATTATACCTCCCACTCCTTATTTTGTCAACACTCTGTATGGAAGGTGGTCCCCTCAGGGCATTCTTCTAACGGTTCCGATCAGATAGGCCAAGGTTCGGGTGGGGTTGTCTGGGTTTTTTTCTCCCAAAACTTTCAACGCGGCGTTCACTCGCTTCACACCGAACTCGTTTTCTAAATCAATCAATTGCTGAACGCCGTGGAGATCGTTGTCTTCGTAAACGAGGGCCACCGCCCGTTGGGCCGGGCCACTTTTTCCGCCCCGTGTTTATGGATTAATTCCTGAAGGGTTTTATCAAGGAGGCTCGGGTCGTGGAGTGTGAGGGGTGTGTAAACGATGGGACGTCGTTGGGTGGTGGCCCCGGGCAACGGGGCGTATTCCACGTCCATCAAATTTTGTTGGCGAAGTTCCCGGAGGCCTTGTTCTAAAAACCAGACCGAGGTCCCATAACGTCGGGCCAGAGTCTTCTGAGCTACAGACCAGTGGGGCCGTCGGGTGGAGGTTTCGGATTCGTGCCGGCTGATGAGAAAAAAGCATTTCCCAGCAAAACTCAACCGCTGGTCCCACCCCAAAGTCCAATACCCTTCGGGAATTTTCACGAACCGATCCCCTTCCAAGGGTTCCATGGTGACGTGGGCGTCTTGTCCGTAAGGTGTTTCAAAAGAGATGAGGTGGTATTTGTTTTGAAGTTTCGTGAGGGTTTTGGTTATTTGACGACGGTAGGCCGATCGGTCCATGGTCTCGATTCCTAAATCTTTCGCCATCCGCTCGTAATCCATGGTGAACGACGTGGACGATTGCCTCATAAGAGAAAGATAACAGTCCAACGCCCGTTCGTCTTGACTGGACACCGCGCGACCCAGAAGGTCCGGGTCCAACAAAAATGTTTGCGGAACATGCACGCCGGCATCCTCATGGTTGAGCAGGGGGGCTTGCCGGGGGATGGCGTGGAGTGTGGCGATGACCCGGCGGGCGAAGGGTTTCGATCGGACCATTACGTCCCCTTCCTGATTGCGGTGAAGGGCCGCGTCGGTCCAGTTGGACGATCCCAAGATCACGATTTCTTCGTCTATCACCACGGCTTTGGTGTGGGTGGTGTTGGTCGTGTCGTCATAAAAAACAGGGACGCCGGCTTCTTTCAGGTAGGTGTAAGCCGGTGTGTTTTTCCCCTCAGACAAATCCCTTCCGGCGTCTTCCCCGTTGGAGAAATTGATGTTTTGATCCAGCAACACCTCCACCCGGAGCCCCCGTTTGTGGGCGTTGATCAGGGCTTGCGTCAGTTGAAACACGTCGGATTGAGTTTGGTGGGGTCTCAACGTAAAAAGATAAAGGCAAACGGACACGGATTTTTTGGCCTTTGAAATTTCTGTTTTCACCGTTTCAAAGTAGCCTCGAGGCGGAATAAAAACCGCCTCCACCGATTCCCCCCACCCCCCCACCGCCCCCCCCACCACCAGCCAAACCAAGAACCCCAGTTTGACCCCAGATTTTACCATTTGGGGTAACTGCTCAGCCCTCATCCGGCCCTTCGTGCCACCTTCCCCCAAGAGGGGAAGGAAATCCTTGCTTTCCCTCTCCTCTTGGGAGAGGGGAGGGTGAGGGACCTGAGCAGTTACCATTTGGGTTAAAACCGCTCCTCCGTCTTTTCCACCACCACCTGAACGTCCTTCAGATCGTCCGGCAACGGCATGGCCGGTGCCCCGTTCACCGAATAATTCCAATCGTCGTAACAAAACTCCACCTTATAACACCGCTTCACGTCCTTCCCATTAAACCGAATCAAAAACCCCCCATCCGCCATAAAACGCCTCCTTTTTTAATTGACGACGCATTCGCTGAAAGAATTATTTTTTAAGGTAAAGCACCTTCCCCACTCGTTCAATCCCGTGTTTGAAGGTGCCCTTCGCCCGAGACCCGTAAATCACGGCTTTTTCCACGGCGGGAAAGGTGGCCAAAATCCCCCGGATTTTTTCCAACACCCCATCGCTCAACCCAAACGTCATTCAACACTTTCTTGTTTCAGCCCGTTAAACCTTTTGGCCATTTCTCCAAAAGCAAAACTGTATTTTTCAAGCACAGAAGCCACCAAATCGCTGGCCACGCTCTAGTTGTAGGTGTGGGAGGTTTTGTTTCGGTCTTCAATCATTTTCATCCAAACCTCGCCGTCCGTGATGAGCCCGTTTTTGAACGCCAACCGCGTGGTGTCTCGGGATCCCACCACCTGCGTGAAGCCTTTGTGTTCCAGATAATCTTTGAGAACGTTCCAAGCCAACTCATGTGTAAATTCAAAACTTTGAATCACGCCCTGTTCTTCTAAAGGGGAGAGATCCCGCTCCCGAGCCAAAGCCCCCGCTTCTTCCAATGTTTGAAAGGCTTTAAGAAAATTCTGAAAACGCTGTTCCCATCGAATGTCGTTCATTCGTTTTCCTTTCTCGTTCTTGAGACCTTGCCTCTCCCTTCGGAAATAAGATTAATACTTACGTTTCACAGGCCCTTGAGGTATCGAAAGGATAGCGTCATTTAACAACCCCCATTTTTTGTCATCCATTTCCCACTCGGAGTAAACAGCCACACCCTGAAAATTGTCTGGGATGGTCTCTGTAGCTTTTAATCCTCGATTTATTCCTTTTATGCTGTTTACTATATTTTCGATCGTCGGGTCATGATATGTCGCCCATGCATCATCATATGCAGGCAATCCCAGAAGAACTTCCGTTTTGCCAGACCATTGTAGAACCTGTTTTGTCCACTTAGCCACAAGGTCTGTGTATGTTGTCGTTGACCGAATGCCGGTGTCATACATCATTGGAACCACCTGATCTACGCGGCGACTTACTTCCATAAAATATTCCTTTTCCCAGTGAACGAGAAGGTTGGGCTGATGGATCGTTGGCGGAGGATAGGCTGCGACTGAGAGAATCTTCCCTTTCGGTAGTGCCAATCTCAGTTCATCAAGTAAGAGTAGAAAATCAGGGTGCCCTGACGGCATTGGCTCAATGTTGACATGTATGCCAGCGAAATGAGGGTATCGGTCCATCAATTGTTTGGCGGATTTTGTGAAAATTCGGCGCCATGTCGGAGATTCAGGAAAGCAGTTTTTGTTGCATACCCCGCCTACCCAAGGAAGAATATATAGTTCTTCAGCGTGTTTAAGAAATCTCTCTGTCTGATCGTGGTCAGGTTCAGGAATTTCACCTGCTGTTGATGTAGGACAGAAATGAGGGAAGAGAAAATAAATATGGTGCTGTCGAACAATAGACAGCAATTCTTCAATCCGTTCATCCGTGCGAAACTGTTTTTTATCTTTAGATGATGAGGTAACCCATTCGTCATTTCCAAACCAAGCATGCTGGATCCAAATTCCATTTCCCTTGATCTGATTCACATGGTGGGATGGTGTATTTGTTTGATGATCTTTGCAAGATATTCCAGTCAGCAAGAAGCCGGTTCCCATTAATGTATGAAGAATAATTTTTTTGTTGAAGATCATTTCTAAAACCATCTCAAAAAAAATCCTAATATTTTACATATTGATCTTGCCGTTTCGTTTTTTAGCACCAAAGATCTCCTCTGTCCATCAACTAATTCTTCCGTAATCTGATCCCAGTGCAACTGTTTTTAAAAGCACGCTCAAACACGATCTGAGGTCTACACCATCCCCAACACCTCCTCCGGGTGGAGAGCTGGTTTTACTTTAGGAAACAGGGCCAAAATTTTCCCGTTTTCCCCGATGATTACCGTGGAACGCAAGATGCCCTCGTACGTTTTCCCATAGAGAGACTTTTCCCCCCAAGCCCCGTAGGCTTTAATGAGGACCCGGTCTGGGTCTGAGAGAAGCTGGAATGGTAATTCTTGGGCGGTGGCAAATTTTTTGTGGGAGGCCACGGAATCGGCGCTGACGCCCAGCACCACGGTGTTTTTCTTCTTAAAAGTCGTGTGCTTGTCCCGAAACCCGCAGGCTTCGGTGGTGCAACCGGGGGTGGAGTCTTTGGGGTAAAAATAGAGTACCACCTTTTTCCCCTTAAAATCCCCCAACCGAACCGTTTTCCCCTCTTGATCTTCTGCTGTAAAATCCGGTGCTTTGTCGCCAATTTTGAGCATGGGAATCTCCTTTTTTCTGCTTTGAATTGTATCAAAAAAGTCGATACTAAAAGTACGAAATAGAAATATCAAAAGAGGTGGGCGGTTCGCAAACCGCCTCTACGAAAAAACGACAAAAAATGAAAATACACCGCAAAAACCAGAATGATTTTTAAAAATATATGTTTTAACATATATTTGGCTTTGATTTTATATTGTTTAATATATAAAATTGGCTTTGTGGCACGAAAAACACTTACCACTAGCGACACTTTGGCTCTTGAGAAAATAAAGGATTCCCCCTCCGTTGGGTGGGCGTCTTCTTATGGGGATTGGATTCGTATCCTTAGAACGTATCTCCGCATGTCCCAAATGGAACTGGCTCAAAGGTCCGGTGTTCCCCAACCCCATTTGGTGCGTATTGAATCAGGCAAAACGGACCCACGCGTCAGCACCTTAAAAAAAATTTACGAGGCTCTGTCTTGCCATTTGTCTCTGGAACCCGTGGCCATGAAACCTCTGGAAGGCCTATTGCGGGGGCGTGCCCGATCCGTGGTTCTGGAACGGTTAAAACAGAGTGCCGGCACCATGGCTTTGGAAGGTCAAGCACCGGAACCCGATCTGTTCCGTTACGTTCTTGAAACGAAGACCGACGAATTGTTAAACAGTGGGAGGAAACGGTTGCCCAAGGTGGAGTAAAATTTTTTCTTCTTCCTCAGACACCGGGGACACGGACAACCGAGGGATTCTCAGGAAGGGCAAGCTTTTAAGGGCGGGGGTTTCCAACAGGGTGGAACGTGGAATGGGTTTTTCAAGCCACCGATCAAACGTGAGAGACACGGCCAGCCACGCGGGGTCTTTGGGGTCCGGCACCGCCGGTGAGACGACGTTGGCCCAACACACCAACCGTTTTTCCGGGCTTCCGTGGTAGCCCCACACACGATCGCCGGCTTGAACCGTTCGTAAATGTTTCCGGGCCAAGGGCCCTCGAATGCCGTCCCACAAGACCGTTTTCTCTTTCTCCACCACCGCCCAAGGGTAAGACGCCGGTTCCGTTGAAAATATCCAAGCGGTCATAGGTTGAGATCCTCTGCGCACACCAACCGCCGTTGTTTTGGACACGCCCCCATCCGTGTGGACAGGCCGTGGCATTGGGGGCAAGAGGGGAGTAACACTTGGTTAAAAAAGGGATCCCAATAGAGGGTGACCGGTAACGAAACCCCCCGGGATTCCAAGATCAAATCCCCACGGATTTGTGGGGTGTAAACGACGCCCACATTGACCAATTGAATCTGAACGGTCAGCCGATGTTTTTCCCGCACATCGGTGAGCTTCTTTGTTTTCTCCAATTGAAGAGCGCGGATCTTGTTTGTCAAAGCCTGTTTTTTTTCTTCCAACAGCCCCGGTCGGGCCAGTCGCTTAGCGAGATCCTGTTCCGCCCCGACAAAAAAACCTCTGACCCGGGCGGATTCCCGTTCGCACCGCCGATTTTCCCTTGCCCGATGAAACTCACGCCTCGGTTCCGCCTCCATCAACGCCGTTCGCACGGCGGTGGCGTAAACGCCGGCGGCCGGTGGGACGGTTTCTTCCGGCAGGTCCAGCTCGTTGGTCTGGGACACCACGGCGGCACGGTACGGGTCGGCTGGAAGCCCCCTGTCCAGAGCTGGGTGAATCATCACGTGGAGGGTCTCCTCTCTTTTGTCGTCAGAAATGTAGCACAGGTGAAAATGACACAGAGCCAAGGGCGTGTAAACCTGTTTCGCCTTAAAATCTTTCACGCGCCCCACCAAGGAGGTGTCCCGTTCGACATCGTTAACCGTGAACGTTTTTTTGATCGGTCGCCACAGGTGCCAACGGGCCCGTGTGCCTTGGGCGAGAGCCACATCCAAAGCCCGTTCCCACACGATGGATCCCGACGCAAAGAGGGCGTCCGCACCCGGCGCACGAGAAAAGGAAACAAAATCCGTTTCCATCTGTTGGGCCAGCGGGGTCGGGATCAACGCGTCCACCCGGGACTCCCTCGGTTGTTCTTCCAGCAGTGCCCCGGATTCTTTTAGGAAATCCTCAAACCACGCGGACGGAAGTTCTGTGTCGTTTTCGTCGGGGAATTTCGGGAGCGCGTTCGTCACAGAGCCTCCATCTCCTTTTGAAACAGGGCATCGTCCAGCGCACGGGTGTTCACGTAGTCCTGTTTCGCTTTTAACAGTCGTTCCCCCATTTCGGCCACAGAATTTTCCCAAACAGTGGGCGATTGGGCGTTGTACCAAGCGTCTAGGAAAAGATCTTCAAAGTCTTTTTCTTCTTCCATGGTTCCCAAAATCATGTCCATTTCCCCCACCACCTGCTCAAACATGTTGATCTTTTCATCCAACAATTTCAAGAGATCGTCCTCAATGGTGTTTTCCGCCGCGATGTTGTAAATGGACACGGGGTGGGTTTGACCGATGCGGTGAATCCGGCCCACCCGCTGTTCTATTGTCATGGGGTTGTACGGCAGGTCCATGTTGATGAGGGTCCGGGCAAACTGAAGGTTTCTCCCCTCCCCGCCCGCTTCGGTGGACAGGAACACCGTCACCGAAGGGTTTTCTTGGAATTGACGGACCGCCTCGTCTTTTTGGTCTCGGGTGAGTCCCCCGTGGTAAACAACCGCGGTGATGCCCTTTTGTTCGAGCGCTGTGGCCAACGTCCCCAAGGTGCGTTGGTAGGCGGTGAACACCACCACTTTCTCCGAGGCCATGGAAGCGACAAGAGACATCAACGTTTTTACTTTGGCAAATTCAGAGACGGACAACGCTGTTTTTTTTAAGGATTCCAGTCCCGCACGGACCCCGGCGGAGAGCGTTATTTGCATCGCTAATTTTCCGGCCGTTTCCGCAAAGGCCGCTGGGGAACTGACCAATTCCTTTAAAAGCGTTTTCAGCAACGGACGGGAGATTCCCCCCCGTCCCCCGTTCTCTGGAGGCGTGGCACAGGATTTCAAAAAAACCGTGGCCGTGTCATATAGGTCTCGTTCCTTGGGAGACAAAGAGGGACGCAGGGTGTGTGCCCTCCGGGGGGGGAGTCCCCGGTCAATCTGAGAACGGGTGTTTCTCACCATGCACTCAGACAGCAAGTCACGCAGGGCCTCGGCGTTTTTGGGTTGGCGGGGGTCGTCCCGATTCACAAACCGATTTTTAAAATCCCGGGAAGACCCCAGCTGGCCGGGTCGAAGGAGAGTGACCAAATTGTAAAGTTCCTCCAAATCGTTTTGAACCGGTGTCGCTGTGAGCAACAGAAGGAATTTCTTTTCCAGTGCGTTCACGAAGGTCCAAGCGACGGAGGTCCTGTTTTTAAGCCGGTGGGCCTCGTCCACGATCAGCAGGTCGTGCCGAATTTTTAGGAGAGCGTCGGCCTGGGGCGGGCGTTTGGCCATGGCCAGTGAGGCCACGATAAAAGGAAACTTTTGCCAAGCGGTCGCCCCACGTTCCTTAAACGCGTCGTCGTCTGGGGAGACGGTGTCCACACCAAATTTGATTGAAAGTTCTTCACGCCATTGACCGATCAGTCCCGGCGGGGTGAGGATCAGGGCTTTTTTGACAAGGCCACGCAGGATGTATTCTTTCAAAATGATTCCAGCTTCCACTGTTTTTCCAAGTCCCACTTCATCGCACAGCAAGGCCCGGCCCTCATACCGCCGCAACACCCGCAACGCCGTCTCCGTTTGAAAAGCGTAGGGGTCCACGTTCTTAAACGTTGGAGGGGACAACAGTTTTTGAAACCCGTTTAACAAACGAAGTTGCCGTGCCCGCACGCTCAGGTGAAAGAGAGCGTGGGAGGAAAACACCCCCGCGTTCAAGTTGGTCATGATCCCAGGGTGTGGGGCCACCACGACCACTTTTTCCGGAACGTCCACGGAAGATTCAGTCATATTTGGGGGGTTTCCGGGTTTCTTTCACTTGGGCCGTTCGGCGTTTGGCTTCCAACACTTTTTCTTTGGCCCGACGGCTTCGTCGGCGTTTTTGCCGTCGTATTTTCTCGATGGCTTGTTGTTGTTGGCTGGCCAAACCCAATGCTTTTTCTTCCATTTTGTCCGCCAACCGACAGCGGGCGATGTAGCGGTTCATCCCTTGGGAACGGTCTTCTTGGCATCGAACGACCGTCCCCGATGGGCGGTGCGTCAACAAAACGCAGGTGGCCACCTTGTTCACGTTCTGCCCGCCCGGCCCGCCGGACCGCACAAATTTCTCATCAAGATCCCGCTCAAAAACCCCCCACTTTTCAAGGCGGGCCTCAAGGGCTTTCACTCGCTCAACGCTCACGGGGAAGGTCATTTCTGGAATGGTTTTTTGTTGTTCATACAGGTGTTTTTGATTATAACATTTGCGCCCACCGTTCTCTAAAATCGTTGCCGACGGAAAGAAAAACTATTGCTCTGTTGTAAAAAATACGGCATAATTTGTATCTATGGTGCCAAGACTGCCAAAGTGTCCGAAAGACAGTTTTTTCCTTCTGGGGCCAAGGGGCACTGGAAAAAGCACCCTTTTGAAACATTGGTTTCCCGATGCTTTTTGGATTGATCTTTTGGATGAACGGGAGTTGTTTCGTTTTCTCGGCACGCCAGGCACCTTTGCTCAGTCTATTGAAGCCCAACCCACCTCTCGGTGGATCGTTGTGGATGAAATTCAAAAAGCTCCCCATCTCTTAAATGAAGTTCACCGACTTATTGAGAAGGGGCGTCGCTTTGCCCTTTCCGGATCCAGTGCACGAAAATTAAAAAGCGGTGGGGTGAACTTACTGGCTGGACGAGCCTTTGTCCATCACCTGTATCCTCTCACCAGACAGGAATTGAAAGGACGGATTTCTTTAGACCAATTCATCGAATACGGGGGACTTCCCCGTGTCGCTCTGGAGCCCGATCTCTCAGATAGGATGGAACGGTTGAGGGCTTATGTGGGAACTTACTTGTCTGAAGAAATTAAAGCGGAAGCGGTTTCTAGAAAAATCGAATCGTTCAGTCGCTTTCTTCGTGTGGCCGCCCTCGCCAATGGCCAAACCACCAATCTCACCAACATTGCCCGAGACGCTGGTGTGAGTCGTTCCACCGTTGGAAATTATTTTTCAATACTTGAAGACACGTTGATCGGATCTTTTTTACCAGCTTGGCAACCACGGTTAAAAATCAAGGAAGTGAATCACCCGAAATTTTATTTTTTTGATGGTGGGGTTTTTCGAGATTTAACCGATCGCCTTGGCGAAAAACCAACGCCAGAGGAACGAGGTGTTTTGTTTGAAACCGCTGTCTTTAATGAATTACGGGCCGCTTTAGAATACCACCGCCAGAGGGGGACGCTTTTTTATTGGAAAACCCACGATGGGTTGGAAGTGGATTATGTTTGGAAGAAAGGAGACCGATTGGTGGCGATTGAAGTTAAATCAACCCCTGTTTGGAAACCTGAATTCAATCGAGGGTTGATCTCTCTTCGGTCTGTTATGAAATCCCCCGTTCATTGTTTAGGGGTTTACGCGGGAGATCGCCGGTTGAACCTCCCGTTCGGTTTTGTCCACCCCTTCGATGAATTTTCTGAAATGCTTCACGCGGGACGTTTCTTTTCTTGATTAGTCTCTTCGTTCTAAAATCTTTGACGTTTTGTCAAAGATTTTAGAACGAAGAGACTGGAGAGCCTGTCCGTTGACAGGATCTTCCTCCTTTCGAAAAAACTGTTTTCAAGGATACAAGAGACGATCCGAGAGAACGGTCAAGACAACTCGGACGAGTCGTTCGATCGGAGAAACCATGAACCTAAAAACGGAAGTTGAAACCAATTTTCTTTAGATTCGTCATACCGGCGAAGGCCGGTATCCAGAAGATTTTTTTGTTTCTTCGACGGAAATTTCACGAACTTCCAACGAGCTCCAGTCAAAAACATTGAAAACCAATGGATTCCGGTTTTCACCGGAATGACGAAACTTAGAAGAAACCGTGAGCTCGTTTTCTCCCTTACCCGACCTTTTTTGGGGCGGGTATGTAGCTGGATACCGGCCTTCGCCGGTATGACGAGACTGAAAGACTTTTTTAAGATTCACCCATTGGGTGACTCTTTTTCATTGACCAATCAAGACTAAAACGTAATCTTATCAATGCTTTGCCTTGTTTTC
>Ga0247840_10010318_pt1 | contig 11704 bp, 11 predicted proteins | sample LaCruzMarch2015__FD_192404 | JGI IMG/M metagenome (GOLD analysis project Ga0247840, IMG submission 192404) | Freshwater microbial communities from meromictic Lake La Cruz, Castile-La Mancha, Spain - LaCruzMarch2015_17m | ecosystem: Environmental > Aquatic > Freshwater > Lake | place: Spain...
ACAACTGCTTCACCGAGCTCCTCATTTTCAGACACCTTGAAATCGGAAGTACATTTTACACCAGTACCTGCAATAAATGTTGTAACCTGATTTAAGAGTGTTTTTAGTCTAATTTTCACTTCCTCACCGTCACTAAGAAGTATAGATACTACTTTAATTTCTGCATCAAATTTTCTAGCTAAATTTATGGCTTTGCTTACTTTTTCTCGAGTTTCCTTTGTTAAATCTAATGGTAATACAATTGTTTCATAGCTTTCTCTTTTAGGCACTCCTTTTAAGGTAATTACAGGAATACGAGATTCCCTAATTACTTTCATCGCATTTGAACCTACAAATCTTTTTGCAAAGGTTTCCGCTCCAGAAGTTCCCATTACAATTAAATTAGCACCCACCAATTCAGAAACTTTTACAATTTCTTCTTCTGTTTTGCCAATTGCAAGCAAAGTTGCGGTCACAAACTTACTATCTCCTAGAAATTCTTCTACAAAAATTGTTAATTTCTTCCATAATTCTTGGTCTTGTTGGTCGTTATCTTCACTTAAAAACAGATTTTCTAATATACCTGATTCTTCTTTAACGTGCAGCAGGTGGACTTCTCCGCCTGTTTTTCTTGCAATATCAATAGCGTGTTTCAATGCAATTTTACTTTGTTCAGAAAAGTCTGTTGGTACAAGTATGATTTTCTTGGAGGTGTTCATCTTCTTTATTTACTTTGGAATTTACTGCAAATTTAACTAATAGATATGTCAAAGCCTATTGCAAGTTCTGAATTGGTGCTAAATCCCGATGGAAGTGTTTACCATTTGAAGTTAAAACCTGAGCAATTAGCCGATACGGTTATTGTAGTTGGCGACCAAGGTAGGGTAGAGGCTATTTCTGCTTATTTTAATACCATTGAATGTAAAGTTCAAAATAGAGAGTTTGTTACACATACTGGCACTTTTAATGGCAAAAGAATTACTGCACTATCAACTGGTATTGGAACTGATAATATTGATATAGTTGTGAATGAGTTAGATGCATTGGTAAATATTGATTTATCAACCCGAACTATTAAAAGCGAACACAAAGCATTAAACATCATTAGAATTGGAACTTCCGGAACTTTAATGAAGGATATTCCTGTGGATAGCATAGTGGTTAGTTCTTTTGGACTAGGTTTCGATGGATTAATGCACTTCTATAAATTTGAAGAAAACAACGAAGAAAAATCAATTCTTAAGGAAATTAACGCTGCCTTGAATCTGCCGAACGAACTTAATAAACCTTACCTTGTTAAAGCAGATGAAAAGTTGTTTGAAATATTAAGTAAAGGTTTTTTTACTGGAATTACAGCGACAGCTTCAGGATTTTACGGCCCTCAAGGCAGAACGCTAAGACTGACACCCGCAGTTCCAGACTTGAATGAAAGAATGATGCAGTTTGCTTACAATGATTTAAATATTACTAATTTTGAAATGGAAACTTCTGCATTGTATGGTTTATCACGCTTGTTAGGGCATAGTGCCTGCACAGCTTGCGCCATTATTGCAAATAGAGCTAATTTAGAATACAGTAAAGATTATAAACCAACCATGGACATTTTGATTCGTACTGTTTTAGAAAGATTAACTACTTAAAAATTGGAAGAAAAAGAATTAAAATCTTTGATTGCTTTGCTAGAAGATCCTGATGAAGAAATCTTTGAGGCAATCCGTTCTAAACTACTTTCACTTGGAAGTGAGGCAATACCTGCATTGGAAAGTGTTTGGGAAAATACTTTTAATAACCAGTTGCAAACAAGAATTGAAGATGTAATTCAAACTATTCAATTCAGTTTTGTGAAAGAAGAGTTGAGTCATTGGGCAAATACCGGAGGCCTCGATTTGCTTGCAGGAACTTTACTTATTGCTAGATATCAATATCCTGATTTAGATGAAGATAACATTAGGCGTCAAATTGAGTTAATAAAAAAGGATGTTTGGCTGGAACTTAACCCAAACCTCACGGCCTATGAAAAAGTAAGGGTTATCAATCATATTTTATTTGAAGTTCATGGTTTTACTGGTAATACTACGAATTATCATGCTCCTCAAAATTCGTATATCAATAACGTAATTGAAAGTAAAAGAGGCAATCCTTTGTTGCTTAGTATATTATATTCAATTATTGCACAAGGTTTAAATATTCCAATCTATGGAGTTAATTTACCAGAACACTTCATCTTAGCCTATAAAGACGAATATTCTTCTGCTGATGATACAGAGGAATCTATCTTGTTTTATATCAACCCATTTAGCAAAGGTGTTGTTTTTAGTAAAAGAGAAATTGACACTTTCCTAAAGCAACTTAAACTTGAGCCCAAGGCCATGTTTTATGAAAGTTGCTCCAACATCGAAATTCTAAAAAGGCAACTTAGAAATTTGATTTTTTCTTATGAGAAATTAGGATACCCAAACAAGTCCGAAGATTTAAAGAAATTGTTGGATTGTTTGGAATATCATTCAAACTAAAATTTAATCTTATCAAATTTATAACAGTGGAGATAGCAGCAAAACCTGGAGATATCATTAAACATCCTTTATATGGAAAAGGAACAGTAATTAAAGTAGAAACGACCTTTTTTACACTCAATTTTCCCAATCGAGGTAATATGGATATTTCTAAAAGAACAGAAGACCTTGAATGGATTCCCGCTTATGAAAATGAAGCGGAAAATTCAGATGGAGAAGAACTTACATACTCAAAATTAGAAAGTACACTTCGAAATTTGCTGAATAACTTTAGTGATATTCAACAAATAGTGCCAATTGGTGAAAAATGGCAAGGCGGTACTTTAGTTCTTCAACCCGCAGATAAAAGTTTGAAACCTAAAGAAATTCCTATAGAAACCTTCTTTCACAAAATTGTTATGGTGAGAGATAGAATCAGGGTAATGGAACAACAAATAAATTCCCATCAACAACTGAGTGATGCTGACAAAGTTGATTTGCAGCAGTATATCACAAGAATGTACGGAAGTTTAACCACTTTTAATGTACTTTTTAAAGACTCCAGTCACTATTTCGTGGGCGATAAAAAATCTTAGGTAATTTTAGAACCTTTTAAACTTACTTGTGTTTATCTTCAAAACGCTGATTTATGGGAAAGTGGCAAGATTCAGCTCCGGAAAACCAGAGAAACGAAAACGACCAGGAATTAAACAACCTGTTAAGTGAGGTAAATGAGATACTTAACTTCTCCGTTAAAAGAGAAAAGGAGGCCATGCGTCATTTTGGTAATAGAGCTAAAGTTACATCTCAAAGAAATTTTGGGTTTAAAAAAATAGAACACCCTAATAATTACAACGAAAAAGATATAAAGGCTAATTGCCTTCGTTTTCGTCTGAGATTTTTACCTTCTACACATTTTTCAGGAAAGATACCTTACGAAGTTATAACTCTTATAAAAAAGTTCGAATTACAATTTCCAAACCGTGAAGCGGAGTTTTATATTCTTGCCCCAGCAGATTTTTTTTTGTTGAAAGACAGATATAGTGATCCGCTTTTATTTGTTAAAAATAGTGATGGCTCCTACACGCTACTTTGTCAATGGGGAAAGGATTTTGCTTGGTACCTGCCTTTTTTAATGTATCCTTTAAGAAACTTTAAGTCAATGGTAATTAGTTCTTTAATTACCGGTGTTTTTGTAGCTGTAATAGTCGGTTTATTAGGGTTTTTGAATGACCCTAATTGGGTAAAATCTATTCTATTTAAAGTTCCTGTCGCTATTCTTACAGCAGGTCTTTTTTCAACGTTAGGTCTTTGCTATGGCTTGATAACCTATACTGATTACAGCAGCGAAAATTGGAAAAGTGTTTATTTTAATTAAGGTTCTTTACTTTTCTTTTTATCATTCTTTTTCTTTCGAGGTAAGTCATAACTCAATTCAAGGTTAATGATACTAACTGTTTTTTTGGGGGAGAATTGAGGTTGGAATAAATATGAAATTTCGGCGCTTAAGTTCTTGTTTAATTTGTAGTCCAAACCTATGCTATTTCTTATTCTTCTCAGATAAACCTCTCCAAATTCTTTTCGCCATAATGGTTCAGAATAGATTTTTAATTTCAAATGTTTAACTAATTTTCTTTCGGCTTGAATCTTAAATCTTGCTGAAGAAACTTGAATATTTCTATAATTCTCTGGAAATCCAAATTCATTGAATTGAACTTGATAAAGACCCCTTAATGAGATATCTGTTTTGTTTAGTTTAAATTTTTTATCAAATCCAATCCGCATTCTTAAACTGTTCCAGGTATTTGAAGTATTAAACCTTAATCCCCCTTCAATACTCCATTTTTTCTTAATTTTTCTGCTTAAGTCAACAGAATAGTAAATTCCTCTGAGCTGCGTCATCTGTTGGTCGAAACGAGATTGAGCTTTTATACTGAATGTTAACTTCTTAGATATGTTGCCGTTTACTTCAAAGCTCATCCAAGCTCTAAAATCATTATTATTTTGTGCTTTTGTTATGTTTATTACATGAATAAAAGCAACTAAGAAAATGTATTTTAGAATGTTAATCCTCATCGTCATTTCCTAATGCTGCAGAAGGCGCTTCATTTTTAGCTGCATTATAAAAGACGTTCATTCTCACGATATCTTTTAAAAAATCAATTTTTAGAATTTCTATTCTGTGCACGGGCAATCCTGTTCGTTTCTTTAAATCTTCTAATAACTCGCTTTGTTTTTCGGTTCCTAAAAGATCTACTCTGTCATATATTATTTCTTTTGAATTTTCATGAGTAATTGTAATCCCAAAATCTATCACCCACGCAACTGCCAGAATTATAATATTTGCAGCTGCTAATAGCCAAAAACCGTCTTCTGTGCCTGTCAAGGCATTAATAATTCCCAAAGTTACACTAACAAAGAAATACCCCATCTCTCTAACAGGTACAGTTACGGTTCGATATCTTAAAATGGAAAATATGGCGAAAAGACCAAAAGCAAAGCCCATTTTGAGTTGAGCACTGCTTAGTAAATAGCAAATTAAAAAATTAATAATATTGAAAAGGAAAAAGGTAAATAGAAAATCTCTATTCTTCCTGATGGGGTAATAAATAAGCCTAACCAGCACAAATATTACAAAAAAATTCAACCCAAATCTAATAGCAAATTCTAAAAAATTATGGGTATTTCCAGCAAAGACTTCAGTCGCTGCATCATTTGTTTCAAGCATTAGTAAGTAGTTTATTTATTTGTAAAATTTTCGATTTAAATGCATTTTTCTTTACGCATTTTTCTAGCATTGCTATACCTATTGCATATTTGCTAATACTTAATGGTCTTATATTTTTTGATTTAAAATAATGCACAACTCCGCTATTTCTTTTCATTTTATCTTGCTTCACTTCAAGAATTATCAATTCCTTTAGCTCTCTCCTTACATTTTCATTACTGTAGGTTAATCCTAAATCTATTGTTATTCTCTCATTTTCAGATTTTGAAGCAAAGGTTAATCTGGTGTAATACACTTTTAATTTTTCTTCAAGTTCAATTTTAGGTGCCCCTGAAAGATTCAACATTTCTTGCTCAACATCACTGAAAAAGTTACCATCTCCACTTTTTTCTATTCTAAATTTATATGTCCTATTTCCTTTAATTTTTTGTTTTACTTCAAAGAAATTTTGATTGTTATACAAATAATGCCGTCTTCTAATTTTAAATCTGTTTAGTTTGCCATTATGATGGGCATGGTATAATTGAAATTTGTGGGAATCATAATATATAGTTTCATAATTAAATGAATGTAAATCATCTATTTCTAAAATAGAATAATCAATTTTAATTGCATTTAATACATCTAAAAGCTCAGTTGCATGAAATATGAATTTGGAATCAACGCGATTTAAAAGTTTAACTTTTTCTAAACCCTCTAAATCTATTTTATCAAATTGATTTAATACACTTTCTATTTCATCTTTCATTTTCAATCAAAAATTACTAAATCTGGTACAATCACCTCATCTTTGTTACTATTTAACGTTACGGTTTGTTTTACTGTGGCTTGATTAAAGAGGCAAGTGTCGCATTGTGAGTAACTAAAGATGGTATAGGTTCCCTGTTTAAGTCCTTTAAATTCATATTGGCCGTTGTAAGAAGTTCTCACATCATTATCGGCATTTCCTTCCAAGCCATAAGAGATATAGACTCGATATCCGCCTGCATATCCGCTATCAGTAACTACTCCATTGGTATTAATATCGTAGCCATACAATTTCCCTGAAATTTTACCTGCGCCTCCTTCCCCAGGTTCTTTGTTGCAAGAAACAAAAGAAAGTACCCCACAAACAATTAATAATAAATACTCTATTCGAATTTTTAACATTTTAGACTGATGTATAATCTTATAGTTTCCGCAAAACAAACGATAAATTTTAAATTTATAACAATATTCGAAACTATTTGTTAATTTTGGGCTAACATATAATACCATCACGTGCGCAATTGTTTTTTATTTATTGTTTTATTATTGTTTGGGTCTAGCCATGCCCAATTAGTAATAAACGAGTTTTCCTGTGCAAACAGGAATACTATTACAGATGATTACGGTGAATATGAGGATTGGATAGAATTGTTTAATCCAAGTGGAACAGCCATGGATATAAGTGGTTATTTTCTAAGCGATGATGCAGCAAATCCTACTAAATGGCAAATTCCTGCGGCCACAAATATCAATGCAAATGGGTTTGTCATGTTTTGGGCTTCTGGTCGCGATGTTTATAACGGTTTAGCTTTTCATACCAGTTTCAAATTGACGCAAACCACTACTGAAAAAATTGTATTAAGTAACACTTTGGGAGTAATTATTGATTCTCTTACAATTCGACCTAATCAAGTAGACGATTCTAGAGGTCGTTTTCCAAATGGTAGCACATCATGGCAAGTTTTTACAAATCCAACTCCTGGAGTGAGCAATACTGCTGGTTTTACTGATTATGCAGAAACTCCTCTTTTAAGTTTACAAGCAGGAGTTTATCCTGCAGCTCAGGTTTTAACAATGAGTTCAAGTGATGTGGGCATTACAATTCGTTATACAACTGATGGTTCTGACCCTTCTCCAACATCAACATTGTATGCTGGTCCAATAAACATTACTGCAAATACTATAATAAAAGCGAGAGGGTTCTCTTCTTCTGCTGCATTTAGACCGAGTTTTATTGAGACAAATACTTATTTAATCGGAGTTTCTCATACTGTGCCAATAGTGTGCTTAGGATCAGGCGATTATGATAATTTGTTTAATAATCAAATGGGTGAAATTGTTTCTTCCTGTGAATATTTTAATAGTGCAGGTGTATTACAATTTGAAGCTGTTGGGGAATCTGATCCACACGGAAATGATAGTTGGGCATATCCACAAAAAGGAGTTGATTTTGTTGTGCGTGACCAGTACGGATATGACAATGATATCGACTACCAGTTGTTTCCGACCAAACCAAGAGTGAAGTTTCAAAGATTTATGTTGAAAGCTGGAGCTTCAGATAACTACCCATTTACTGGAGGATCTGGCGGAGGATGCCATTTGCGCGATGCTTTTATTCAATCGTTGGCTGAGAAAGCCAATTTAAATGTTGATTTACGCTCAAACGACCATTGTGTGGTGTACATAAATGGACAATATTGGGGACTTTATGAAATTCGTGAAAAAGTTAATGACCCAGATTATACTGATTATTATTGGGGGCAAGAAGAAGAAGATTTGGATTTTTTATCATTTTGGGGCGGTTTGAATATTCGTTATGGTTCTCCCGATGATTGGAATGATTTGTATGCATATATGATGGCTAATGATTTATCAGTACCAGCAAATTACAATGCTGTGTCTGCTCGTTATGATATTGCCAGTACGATTGATTACATTATTTTGAATACCTGGTCTGTTAATTCTGATTGGATAAATTGGAATACCATGTGGTGGAGAGGTAGAGGAACTCCAGCCGTTAAGTGGAAATATGCGCTTTGGGACATGGACAATACCTTTAATTTGGGTCAGAACTTTTCCGGTTGGCCAACTACTGGTTTTGATGCAGACCCTTGTGCCTTGGATAATAATTTTGAAAATGCAGGACCAAATGAAGGGCATTTAGATATGTTTAATCGCCTAATGGCAAATCCAGAGTTCAAACAAAGATACGTTAATCGATACGCTCAATTAATAAATACTTCCCTGAGTTGCGACTATGCGTTGGCTCATTTAGATAGCATCATTAATCATATATCACCAGAAATGCCCAGTCAAATTGCTCGCTGGGGAGGTTCCATAACTGAATGGCAATCGCACTTAGACTTTATTCGTGCACAAATAACCGGTAGATGTCAATACATAGAAAATACTGGTGTTATCAATTGCTATGAAGTTGATGGCCCTCATGAATTAGCGTTTAACGTTGCTCCAGCAGGCGCTGGTACTATTCGTTTCAACGAATTACAAATTCCTCAATACCCTTGGTCGGGAGCTTATTTTGGAGGAATAAATGGAGAAATTGAAGCAACGCCAACCAACTCAACTTATGAATTTTGGTACTGGGAAGTTTTTCATCATGACTTATTAAGCGACAGCACTCAAATACTGAACGAATTTTTAATTAGTGGAGCCGACAGTATAGTGGCACATTTTAAAATTATTGAAACTCATCAAATTACATATTTAATAGACCCTGACGGAGGTGGCTCTGTTTCAATCAATGGGATAACACCAGGCTCATTTCCATTTACAGCAACTTATAATGAAGGGGCACCAGTTACCCTTACTGCAACCGCAGACCCTAATTATAACTTTTTAAATTACAGTGCAACGTACCACACTTTTACGCCCGACCCTGCAAATATGCTTGTAGTAATTGAAGTAGATACAACCGATACTGTTATAGTCCATTTTCTACCAAAGCAAACTTGGGACTTAACTGTAGTTGTAGAACCTAAGAATGCTGGTAATGTTATTTTAAATGGAGAATACATAAACACTTACCCTAAGACCTATACCTATTTTCCAGGACAAGAAGTAAATGTGGAAGCACAGCCTTACATAGATTATTTGTTTAGTCACTGGAGCTTAGATTTTATTGAGCTACAAGCTGATACATCAGATTCCTTAAATACTTGTATTGTAGATACTTCCGACACTTTGGTTGCACATTTTAAGTTAAAAGAAGTTATTCCTCAAACAGTTTACATGCCTAGTTCATTTACGCCTAATGGGGATAACTTAAATGACTTTTTTGAGGTTTTTCATTCAGAAACTGTAACTCTTGGAAATGTAAAGGTTTACGATAGATGGGGTCAAGAGATGTATAGTTCAGAAAGTCTTGATGAAAAATGGGACGGGAAAATTTCAGGAAAGCCAATAATGTCAGGAATGTATTATTTTGTAGTAAATTATTACTTGAAAGATAAGTATTTCGAAACTTTGCAAGGCCCTTTACTTATTTATCGTTAAAAAAATAAAATTTTGAAGAAAATTTTTTTCACTTGCCTGGCAATATTATTTGGAGTTGCCATTTCTCATGCCCAATTGTTATTAAATGAGATTTTAGTAAATCCTCCAGGAAGTGATGAGCCTTTTGAATTTATTGAGTTGAAAGGAACGCCAGGCAGTACGTTAAATGGAATTTATGTTTGTGTTTTTGAAGGAGATTCTGCAAGTGCAGGAAACTCTGATTTAGTTATTCCATTAAACAATATTACATTAGGAAGTAATGGTTTACTTTTTATTGGTACAACTTTAGGTTATCCAACTATTCCTTCTGCAACAGTGAGAAAGGACACCTTGATATTTGGGGTTCCGGGAGGGGTTTTGGAAAATGGGAATACTTCATTTGTTGTAATTTTTAGCCCTTCCACAATATTAAGTAATGTTGATTATGATTTAAATAATGATGGTCAATTGGAGCTTCCTTTTGGAGCATCTACTCAAGATGCAGTAGGTTGGACAAATGGCGATTTAACGGCCATCATTTATGGGGGCGTTATTTTGGAACAATCTGCCGGAACACCAGATGCGGCAGTTCGATTTTTTGGCAATAACACTCCTTTTTCAAAACCAGCTTGGTATAATGGAGATTTAATATCGAGTTCCCAATTTGATCCTTTGGAAGTTAGTGATAATTTACCTCAAGGAGCAGCAATGACTCCAGGTGATAATAATGTACCCAATGGAGGTATTGGATTTGGCGAGGTTGAAGCAAGTGAATTATCCTTTTTCCCAAACCCAAGTGATGGTGTTTTGTTTATCAAAAACTTCCCATATAGTTTCAACTTTTCCATGTATTCAATTGATGGGAAATTACTTTTTATTAAGAAACAAGCTTCAACAACCATTGAGATTCCTGCTGAAATTTCAAATGGTTTTTATCTGGCTAAAGTTGAATCAGGAAACAAGATCTACAAGGGAAAAATTGTAATTCAGCGATAACTATCTTGCTCCAAAAAGGGCACTTCCAATTCTAACCATTGTGCTTCCTTTTTCAATGGCTATCGTGTAATCTCCACTCATACCCATTGATAATTGTTTAAAATTAGGCAAATAGCTTTTTGATGTTGATTTGATAGCTTCAAATAATTTGGCTAAAGTCTCGAATTCTTCTCCAATTTGAGTCAAATTGTCCGTGAATGTTGCCATTCCCATTAAGCCTTGAATATCTGCAAAAGCTAAATTTTGAACTTCTGTTGATTCGAAGAAAGTTTTCACGTCACCAGGGTTTAATCCAAACTTTGTTTCTTCTTGTGCAATATGAATTTGAATCAAACAAGGTATTTTTCTATTTATCTTTCTTCCCTCGTTTTCAATTGTTTGAAGTAATTCTAATGAGTCTACTGCATGTATCAATTTTACAAAAGGGGCAATAAATTTAACCTTGTTTTTTTGTAAATGCCCAATCAAATGCCATGCAATATCTTTTGGTAAAGCTTCATATTTGGCAGTTAATTCCTGTACCCTGTTTTCTCCAAAAACTCTTTGACCCAAATTATAAGCTTCTTGAATTACCTCATTTGGATAAGTTTTTGAAACCGCAACAAGTGTTACAGAAGCCGGAATTTTTGATTTTATAGAATTAAATCTTTCTAAAAGACTCATTTTATTTTATTTCTAAATCATACATCACCAATCCATTTAGCAATTTAGGTTCAAACCAAGTAGTTTTTGGAGGCATCATTTTACCTTTGTCGCTAAATTCAAAAAATTGATCAAAGCTCACAGGAAACAAACCAAATGCAATTGCTGCTTGTTTGCTATCCACTTTATCTTTTAGAGCTTCTGGGCCAAATAATCCACTAACAAAATCTATTCTCGCATCATTTCTTAAATCATGAATTCCAAAAATAGGAGAAAGGATATTTTTACTCAAGATGTTAGCATCCAACTTGTCGGTCAATTGATCATTTTTTCGATCATGTTTTAATTTTAAGCTGTACCATTTACCATCTAGATACATTGAAATTTCATGCAAAATCAAAGGCCTATAATTATTTTTTGAAATCTGCTCAACCAAAAAATCTTCTCCAAGTGCATTAATAATTTCTGCAGCAGATAGGTTATTGGTATCTTTTAACAAGCGATTAAACTCAAACAATTGTAAATTGTGATCGGGAAAGAAAATTCCCATGAAATTGCTCCATGGTCCAATTTCATTTTTATTTAATTCTTCTGCTAGTAAAACTGAGGATGCACTCCTATGATGACC
>Ga0247840_10010320_pt1 | contig 11703 bp, 17 predicted proteins | sample LaCruzMarch2015__FD_192404 | JGI IMG/M metagenome (GOLD analysis project Ga0247840, IMG submission 192404) | Freshwater microbial communities from meromictic Lake La Cruz, Castile-La Mancha, Spain - LaCruzMarch2015_17m | ecosystem: Environmental > Aquatic > Freshwater > Lake | place: Spain...
CAAATAAAGCTTGGGAAAAATTCTCCGAATCAATATCTGGGGCAATTCCCTGCGCCTTCACGGGCACAAAAAAGGATACCAAAAGTACCAACACCAAAAGTACTTTAATGCCTTTCAAAAAGCTTTTGTTCATGTTCTCTCCTTGATATTTTTACCACTATAAATGAGTGGATTGTGGAACATTCTATCAAAAGCAAATATAAAGTCAACCTATAGGGTACAAAATAATATCTATTTAAGTATTTTTGGAAAATATTTATTTAGTAATAAGTAAATAATTGGCAATATACCCACAGAATTAACTATTAACAAAAGCACAAACGAAATCCTATGAGAATTTTTTGCAGCTTTCCAAAGAGATAAACCCTTCCAAACTAATTCCCATAAAACAATAACGGTCATTACATATGGATTTTGAAGAATATTTATATAATTCATAAATCTAGTATATCAAAAACTATATACTGTTAGTACAACAATAATGATACTATTAGTATTAATAAATGAAATTTCTTACCAAAGTTAAAGAAAAATTCAAATCTATCGGTCCAGGGTTTATAACTGGGGCAGCCGACGACGATCCAAGTGGCGTAGCCACATATTCAATAGCCGGTGCACAATATGGCTACAAACTAAACTTTTTAACTTTATTTTTACTTCCTGCAATGGTAGTAATACAAAGCATGTGCGGAAGAATTGGAATGCTTACAGGGATGGGATTAGCGGGGAATATTAGAAAATATTATTCGGTAAAATTGGCCTGGTTTTCGGTCATACTATTAATTATTGCTAACGTAATAAATATTGGTGCAGATCTAGGTATTATGGCAGCCAGTTTAAATATGCTTTTTGGATGGAATATTGAAATAAGCTTGATTTTAGTAGCTTGCGTAATTGCCCTTTTAGAAATATTTATTCCTTATAAGAATTACTCCGGATATTTAAAATGGTTGGGGTTATCTTTGTTGGTGTATGTCGCAACTGCATTTTACGTAAAACAAGATTGGGTAGAAATATTTAAGAATCTAATTATTCCTCACATAGAATTTAAAGTGGAATATTTTATGACAGTAGTTGGAATGCTTGGTACAACAATTTCACCATACTTATTTTTTTGGCAAACCTCTGAAGAAGTGGAACAAGAAATTGTAGAAAATAAAATTCAAGATTTTGGAGAACTACCTAAAGAAACTAGAAAAGATGTTAACAGAATGAATTTTGACACTCTTGTGGGCATGGGATTTTCTAATTTGATGACTTTTTTCATCATTATTACAACAGCGGCAACTTTACACGCCAACGGAATCTTTAGTATAGAAACACCTCAACAAGCAGCAATGGCCTTAAAACCTTTAGCAGGAAATTTAGCTTACTTTTTGTTTGCCTTTGGAATAATTGGAATCGGGCTACAGGCAATTCCTGTATTAGCAGGATCTGTTGCATATGGTATGGCCGAACTTTTAAACATGGACGAAGGTTTATCAAAAAAGTTTTCTCAAGCTAAAGGTTTTTACATAATTTTGGCATTGGCTACTTTGTTTGGAACTCTACTAAATTTTATCGGTGTAAATACGATACAAGCCTTGTACTATGCCGCAATTGTAAATGGTGTTATAGCAGTACCTTTGATTGCAATTATCATCAAATTATCTGGGGATAAACGCGTAACAGGAAAATTTAAATTTGGTACGATATCTAAAATTATAGCCTGGTTAACTTTTGTTTTTATGTTATTAGCAGTAATACTTATGATAGGTTCGATGTTTTTACCAAAACTACCGTAATTTAACTAATAATTGGCATAAATTCTAAAGATTGTTTTTTAAAAGAATTATAGTTAAATTTATGTTTTATAAAAAATTTCACATAAGAAATAAAAACCATTAACTCTCTATAACAAAAAGGAGATAATCTTAAATAAGGATACGCATAAAAAACACCGTATTGAACAAGAAAAGATACGTTTAAACATGCCAATTTTAATTTATAATATTTAGTGTTTTTAAAGTGTTTATCGCATATACTATATAAAGTTGAAATTCGTTCGTTTATTTGCTTAGAGCTCAATAAATTAGAAGCCATTGCTTCATGGGAGGATTTATAATAAAGGGGTAAATCTAAGGCAAAAACCCTCATTCGTTTCATTATTTCGTGAGAAATATCGACATCAGCTTAATAGCCAAATTTCTTGTCAAAAAATAATCCAGAAAAACTAGATTTTTTTATTACAGTAGCCCCACAAATAGATGCAATCGCACCCATAAAGCCCATATTTCCAAAATAATCAAATAATTCTCCCTTTTCAAATAAAGTATCTGTTCTTTTGTAACTAGGCATCAATATAGAGATTTTAGGTTTCATTATAGTACAAAGTATAACATTAAGTTTCTGAGTTTAAAAAGAAAAAAGTTACTAGGCGATTTATTGCAACAACAGTCCTTCTGGATTACAAGGTACTTCAACGACATAAAATTGAGTTTTAAGCTCTTGGATATTTTTATCTTGTGCAGATAAAATATCACTATAGTCTTCAGGGGGCATTCCCCAGCAACCAATTTCGTTATAAATAACCACCTTTGTTTTATCTTTGTACAAAATATTATTTGCACATACAACCCCTTCTGATAACAGGTGCTGATCCAGTGTAAGAGTCTTTGAAAATTTAGATTCAAAATTGATAGTTGTATCAATCAAATCTCCGACATAATTTGAAGTTTTACCAAGTAGAGTAGGGCCACATTCTGAAATGTCATTTACAAAAGCCATTTTGAAATAATTTTTAAAAAAAACAATCGTGGATAAAAGAATAATAGTTAATAAAATAATTTTTAAAACTTTCATACTAAAATTTTAACATTTTATAATATACAGAGACCCGTAGTAAAAGTATAATTTACAAATAGAATGAAAACTAAAGAAAAAATATCATTAATATCCTTGATAATAGCTAATATTTATCCAATTTTTGGAGTTTTATTTCTAAATTGGAATCTATCAAGCATTTTATTCCTTTATTGGTTTGAAAATATAATAATCGGTTTTTATAATGTACTAAAAATGTATAAAGCAGAAATAAAAGACGACACTGAAACTGAGGTAACTTCCGCGGGAATTATTAATAGAGACATAAGTAAAGAATCAACAATAGTTTTTTTTATTTTACACTACGGCATATTTACTTATTGTCATCAAAAAATACTTTTTACATATTTAATTAATGATCTTTCTGTAAATGCTACTTTGTTAATTGGATGTGCATCTCTATTTATAAGTCATGGGATTTCTTATTTTAATAATTATATAAAAAAAGAAGAATATAAAAACGTAGGCCCTAAAAAATTAATGGCAGCACCCTACATTAGAATTGTAACTATGCACACAACAGTCATAATAGGGAGTATTTTAGTAGACATTTTTAATGAACAGACTATAGTACCTTTAATAGTATTAACCATCTTTAAAACTTCTGTGGATTTATTTTCTCATATCTATGAGCATAATAAATATAAATCGACTAATAAACATGGGGGCGTCTTTACTATCTAACTATTTTGATTTCTTTAATTTATCCAACTCATTCTTTAGCTCAATCATTTTTAATTCCCTGTTTACCATTAACTTATTTACCTCTTCCAACTCTTTAGTTTTTTGTTCAGTTTCCTTTAAACTTTTTTCTAAATCTTTTGTGTAATTTACCTGACTTGCTAAAGTTTCTTCAAGCTTTGATCTGGTAGTTTGTAATTCCTTATTTTGTGTTTGCAAGATACTTTCAATTTTGATATTTTCTTCTTCTGCTTTTATTTTCTTACTTTTAATATTCAAATAAACAAATGAAAATATTAAATATAAAATAACTATTGAAATAGAAAATCTTGCCATTTCATTATTATGTAAATTTGCAATAGTATTCAATGATTTTTGATCGATAAAAGAAATAACTTTCAAATCATTCTTTCCATCAGTAGAAATCTTTACGGTATCAAAAATAAATAAACCATCTTTTGTCTGTAAACTCCCTTGTGTTTTTTCTAATATCTCTTTCCAAGCGTCAGGATAATATTTTTGTATGGTTTCAGCTTTCTTATCTTCATACATAAAGCCCCATTCATTATTTTTATCATTTGAGATAAGCCAATAGCCCTCTTTATTTACTACAAATATTGGATTAGCGGAATTTCTAGATAATTCGTCAATATTTTTTAATATCCTCTGACCAAAGTAATTAAGTATTACAATACCATTTGTTTTTTCATCTATATTTTGGGTTGTAGTAGCAAATCTAATCATTGGTTTTACGTGACCATTAAAAGATTCTCTCCATATATTATCGTTTATTCCTTGGGATTTAGAAATTTCACTTGGACCCTCAATCATATTTTGTTCAATGTTTAGATCAAATGGAGATATAAAAACATCATTACGATTTAATTTTATTGTGTCATCAAAGTAATAACGACCTTTTTTATTTTGTAATTTTTCTTCAGCAACAATTTCAGGATTTATTAAAGCGTAATTTACTCTAACTTTTTCTTGACCAAGGTCATCTAAAAATCTAATTTGATCATAAGATTTACTTTGAAGTGAAAAAATCTGAAAGTCTTTAGCTATAGTTTTTAAAGAATTTGTATTATCAACATCATTATTTTCTAATTCAAATAAATCTCTGATAAATAAAGTATCTTGAATTTTATTATTAAGGTCAGTCAAAATGATATTTTTTACTATGGTTAATTCAGAGGTATGTTGTAGATTTATTTTATCCAATTCTTGTTGATAGTTTCTCTTAGCTAGCCAGATAGATACTAAAAAAACAAAAACAATAATGGTAATTGATACAAGTACGAAAAAAATTCTTGAATTAAATATTTTAGACATAGTTATGTTAAATATATAGCTGTTTTAAAAATAAATCAAAAAAGCCAGTTACAAAAGCGTTGCTAAATATACTAAATATATACTCAAAAATAATAAACCAAAAAATTTAGGTATGTATTTTCCCTTCATAATAACTACGAGAGCATAGAGTAAAATCACAGAAGCAACAAACCAAACCCATTCAAAATCTAAAATATATTGACCATTTGAAAATAAATAAGATAGACCACCAATAAATAAAATATTGTATACATTGCTACCTAAAATGTTTCCCATCGTCAATTTTTCATTTTTGTCTTGCTGACTAAAAACTGTTGTTAATAACTCTGGTAAAGATGTTGCTAATGAAGTTAAACCCAAGCCTAGTATTGTTGTAGAATATCCAAGTAACAAAGATAATTGCTCTGTAGAATTTACAATTATAAATCCTCCAAAAGCTATACCTACTATGGACAACGCTAGGTAAGCTAAATCAATATTTTTGTATACAATCTTACTTTTTGAAAATTTTGATAACAATGTAAAATCCTCTTTATTTTGACCTTCTACACCCCATTTATATTCAATTATCGTAAAAATAACACCTAGAGAAATAAGCAAAATACCGGCAATTGTATGATTTACAGAAAAGGCATGCAAAAGTAAATATAACAAGGTTACAAAAACAAGAATCCCTGTAGTTTTAGGAGTTTTAGTCGTACCTATCCTTAATTTACCCAGCAAAATTGCAACTGATAATATTAGTAAGATATTAGTAATATTTGAACCAACAATATTACCTATAGATAAACCATAGTCACCTTTTATTGAAGATATTACAGATACCGCAAGTTCAGGTAGGGAAGTCCCAACAGCAACTATAGTTATTCCTACAATTAAAGGGGATAGGTGCAGTTTATGTGCTATTTTTTGAGATTTATTTACCAAAATCTTAGAAGATATTAAAAGAAGTACCAGTCCGATTAAAAAGTAGAGTAGGCTAACGGGCATATTAGTTAAAGTATAACTCATTTTTATAACAACATTAGGTACGTTAAGATTTTGACACTGCATACCCTATAGTGTATAATACTGAACAATAAAGCCAAAAACCAAAGGAGAAAGATGAAAGAAAAAATCATAATAGCGATAGGATGTGTCCTATTGCTTACCAACATTGGCTGGGTTGGTTTGTGGTCATTTTTTATAAAAGTGACCTCACAACAAGTTGGCGACCTACTATCAGGAGTAGGCACCCTTGTTGTTTTAGTATTAATTTTCCCATTTTGGTTCTTCAGATCTTCTTACTGGGCAAAGGCTCAGGAAGAATATTTTTGGAGAAAAAATAAATGGGTCATGTGGTTTATATTACACATGACATTACCCCTAGGCGTACAGGTTATTACCTGGGGGTTAAGATTAAACTGGGACCAAAAAGGTTCAGTGGAAAATGCTTCAAAGAGTCATGAAAATTGGCTCAAAGGCATTTATGCCATTGTACTTATGGCTTCAGCATTAGGAGCTCTTACCTGAGAGGGCTCCTCTCTTTCCGGAAAAATCATATTTTTAACTTGTTTAACAATAAGTTTAGTGCCACCCGTATTTATTATATCCATAACTCTTTCAAAAAGTTTCTTTGATTTAAAAAATCCCCCTGGGTTTTCTTTTCTACCAACAATAGGATCTATTACTTGATTAGTACTATCAATTTCCACATAATGATGATTAGGAACTACGCCTAACCTAGTAGTATGAATAGTACATATCATTCCAAAACCTTCTTCCAAAATTACCTTATTAAATGTGGCTGCATCTATACAACTTGCAGCAGATATAACATCTTCTAAATTATAATTTCCACCAAAAAATACACGAGGAATACTAAGCCCGGAAGACATGTGTTCTTTGGTTACTTCTGATACAACTTTTCCTGCATATTTTTCTAATATTTCTCTTTGGGATTTACCTTCTTTAATATCTTCTTTAGCCACTTCTAATAATTTGTTAGTAGCTTGAAGAATAGTTCCTTCAATTAATGCTTCAGTATTAGTACCTTTTGATATAGCATATTCTCTAATACCTGCGGTAGTGGAATATAGTTTTTCATCTTTTTTATTAGGAAAATCTTCAATCATTTCTGAGGATTCATTAAACATAGTGATACCTTAAAAAATTTATTAGTAAGTATATGTTAACAAAATTACATTCATTTAAAAAATGCGTAAATATTTTAAGTAATTTACCTATTTTCTTAAAATCACGTGTTCAAACCACTGTTCTTGAAAATGAGTTGCCTTTTCAATTTCTTCATCGGTTAACTCAATATTTTCAGGTACGACAACAAGCTTATCATCATCATCCTTAAGTCTATGAATTATTGCGATAACTTTGCCCTTTGCGGTTTCTACGGATTGAGAAATTCCTAAGTAATAAGCATCAAGGTCTTCACCATCTGGGGCTGTAACATCTTTTATGTACCCATAATTGGCTTCGTATTTAAAACCATGTTTTGGATGTAAGGTACCAAGTGGTCGATCCATAGTTATTTCAACTATTTGACCTAAATATTTTTCAGCTAGTTGTAGTGATTCAGATTTTGATACTTCGTTCATATTACTAGTTTACCAATAATTCTTTAATTTGATTCCAAATACTTTCATCTACTTTTACAGATCCTTCACTTTCAGCAATTTTTAATCTTTCGTAATTATTATCTCCGGGAATTATTATCTTTTTTCCTTCTACAGCTTTTTGAGATCGAATAACATTATTAAATTCAGATACTTCTTTTTTAAAAGTAGCTAAATCACTAAAAGAATTAATGTCTATTACAATTAAAAATCCTCCATGATCTTCATTAACATACTCAGGATCTTGTTTAGTACTTAATTTGGCACCTATTAAGGCACCTGTCATTATCTCCATTAAATAATTAATTGCGTAACCCTTATAATTTCCACCCATAGGAAGTAAATTAGAAGTTCCGTCTTCTAATAAAGCCTTACTCGCATCTGTTGTAGGAATCCCTTGTGTATCTACGGCTACATTTTCTTTTAAAGGTATATTATTTTTATTACTATGCATGATTTCAAAGTAGGGGATTTCAGAAGTAGCCATATCTATAACCACATTTCCTTCTTCAGTTGGGAAACCGTATGTTAAAGGATTTGTACCAAATAATCCTTGGGTACCATTAAATGGAACTACACCATTAGGGCCACCATTATAAGATCCAAATGCAAAATAACCTCTTTTTGCTAAACCTTGAGCCCAAGTGTGTAAACTGTGCATACCGCCAGAATTATCGAAAGCTAAAATAGAGATACCCGTATTTTTAGCCTTTTCTATTAATAAATCATGAATATATTTAATTTTAAAAGTTATGGGTAAATGATTAAAATCGAGGCGAATTAAACTAGGTAATTCTTTTACAATTTTTATAGAATTGTCTTTATATTTTTCTTGACGTTTTACATCTGATAAAACTTCATCTTTTAAAACATTTGATCTAGGATATTTTCTTATATACGACTCAGTAATTTCCTCAGCAAAATAAGTAGCTTCTTCAGGAGATACGTATCTTTTGGCAAGTTGTTCTAATGTATTTTTTAGTTCGGATATTTTTATATTCATGTAATATATTATAACAGTACATCATCTTCTATTTCGCAAAAATGCGAACTAAATATATTTACTCGATCTCTAAATTTTTATAAAAATATTTAATATCACACTTAGGTACTTTAGGATGTAATGGGAAACATTCAATCAAATCTTCCATGGATTTTGCTTCATTCAATTTTTTCAAAAAGCTGTCTCGTGATTCTTGTCTAACATTACCATTTCTTTCTAAGAACTGACCCCAATAATCAAATCTAGACAATCCTGTTTTAACCTCATGTGCATTCTGAGTGTATTCCTCAGGAAACATTCTATTAAACTTAGGTAAATTGTATGTCCAAGATTTACTTGTAACAGTAGTCACTTCAGAATGATTTATACTAATATCTTTAAACATATTTTTTAACTCATCTCTACGATTTTGTAATCTAGAATCATCTAAGGGACTGGTTCCAGCTTTTTCTCTATTGGCAAAATGCAAAAATATTTCGTTACCAGGTGTTATGTCGTACCAAAAACAACCATAGTATTTGTGCTTTTCCGATTCCTCTGGCTTTTTTTGCGAATCTTTATAAGAGGAATAAATTAGGTGAAGCATTTCATCTCTAGGTAAATTTTCTACGGAACTCAATAATTTTTGCCAATCCTCTTGATGAGCATCCCCATATAAATCTAGTTTTCGTCTTATGTTAGTACCTTCAGATAAAACATAATCTAAATTAACGGGAATTTTAGACTGTTCAGCTAACTGTAAGGATTTTTTAGCAAAGGCAAGTTGTATATCAAAAAAGTCCTTTGATAAAATCTGAATTTCACCTTCTTCTACAGGTTCTGGAAGTTTGGATTCTTCTATTTTTTCAATAACTGGAATTTGTTCATCTTGAACGCTCATTAGTTTATTATATATTATTTGATAAAATCAAATTTTTCCACAAAAAGTTTGACACCTTCTTGGATTTTGGAAAAATGAGTTTGATATGACAATATAAAATACGGGTGGGCCATCTGTCAGGATGTAAGGAATACCTTCCCTTTTGCTTCGCAAAACGTGCGAACTATTTACACAGGATAATTTTCTATGGGATATTCAAAGTTAATGATTTTAAATATAATACAATCTTCATTTTGTACTATCTTTATGCAAGATTTTATGGTCTGGGCCTACAGTTAATACATATTTATCTGGTCTATATAAATCATATTCTTCCATGTCTGAATCTTTAGGTATTTCTAGTACAATATTGTCTTGAAAAATAAAATTTGTACCTGAGGTAGAATCTATTATATCTAATAAAGATTTATCCTCTATTAGAGTAATATTTTTATCTATAAATTCTTTTTCAGATTCGCCTGTGCTTATTTGTATATTATTCTGTTTTAAAATCCAATTGGCTGTTTTTACTATTAAGATCCATTCTCCTTTGTAATTAATTCCTGTTCTTGGGGATGTGTAAGAAATTTTATTACCAAAGTCTAAGACTAGCATCGAACCATAGCTACGACCAATTCTCCAACATTTATTGTTTATTAAGTCCTTAGTTATTTTGTTTATCATTAGTTAAATTATAATACAAATAAGGGGATTTAAAACCAATAAAGGTTTTAAATCTCCCCAAGGAAAAAGCGGGGTACCTACTGCTGTTTGTATTCCTCAGCAATTTCCTTTAGTTCCTTAAAAGTTTTCCCGTCTTTATCGGGATCCTTTTGAAGATCTTGATACATTTGTTGCTTTTGGTCATCAGTCAATCCAGCAGCCTTTGTGGCATCTTCAAAACGTTTGTTTTCACTTTTATTGTTTGGCATGTCAATCTCCTTATTGGGTGATTAGGTTAAATCCTCGCTTTCAAAAATTAGCGTATAAAAAGGATCAAAAAAACATAGCCGAAGCAATAAAATATCTTGAAAAAGCTAATAAGATTAGTGAAAAATTAGTGGAAATTGATCCAGAAGAATACGACCTCTTTATCCCATATGTTTACGCAACCTTATGCTATATGAAAAATGATTTACAGGGTTTATCAAAATATTTAAATATACTTGAAAATGCAGATACAAAAGATATGCTATATCCAAATGTGGTAAAAATAAGACAACTTTATAAAGGATTAACTACCTTCAAATCCCTTAATTACACAAGAGATTATTAAAAAGCATTGTTGTAGAAAACAAAAAAGGGTCTTTACGACCCATTTCTGATACTTGGTGGGCAAGGAGGGAGTCGAACCCTCAAGCCTTGCGGCAAAGGATTTTAAGTCCTTCGTGTATACCATTCCACCACTCGCCCACGTTAATCTCTATTGTATAACTTGTAAATAAAGTGATATGTCACTCAGGCCTTGCGCTGCTGCGCATCGTAAGTCCTTCGTGTATACCATTCCACCACTCGCACACAATAATTAGTACCAGTATAAATGGTATTTTACCATTCGAGACCGATTATAGCAGGTATGAAATTATTTTTTAAGTACTTCTTTTGATATAATACTAAAAATCTTTGGTATAAAAGGAGTAGGGAAGTGGCTAACATATTTTGGCTAATTATCATGGCGGGTATCGTAAAAACAGTAGTGTTTATAGTAGAACTATTGAAACTCTCAGCACATATGCAAAAATACAAAAAAGGAGAATGAAATGAGCATGAATACAGAGCGGTATCTGTTCTTGTTTTTTCTGGGGTTAATAGTAACAGCACAAGTAGTTACCTGGCTGAACTCAAACCGGTTTTGGGAACGAAAAAGGGAACTGAAAGTGTATATAAACCATCCCTCCCAACAAAATGGCGAAGTTCTTTTAGCCATTGTAAACGACTTTTCTGTTGCTGAAACAATTGGGTACAAAACCAAAAGATTGGTTGTACCTAATTACCAAGAATATGTGGAAAAAATGGATGAACCAGAAATTTATATTTTTGTCTCCAAAGAGGAATTGGAGAAAAAGTTCGTATTAAGGGAAGTGCCTTATAAAGGTACGTAATACGAAGGGGCCGGGAATTGGCATTGCCAATTCCCGGCCCTTTTACTTTCTCCCCTTTACAAATTTGCATTTTTTAATGCCTTCAAAACTACAGACGTAATATCTAATTGAATCTCCTCAATAGACAGTGTAGCATCAATAACATGCCATAACGCTGGATCCTTCTTGGCTAAAGCCAAATAGCCTTTTCGAACTTTGCGATGAAAATCCAAAGTTTCTTTATCAAGCCTATTCAACTCATCCTGCTTGGTCTTA
>Ga0247840_10010321_pt1 | contig 11702 bp, 11 predicted proteins | sample LaCruzMarch2015__FD_192404 | JGI IMG/M metagenome (GOLD analysis project Ga0247840, IMG submission 192404) | Freshwater microbial communities from meromictic Lake La Cruz, Castile-La Mancha, Spain - LaCruzMarch2015_17m | ecosystem: Environmental > Aquatic > Freshwater > Lake | place: Spain...
CAGCGAGGGCGGCCCGATTTACCTCACGGAAGCCCAGAGCGATGCGCGGTATCCGCTGATCGGCGAGGCGAGCGGGGCAGTCCGAATCTCGACCGGCGGGCTGGAGGTCAAGGACACCGCCACAAACACCTGGCGTCTCGTCACCTTCAATGCCGGGGAACTCACATTTACGCCTCTATGAAAATCGGAAAACTCATCTCGCAAAGCGGCCGGATCGCCGCGCTCACTCTTGTCGCCACGGCCATCGGCTCGCTCGCATTCCTGGCATCCACCATGCCTGCAGGCGGTCAGACGAACGCGGTCACCAAGTCGCTGACCCTCGACACGAACGGCGTGGTCTCCAAGCCCGCGAACTTCTGGACGACGAACGCGGCGGGCATCGCCTCGGCGCTTGGGCTCGGCAGCGCCGCAACCAACTCAACAGCAGACTTCGCCACGGCCGCTCAGGGGCAGACGGCGGATGACCTGGTGTCGGGGGATCAAAGCGCTGCCTATGCCAGCGAAGCCGGATATTCGTCCTCGTCTTCATATGCCGACGAGTCGGGTTACGCCAATGCCATCCCGGACACGATATCCGGAGACAAATCCTTTACCGGGGCCGTCACACTTGGCGATGCGGTCGGAGACCCGGTCACAGTTAACGGCCTGCCGTCTGCTCCGAACAACACGCCCGCGAACATTTCGGCAAATGTGCTGATGACCTCGGCGCAACATAAATGGCAACGGCTGGCGAATCAGGTTCGTTTGCAGATATTTCAGTTCCCCAGAGTGAATGGAACGCGTGGGGGAACAGGGTCAACAACTGCTATCAACAACGCCATCACGACATGGTCCGATAACGGGGCTAACTATAACACCGTCCTGACCGCGCTCGACGCGACGTCCTGGGCTCAATGGGATCTCGGAGGTGGATTTATTAACACTCTGTCAGGATCAGGAGGAGAATGGAGTTTCCCTTTTTCCATTGGACTGCGCCTAGGCGCCTCAAGGATCGAGGCAGGAACGCCCGCCCGAACATTTTTCGGGGTTAGCGGCCAATGGACAAATGGCTGGCCCACATTGCACGGCACGGGGATCTGCATGGAAGCGGGCGCCTTAAAAATGTGGGCGCACAGCGGAGTAACCTATGCGGCGTCGGGAGACGACTCCACAGATATTATCACAGCGAACGGGCATCCTTTTGTAAATGGCGACATCATCCGGTTTACGGCTCTCGCCGGAGGAAGCGGACTCGCGGTAGGGACCAGCTATTTCGTGGTTGGTGTCTCCGGCTCGACATTTCAACTTGCCGCCTCGCTCGGAGGAGCGGCCCTCAACCTTGGCTCCAACATCACAACAGCAACAATCCCTGCTCTTCCGACATACTCGTCTGCAATCAGTGGGATTGCGGCGACTACGGACACTCAGGTCATCCGAAACGTATTGATTGTATCCAATGGAGCGGGCACGGCGAAGCTATACTATAGCGAGAACGCAACGGAAATTGCGCCGACCGCAGTCAAAACAATATCTGTCCCCTCTTCTGGTTCAGCTAACTTCCTGATTAAACTGTCTTTTGCTTCTCTGGGCCTTTGGTCTTATGGGATCACCGGCGATGCTGGAACGGATGTGCTGACTGCCACCGGGCTTCCCTTCACACTGGAGAACGGAAACATTGTCCGGTTTTGGTCAATCACTGGCGGGACCGGGCTGGCGACAGGAACCTCGTATTATGTCGTCAACGTTTCCGGATCAACCTTCCAACTCTCGCTCACATCTGGAGGGGCCGCGATTGATTTTTCCAGCAATATCACCGCAGGTCAACTTGGCCTCGGGACGACTGCCCCCTATGCCAAAGGAGCCGTCATGTCGGCCTTCTTCGCCCCATACGCCGCGCAATAATTTTATGAAAACCAACCTCGCACTTGTGGCGGTCCTCGTGGCCGCGTTCACCCTCACCGCAAACGCAGAGTCGCTGCTCACCGCGCCGCCGCTGCCTCCCGCCCAGGCGCGCGCGGTCCGGGCAGCGGAAAACGCGCAGGGCCTCCGCACATCGATTCTCGGTGGCCTCCGCCACTCGATCACGGACCTCTGGTCATCGGATTACCAGACCAATGTGGAGACCGCCGCTGCACTGGGCACGAAGGGCGGCGAGCTTTATGCGCTTTACTCGCATTTCCTGGCAACGACCCGCGCGTTGCTCGTAGCCAGTGGCGACGAGAACAGCGTCGTCGAACTCGATGCGCTTGCAGCCAAAGTCCCTTCGCTGACGGTCAACCCGGACGGCACGCTGACCATCACGCCACCGCCAGCTCCTGCGGAATAGCCTCATTCATCCTTCACGCTTCATCCTTTTCTTCCATGACCTCCACCTCAAAAATCCCCGTCGCCATTCTGGATCTGCTCAGCCGCGCGGCGGGCATTCCGGCCGGTGTGGAGTTCATCGAGCGCAAGGAGAAGAGCATCGAAAACGACATCGAGGCCAGCCTGGCGAAACTCGGGGCCTGCATGTTCGTCATGCCGGTGAAGATGCTGGAAGTCCAGGAGGGAGCGGATTTGCTCCGTGTGCGTTTCGACAACTTCTCGAATGCGAGCCCGCTTGGTGTCGCCATTATGAGATCCAACGAAAGCCCCTCTGCACTCGCCATCGCCGAGGCACTTGCGGCAAAGGCGGAAGCCCGCATCAAAGCCCGGAAACAAAAATGACCGCCTGCACCGACTTGCAAGACCGAATCGCCCGCGCGCTGGAAGAGCCCGGGGCGCTGCCTGTTGACGTGCCTGTGGTGCGGTGGCGCAAGAAGGACATGCGCTCGGACATGGAGGCGACGCTGGGGGCGCAGCACGGGCTTTGCCTGTTCGTGCCGGTGCCGGTGCCGACCTCGGCGATGCAGGGGACGCCGTTTGTCTTCTTCGACGGATTCGAGTGCCGGGTGCAGATCGTGGAGATGCCGAACGTGAACAGCGACGGCCCGGCCGACCTTTACGACATGATCGAGTATGTGGCCCTCGCGCTGCACTGGCAGCCGAAGACCGCCGAGTCTCCGCTGGCGGGAATCCTCGCGCATCCGCTCTACCTGGCATCGCGCCCGGTGGAAACGGCGGAGGGAATCGTCGCGGTGCCGGGCTTCGAGCACGACGGCCAGGTGATCCGCGCGGCGGATGTGATCTTCAACGCGGTGCTGCAAGTGAACGCGGAGGAATAGGACGGATACGGCTGATAGGACCAATTTCTGACAACTGACAACTGACTGCTAAAAACATTATGAGCAACCACTACGGACAATTAATCACCTACGGCGTGCTGGGCGCGCCGGCGCTCTTCACGGGCGACAACATGAGCTTCGGCTACAGCGACAAAGTCACTGCGGACGAACTCGAAGACGGCGGGAGCGATATCGCGGCGATGGCGCTGCATTCGCGCAAGGGGGAGCTGAGCTTCGATGGCGAGGTCACGGACGGCACGACCGACTTCCTCGACCTCTCGACGGGGGCACGGATCGTCGTGACCGGATCTCCGGGCGGGATCGACCTCTCGGGCGGGATCATCCTGGCGCACGAGGCGGTCGAGGAATGGAGCCTGCTCAAGCGAAAGCGGTGCAGCGTGCGGGCGACCCACTACCCGGACGCCCCGGCGGATGCCACGGGCGCGGCGGGCGTGGCCTTGGATGCCTTCGAGCCGGACCAGTCGGCGATTGATTTCCTGTTCCCCGGCGGCACGCTCATCTACTCGACGGTCGGGTTCACGCACGCGAGCGGGCTCATCCACCAGGTGAAGCTCACCCAGACGCTCCAGCTCACCGACGACGAGCCGTCGCCCGACGGCAAGATCCTCGGCGCGTTCTCAAGCGGCTACAAGCGCACGCTCTCGCTCCTCCTCCTGGCCAAGCCAGCCAATGCCGTGATCCCGGAGCCGCGCAGCGTGCTCACCATCACCGGCGCACCGGACCGCATGGCCAACTTCCGCGTCATCAGCGCCGAGCCGAAGCTCGAACGCAAGAAGGGCATGATGTTCAGCATCGAGGCGTCGTGGATCCCGGCGCTCGGGACGGAAGCCTAAGAAAAAGCGAAAAGTGAAAAGCGAAAAGAGGAAACATTCCACCCGCCTCCGGCGGCACTCGGGCGCGGTGCGCCCTGGTTTCCACTTTCCACTTTCCTATTTCCACTTTGTTTTATGACGACGGAAGACGAAACGGATCTGAGCGAGATGCAGGCGGAGCTGGTCTCTGCTGCTCGCAGCCCGTGGGAGCCGCGCTGCGTGGCGCGGGCCTTCCGGGGCTCGGAGGAGCCGTTCGTCTTTACAGTGCAGGCGTGGATCGACCTTGACGCCTGCGCGTCGCCGTTCCTGCTGGGCAGGCTCCCGGAGGCGGAGGAGGCGCTGGAGCAATTCGAGGCGGCTTTCGCCGCATTTGGCCACCGGGCGACGACCCCGGAGGCGTGCGAGCCCCAGGAGCTGATCCTGCTCGGCTGGAAGATGGTTCGCTCGATCGCGGCGAGCTTCGCCATGCGCTTGAAGCTCGCGCCGCCCGAGGGCTGCAAAGCGGCCGGGGCCGACAATGGCATCGGCGACTGGCTGCCGATCGTGGCCTGCCTGAAATCCCAGCTCGGCTTCTCGCTGGCCGAGGCGCTCGCCCTGACCGTCGGCCAGGCATTCGCCCTCATCGCTGCCCACCGCGTCAACGATGGCTGGAGTGTCGCGGGCGAGACCTATGCGCAGCGAGACGTGCCGGATCTGTCAGATCCGTCCGATCTGTCGGATCCCCTCAACCCTCAACCCTCAACTTCCAATGGGTAACGACGGAGAAGTCAAAATCCATGTGAGCGCGGACGGCGATCTCAAGAAGATCGAGGACGCGCAGAAGCGGATCGAGCAGCTCAACAAGGCGGCGACGGCCTATGAGTCGAACACCAAGCTGGACATGGGCGGCGCGGCGCAGTCCGCCCGCTCGGAGGCCCGGGGACTGGAGCGCGATGTCGCCCGCTGGACGAAGGAACGCGCGCAGGCGGAAAAACTCGTCACCCGCGAGATGCAGGAGCAGGGCGCGATGCAGAAGGCGGGGATGGGGAGAAACCTCATCACCATGCGCTCGCTCACGAGCGCCGGGATCGGTGCGCTGGCCGGGGACATCTTTTCGAGCGTCATCGACCAATTTGCGGCAAGCGAAACGCTCGGCAACCGCCGCACGGCAACGGAGTCAAAGAATCAACGGCAGTTTGGAATTCTAAACAGCATTCGTGGGACATCGGGAGAAATGGTGGCGGACAGTTACGCGACAGAGGATCGGATCGCGGAGCGCAAACGCGAGCGGCCGCAACTGGAAACGGATCAAAAGTTCAACACTTGGAAATCTGCCGGCGAAGGGGCTGCGTGGGGCGCGGGCATCGGGGCGGCGGTCGGGTCAATCGTTCCCGTCCTCGGCACAGCCGTGGGAGCGGGAATCGGAGCAGCCGTTGGCGCGGCGGTAAAAGGAGGCCCCGCTTATTTGCAGGGAAAAAACAAGCTCAAGCAAAGCGACCAAGACCAGGCGCAGGATGAAGAAAAACTCAAAAAGTCAAACGCTGAGGCCTCGAAGAAGTTCATGCGGGAGGAGGGAGGGCTACAGCGTGACGCGCTCCAGCAGCGATCAAAGCGCACGCTGGAAGGAAGCCGCGCCGCATTCGCGGACGACATGGCCAATGAGTGGCTAAAAACCTACCGCGACATTTACAGCAAGACGAAGGACAGAGGGATCGCGAAGGAAATGGCCGACCTCACGGTGCAGAACGAACTGCGCGACCGGCAGGCGAACGCGGGTGCGGGGCTGGTGGATGCACGGAGCGGCGGCGCGGGGATCGCGGCGGCGGCGCAGTGGGCGACGGGCTCCTTCCCCGGCATGGCGGAGGTGGCGGCGAAAATCGAGACCCTGAATGGCACGGTGCAACAGGGCAACCAGGCCGTTCAAACGAAAGACCACGCGAAATGATCTACGGCTCCACCAATCTCCACGCGGTGCGCGATGTGACGGACCTGATCGGGATCCGCACGCTGATCCTGCGGCTGTATTGGGCCTCGACGGCGACGAACCCCTCGCAGGACGAGCTGGATGGCATGAAGCCGGGCATTCCGTCGGTGCCGGGCGGGCTGATGCTGATGGGCGAGCAGACGATGAAGGAGCGCGGGCGCTACTCGACGATGTGGACATTCCAGGGGGTCAACGGCGACGGGAAGAGCGTGACGTTCAAGCAGCGCGGGAAATCCATTGACTACGGGTTCGAGCCGGGGTTCTCGCAGGTGCCGATCCAAGTGCATGCGGACTTCTCCGCGATGAGGAAGTATTACCAAGGCGACACGAGCAACGACGGGACGACGGTGATCTGGCCGCCAGAACTCGTGCTGAAAACGACCACCGGCAGCGTGCTGACTCTGAAGCCCGGCCAGAAAAACCCGCTGAACCCCATGTATGGGATCCAGGCGTTCTTCGAGATGGATGGGGTTTACCGCTACCGCTACGCGGAGCGGGATCTGCCCAAAACGATCCAGGACGGGGTCGGATTCATCGCGGACGAGGTGCCGGGAATCACGCCCGTCTTGAAAGACGGCCGCAACTGGCTCAAGGCTCCGACCTCCTACCAGCGGAAGGGGAACATTTTCGACATCACGGAATACTACTGGCTCTCGCGCCGGGGCGGCTGGCCGGAGCCGGTTTACCGCAAGGACCTGCTCAAATGATCTCCCGTCCACCAGCCCAACCTCCCGCGCCCGCCCCGGCTCCGCCGATGCGGCCGGGTGCGAACGTGCTCATGGGCCGGAACCCGCTGGGGTTCTGGGTCGAGGGGCCGCGTGGCGGGGCGGATTTCTCGCATCCGTTCACGGTCATGGTGAGCGGCGAGATGGCGCGGGTGTCGAAGGGGCTCTTGATCGCGAAGATCTCCGTGGAGCCGGTGATCGGCAAGGTGCCGATCGGCGGGGACGACAAGAACCCCCAGCCGGAGATCAAGCTCAACGCCGGGCTCGTGGACGATCTCGGCCAGTCGTGGATCTGTGTGGAGGTGACGCCGGACAAGGACGGGAAGCTCGACGCGAAGGCGAAGAAGCCGCAGGTCGTGGCCGTGCAGCGGAACCACCCGATCGCTCTCACGGGCGAGACCGGCCGCAAGCCGCTGGCCCTGCTCCTGCGCAAAAACGACCGCTGGCAGGTCTTCCAGATCGCGATGTTCCACCTCAGCTACGTGACATCTCAACCGGCGAAGGGTCCCCGCCAACACTTCTTCCTATGACCCCTCCCCTCCGCATATCCCACAACACGCGCATGGAGCAGAACCAGCTCGGGTCGAACATCTCGATGTCGCGGCCTCGCGGCTGGAGACATCCGTGGTTCACGGAAGCGAAGTGGATGGGGAAGAAAAAGGCGTGGATGGCCTTCGTCGTGGCGGGTTTCGTGAACGGCACCGCGCCGATGGTGCGCGCGACGGTGGGCGACCTCAAGGAGGCGAGGGGGACATTCTACGGTCAGCTCGTGGACGCGCGCACGGGCGCTGCGGAGATCGCACAGCTCGCGCAGCTCGCGATCTCCGAGGAGGACAGCTCCGGGCTCGCGGACACCGACCAGGCCGACGTGCCGCTCTACCAGAATCCTCCGATCGGGCTCAACACCTGGCGGAACATCGGCTGGGACGGAAGCCCGGCCGTGCCTCTTTTTTTCCAGGACCGGGGGGTGAACAAGCCGCAGGCGTCGGTGACTGGCAACGCCGATACCGGCGTCCGAGCCCAGGCTGACAAACTCGTCCCTCCGAAGGGCAACCGGCTGCTGCGGGCGTGCGACATCTTTCTCCACCAGCCGCGCACGGCGCTCACGAGCCAGATCACCGTCATGCCGGACGGCGGGATGGTGACGGGGATGTCGGCGGTCACACAGACGCTTGGCTTCCGCGACGCGGCGGACAACGACAAGCTCAAGATCCAGACCGGCACGTTCAGCGCCTTCCGTCAGAATGCCCTCAACTTCTCCGGGGCGACGAACGTGATGGCGAGTAACTACGAGGAAAAGAACTGGGATGAGGCGCTGATCTCGACGGTCTATCTGCTGAGCCCGCCCGATGCTCCGCTTGACTCGGAGCCGGACTCGACCTGGCAGGCGTTTTCCAAGCACACGCTTTTCTGGAACCTCCTCTGGGCGCAGCCGGCGGTGCAGCCGTTTTTCAACATGGATATCTTCCGTGGCATCACCGGGCTCGTGTCGGTGCTGGGCGGCGGCGCGGGCCTGGGCGCGGTAAACTTCATCGCGGCCTCGATCAATGACGCGACCCAGGGGGCTTACAATATCCTGGCGGCTCAATCGCTCTCCGGATCGTTCTGGACGCCGACGGGCGGCGGCTCGACAAGCGCGTATCCCGCCACGGCCGCCACGCCCGCCAAGCCCACGCTCGACAAGGCCGCAAAATCCTCTGCGGCGGCGGCGGCCGAGGCGACGGCAAAACTCAACCGGCGGCTCGATCCGGCTTTCCCCTTCGAAGGCCAAAAATTCAACCTCTCGCTTATCAAATTATGAAACAACTTGTCAGCGTCAACCTCACCACCCGGACGGCGACGGACTGGACCCCGCCCGAACTCACCTTCGGCGAGGACCTCACGCTGGCGCTGCGGTTCTACAAAAACAGCGAGGGGCAGGAGATCGACGCGCCTCTCACCGTCTCTTCGCTCAAGGCCAGCATCGGAGCGGTCGATGCGCGCCCGGCGGGCGGGCAGTTCGCGATCAAGTTCGGGAGCGCTCTATCCAGCGGGTCCAACACGACAGCCGCACTGGAGTGCAATACCTCGGCAAGCAACCTCGCGGCCCGGCTCAATGCGGTCGCGGCCCATGTGGCCTACGGCGAGGCAAGGGTGGTCTTCACCGATGATTCGTGGCTGATCTTCTTCGGGGACCAAAGCGCGCAGGTGCCGCTCACAGTCGTCAACAACGGCCTCTGGCCGGTGAGCTTCGGGCGCATCAATGCCTGGCAGGTGGATGGCAAATGGGTGCATGAGCTGCGGCTCACGCAGGCTCCGGTGGCCTTCACAAGCAGCCACGAGATCGTGCTGCCTCCGCAGCCGGTGATCACACGCATCCAGGCGGGAGGGACGGAAGCCTCCTATACCTGGAACGAAATCCAGCAGCTCTACATCCCGCCGGAGTTTCGCGGCTCCTATATCATCAAGCGCGGCTACGGGAAAACGACGCCGCTCTCGCGCGAGGACGGCGTCGACTCGATCCAGGAGGCTATGCAGGTCCTCGGAGCCGATTGCTGGAAGGTCACGCTCCCGCTCTCGAACAAGCCGACGATCGAGTTCGTTGGCGATCTGGCCGGACTCCCGGAGGATCTGCTCGTCGCGCAGGTGGATCAGGCTCCGGAGGGCGACCTGACATTCACTCTCGCGCTCGACCGCTCGGAACTCGCCGCGATGCTGCGCAAGGTGGATGCCGTCACTTTACCCCTGGAGATTCGCGTCGTCGGAACGGATGACAGCGGCTTCGCCGGTGAGCTGGTCGCGCTGACTCTGGATGTCACGATCAATCGCCCGGTTATTTTCCCGGAGCTGGAAGAACGTCCGGTGATCGACTGGCTGCGCCCGGCCAGCCCGAAGACCTACATCCCCGTCGGGGCAAACCAGATCCTTACCGGCCAAAAGTATTACAGCCTGGTGATCGGCGACGGGGAGGCCAGCGAGTTCGTGATCACGACCGGCCTGGACGGCGAGCTGATCTATGTCTTCGTCCGTGAAAATGTCTCGGGCGGACGCCAGCTCATCAATGGCACGGATTTCAGCGTCACGATCGATTCCGACAACCAGGTCACGATCACCGCGCTCACGGGCGCTCCTGACGAAGACGCATGGCTTGTCACCGCCTTTTCTGCCGAGTCTGTCGCGGCCTGGGCGAACGACCTCACTGTGACCGTCCAGCAGGTCGTGGCCGGAGGCGGATATGCCAGCCTGACCGATTTCATGGACGATATCGGCTCGCGCATGGAGGCGTTGGAGGCGATCCTTCCGAGCACCGGGCCGGGCGCGACGACCACGCAGGCGAGCGGGATCGAGATCGCGCTGCCGGAGACAAAGGAGATCCTGTTTTTCAAAGGCACGGCGGAGGATATGAAGGCACTCTTTGGCGAGACGGGCGCGGATGCCGCCAAGCTCGGACGCGCCCCGCTGCTGCTGCCTGCTGTGCATGATGCCACGCTCGACGATTACGAAACTGCGGATCTTCCCGACATGCCTGCGGTGGCGGCGGACACCGTGTGGACGAACATTTCCTCGGCCACTCTGAACATGGGCCGGGGGATCTATGGCGGCAAGGTCGCTCACGATGGGTTCTTTGCCAGCGACGGGCGCGTGCTCTACGCGGTGGATCACTCGGGCAGCACCACCTCTTATTTCCCGACCGGCTTCGACCGCGAGCTTTTCCGCATTTTCGTGAACGACAAGATGCTGCGGCTCAACCGGACGCTCGACGTGCAGTTCAGGCTGGCCTTGCAGCTCCTCAATGCGACGAGCAACGCGCAATGGCTTCTGGTCATCGAGCACGGAACCGCCTCTTCACAGTCCACCCCGGCCACGACCGCTTTGAACCTCGAAAACATCGAGTGGGAGGCCGATCCTCTCCTCTCGCAACGCCTCATCCTCACCGCCAACCGCCAGACGCACAGCTTCGGCGCGCGGATCAAACGCTCGCTGGTTTCCTTGACCGACACGATCACCGCCGACACGCTGCTCTACGGGGTCTGGGAGGGCGCGGATGTGCTCGCTCCCGCTGGCGCAAACTTCGCGCTCCGCGCCCGCCTCATCCAGTTCGACACGGAAAACGCGCTGGCTGCCGACGCACGCGGCTGGGTCGCCTACGAGATCCTCGGCGCAGACAAAGGCGCACCGGTGGCAATCATTTCCTGAACAAAGCACCAAGAACGAGCAACAAGGAACTTTCCTAACTTATATGTCCGCACCTGTCATCAACACCACCACATCGGTCCTTGGCTATAAACAATGGGAAGCCTGGGAATATCAACCTTACGCCACGAACGTCCCGACCTCATGGGATTGCCCGAATCTCCCGGCGGGGCTCACGCTGGACACAGCCACGGGGCTGATCTCCGGAGCTGCGGAAGCACCGGGAGTTTTCGTCTGCGGACTCACGGCGACGAATAGCGACGGGACGAGCGCCCCGCTGGTGCTCACGATCGGCATCGAGGCCGCGAATGCCGCGCTCACCAGCTCGGGCTATGAGGTCAAGATCGACGTGGCGAAGCGCACGGTTGAGTTCATCGCGGCTTCGGCGGGCTCCTCGCAGACGGTGGAGAAAACCGTCACGAGCGCGGACACGACGACCAGGACGACCGGCACGCAGACGGTGGATGCCAATGCGCCTCACCTTTTCGCCAAGGAGGGCGACGATCTCCTGCTGTGGATTTCGTTTCAAAAGAACGGCCAGAACCTCGATCTCGACGTGCAGAGCCTCGCGATCGCGATCAAGGAATATGAGCCGGATTCCCGCCTGGGGCTCGGGAACGCCTTCAAGAAGTTCGGAAGCGGGACCGGGGCCTACTACGGGCTCTATGCCGCGATCACCGGGACCGACCTCGCCAACGCGCTCTCGAACTACGAGGCCGACGCGGGCACGGCATTCGACGGCCTGGCCGAGATCGAGTGGCAGGAGGCCAATGCCGACCATGATGCCGAGGTGCCTTTCGGTCCGGAGAACTTCTGGTTCACGACG
>Ga0247840_10010324_pt1 | contig 11700 bp, 7 predicted proteins | sample LaCruzMarch2015__FD_192404 | JGI IMG/M metagenome (GOLD analysis project Ga0247840, IMG submission 192404) | Freshwater microbial communities from meromictic Lake La Cruz, Castile-La Mancha, Spain - LaCruzMarch2015_17m | ecosystem: Environmental > Aquatic > Freshwater > Lake | place: Spain...
CGAGTCATCTTGAAAAAGCACCAGATTGCCGGGCAGGATAACCCGAGACTGCCAGAGGTTTATTTGGTGATCGGTCATAGGACTTTCACGGGCGCTCCATGAACTTCATGAACCGCAGGTAGCCCGGGAAGATCGCGACATTCACCGCAAGCGCGATCCCGAATACCAACACATAATCGGGCCGCTTTTCAAAATACAGGTAGTATCCGATCCATGCGAGCGCGCTCACCACTGTGCCCAAAAAAGAAATGGAAATCAGCCGGACCATCCACGGATGAAGACAGGATGTTTCGTCGGCACGAGGGGGCAGATCTGCCATACGGAATTCGGTTTCCGGCGGCTCGAACCCTCCGACGCCCCCCAACCGCTTCCAGGCACGGTAAACCCTGTAGAAAAAGTAGAACGACAGCACGGTCATCGGTGCCTGCCAGAGAAAGTTGAAGCGGTAGGCGTAATCCCCATCAGGAAACACCCCCCTCCAGAAGTCCATGAAGAGTCCGGCCAGAAGGCCTGCCGCGATGAGAGCGAACGCCCGGATCATCGCCATCGCCCCGGAGAATTGCCCATATTTCGCGGCGGGAAAAAGAATCATCAAAAGCGGTGCTTGCGAGGCCTGGTTGGCGGCTCCTGCGATCACCGCAAAGACCGCGCTGTTCAGCACGAACAGCCAGAACCACAGCATCGGCGGCGGCTGCATCACGAACAGCCAGACCCATCCCCCAAATGCGAAAAAGGCAGTGTATGCGGCCCCGTAGGCAAACACCCTCATCGGATGCCAGCGATCCACATACTTGGCGATCAGCAGCAGGCAGATCGGCACCGTGACCGCCGCAGCCGCGCCCTTCTTGCCGATGAGGTCCAGGCTCAAGCCCATCGATTTGAAGACAAAAACCTGATAGACGCCGACGGCGAACGAGACCGCATAGAATGTCTGCCAGAGAAAAATGTCCCAGTAGTAGCGGATCGTAAAGCATTCCTTCGCGTAGATTTTGATCTTGTCCCAAAAGCTGGATTGCTGGCTGACGTCGGTAACGGGCGGGTATTCCCCTTCCTTGACCATCAGGAGCATCGCCCCGAAACCGAAGGCGTAGAGCAGCGCCGACCCCACGTAGATCTCCGTCATGTGGCTCTCGGCGTATTTGAAAATAAAAAAATTGTAGAGCGTGCCAGTCGTGGTCCCGGCCACTTTGAAGTAAGCGTTGAACCTCGCAAAATGGGTCTCGGGGACAACGTCCCGGAAAAGATACCAGAACACCGTGTTCACAAACATGTTGAACAGATCGAACATGGCGGCAAAGACCGTGAGCAACACGATCACCACCTGCGTCTGCCGGATCACGCTGCCAGACATAAACGACGCATGCACCCATGCTCCGATCTGGTCGCTGAAGCCGATCAGGATCATAGCCAGCGAAAGAAAAGGCAGGGTAAAGAGCATGAAGGGAATGCGCCGGCCCCAGCGGCTTCGGTGGCGGTCGCTCTTGAAACTCAGCCAAGGCGTGATCGTAACATTGAAAATGCCCGGCAGCGTCGTCAGCACCAGCCCGATGTTCATGTTCGAAGCCCCCAGATTGCGCAGGTGCAGGGGAAGGACGCTCGGCACCACAACCTCCATCAGCGTAAAGCAAATATCCCCCCAGATCAGCCAGCCAAACAGGGAAAACAGGCCGCGCTTCGTGTAGAAAAGAGACCCACATTTAAACGTGGGGGAAGAATCCGAGGCGACAGTCATGCTATTTGACTCGGCTCAAGACGCTTTCCAACACCGCAGTTTTTTTGGAACCCAGCCAAAATTTGATTTGCAAAGTTCAGAAAGCATCGTTTACTGGATGTATATTGCAACGATATAGGCTCGTCAATGAGAAAGCTTCATTATTTCGGAAACAGCGCCAGAGACATGGATTCTTTTCTTGCCCCGGATAAGCATGTGATGTGCAGAGCATTTACCCATAGTGCGCGGCGCGGGTTTTCGCTAGTGGAGGTGGTTCTCGCTCTGGGAGTTTTAAGTTTCGCCATGCTGCCGATGATGGGGCTTATTGGAAGCAGCCTGCAATCTTACCGGCGGGCGATCAACGATACGGTATCGCGTCAGATCATGACGCAACTTGCCGGGAATGCCCAACAGGCCCGGCTCTCCAATCTCCAAGCCCAGCCATCGGTCACATCTTACTTCGATTTTGAAGGAAACCCGGTCGAGCCAAACGATTCGCTCCGGGTCTATACGGCAAACGTGGTTACCCAGCCTGACACCGACCTGCTGAATTCCACGAACCTCTACCGCGTGCAAATCACCGTCACTCCGGTGCAAACTTCCGATGTGCAGCGGACCAGCCTGCGCGTCTGCCCGGAAAATTGATTTTCGGTGGGGAGCCTCGCCACTGGCGTCCCTCGATATTGGTTGATTTCGCCGGCAGTTTCATGGTTTTTGACCAGCGAAATCGACATGCGCGGCGGTATGCGGGATGAGTTGGGTGATCCCCGCCTCAACCTGCCAGTCGGCTCTGGCATCCGGACCTAACAATGCGTCGAGACGGAGAGGCACATTCCGGTGATTGACAACCACCACGGAATGCTCGAACCATCCGGCCTCGATGCCGCGTCCGCCGCACCAGCGCTCCGGGCGCAATGCGCGCAATTCACGCACGACAGGATGGTTTTCCAGCATCTGCAATCCGACTGCTTCGACTTCGCGGTGGTAGCCGCGCGGCACCGGTTTCCGTTTCGTCGCGTAAGTAAACCCGTAGGGGAAGCCCACGGATAAAACCCGACCCCGACCGCGGGACGTTGAGCCAATGGCGGTGGAAGCATGGGATTGGTAAGCCGCCAACTGCTCCGCCCCGGGATAGGCCACGGTGGTCCAACCGTCCGGGATCAACAATCGGTCGCCGACATTGATGCAGTCGAAATCGACGCACGCCTCGCGAATTCCAAGTGCAGTTCGCGCAATGAGATTGTCCGGTCCATGCACGCATGTGCCCCCGGCTTCCACCCAGGCGGCAACTGCCTGTTCCAACCCGGCATCAGGCAAAAACTTGTAACAGGCGTCGGTCGGAAGAACGAGCAGGCGGTAGTCCCCCGCCGCGCCGGCCTTGACCTGATCGGGATGAAGGAGGTCCACATTGAAGCCCAGATCGGTGAGCTGCCGATACCACCCCAGGAGATCCATCCGGTGCTGCCGCCCTTCTTCGATGAGCATCGGTTCGAAAAGGTGGGAGGCACGCGGAAACAGGATCGCCGCTTCCTTCAACCGCTCCTGCCCCGCCAGCTTCGGAAGGACCCTTGCCAGCCAATGATTGCCGGTCGTTACGGAGTCCTTGAATCCGCGATCCAGATGCTGGATCACACCGCCATCGTCCGCCCCTCCATATCCGTAAACATGCAACCCCGCCGCGCCATGCACGGCTGCTGTCCCGATGGCCTCGGCCGGGGAAACGACCCGGTAGATGTCCCGGTGCACATGCCGTCCGAGAAAGAGTCCGGCTATAAACGGGCGTCCGGCATTCGCGTTGCGCATGATGCTGAATTCCACCGAGAGAGCATGCGCATCCGCGTCATCCTCGGGGTTGATCGGAGTGGCAATGAAGAGGGCCGAGTCCAGAGAGGGAGCGACGCGGTAGGGATCGAGTGCCCGGGTGGCCATATCCCACCAGCGATTGCCCGGCGGCGTGAAGAACATTCCCCACTGGGCCAGCACCGGGAACAGGAACAGCCGCGGATCGAGCGCCCGGTATTTCCGGTGCATCGTTTCGAAGAAAGTCACCGTCTCCTCCGCGATCCAGCTTTGGTTGTCCAGCCAGCGCCACAAGTCGGGTGTCTGATCCCGATAATCCGCGGCCGCAGGCACCCCGCAGGTGGCGTAATGAAGCTCGTCGGGCTTGAGCCAGTATTCGGCGGGCGCAAGGCCGGCAAAGCTTTTGGCTTCCAGGCCGTAGCGCCGGTTAAGCGCTGAGATGTCCCCGGAATACCGGCGTTCGAGCCAGCCCAGGTATTTTTGTCGCCCTTCCTCATCAAAGCTCGGTTTGACAGCCGGATCAAACATCGTATGGATCGGAAACGCCGGACCATCTCCCTCGAAGCAGACATGGCCCTCGCGGTAGAGCCGCATGAGGCCGCTGACGTGCTCGAGCATCGAGGCCTGCGCCTTCTCCGACCAATACTTATACGTATCCAGCGATTCACCATCCGGCCCGACCGCCTCCTCGCCGCGGACCGGTGGCACGTTGCGCAGCGCCGGGTAGAGGTTGTCGCCGTTCAGGTAAATCGCGAGAAACGAATGCCCCATTCCCAAGGAGTGGGCCTGCCCCATCATGAACTCCTGCATGCCGACATACTGGCTGGCGGGCTCCCCGCGGTAGCGTGCGAAAAAATCCTCCCAGGGCTTGCTGTCGAGGTTGACGGAATTAAAGCCCATCCCCGCGATGTCCTTCATCGCCTCCGCGACCCGCGCGCGGTTCGAGAGCCACGGCTCGAAGAAATTGCCGAACCAAAGCTGGATCAGCGGGACGCCTGGGCGAAGTTGAAGTGGTTGCTGGTTCATTTCATCGCGCCACCGATGCGTGCGCGCACCATCTCGACCCAGCGGCGCAATCGCGGCCGGTCGCCGAAAATTTGGTAAACATCGCGGAAGATGATTTCCAGGTTGCAGCCCCGGGTGGCATCCAGCGTTTCATCGAGGTCTTGCTCCAACAGATCCCAGTTGGGCCGTTCGCCGCTCATCGGCGGCGGCGACGGCTTGCGGGAGAGCACCGCGCTCTGGCCGACTTTCTCCGCCATCAGGCGCCGGTCGCACCAAGGCGAGATCGAAACCGTCCGGATGTTAGGGATCGCTTGCCGGATCAAGTCCCACCGGTCGTGAACCGGTTCGCAGCAGCCGTAGTAAACGAGCCCGAACCGCTTCGCCACGTCGGCCATGTATGGCAGAAAAAATTCCCCGAACATCTCGGGGGACAACATGCTTGTTTCCTGCGATTCCATCCATGTCCACACATCGCGCACACGCGGCCGGCCGGCATAATCCGGCTGTGGAAGGCCTGTGGTGAAGCCGGGGCTGCCGGCGGCGACGACCGTGCTGTTGCAGTTCAAACCGACCAAGCCTTCCCGATCCAGCCAGTCAAAGAACGCCAGCCGGTCATCCCGCAGGACGGCCATGGCCCGATGCAACGCGTCGGGCGCGTCGTAAACCCACAGCAGGAGATTCTCGTTGCCGATGAGTTTGTAGAGATCCTGCGTGAGCGCGGAATGGATCATCGCCGTGCCCTGCAGCTCGACCGGGAGGATATCGCCGAAAATCTCCTCGATCCGCCGCACCTCGGCCCGGGTTGCCTCACGGTCCACGCTCCAGCTTCGCGGGTGAAGCTTGCCGACATCCTCCGGCTCGTGAACGGGATGCTCGAACGCAAAGCCGCCGCTCTCCTGGTCGGTCGTCATCGGTATCGGCACACCATAATCGGAAGCCGTGAGCTGCCAGCACACCCGCCAGCAGGGTTCGACCACGATGTCGTCGCCGATTTCTTCGGCATGGCGGATTTTCCACCGCATGGACTTCTCGAGAACCCGATTGCGCGCGTCCTGGCAAAGCAGCTCCTCGTCGCCGACATAGCCGGCGAGAAAGTCGGTCTCAAAGTAAACCATGGGCCGTTCCGCACGCAGGTCGTGGAGCAGCGTCCAGAGGCGCTTGCGCTCGGCCATGACCGGCAGGGAGGCCAGTTCCATCCAATGATGCGCCAGTTGGCGCAAAATGTTTTTATCGTTTTCCATAGTGGTAGGCTTCGTCATACATGGCCAGGATGTTTTCAATCGGGGTATTGACCTGCAAATTGTGGCACGAGGCGAGAATGTAGCCGGTGCCGTCACTGGCGAGGGTATCGATGCATTCGCGCACCTCGGCCCGAACTTCTTCCGGCGTGCCGAACGGCAGGATGCGCTGGTTTTCGACCGCCCCGTGAAAGCACACGCGCCTGCCAAACTCGCTCTTCAGCTCCACGCGGTCCATGCCGGGACACGTCCATTGGACCGGATTGAGAATGTCTATTCCCATCCCGACGAGCTCAGGAAGGAACGGACGAATGCCGCCGTCGTCGTGGTGAAACACCTTGATGCCAAACTCGTGGCAGAGATCGATGAACCGCTTGTGCTGCGGAGCATAGAACTCCCGATACATGTCGAGGCCGATGAGCGGACCGGTCTGGCATCCGAGGTCATCGGTCACCTGCGCGATGTCGATCAACCCCTCGCAAGCCTCGAACATCCGCCGGTGATAGTCATAGAAGAAGTCGGAGATCCGGCGGATCAGTTCGTGGGCGAATTCGGGGTCCATGAGCGGATCGGTCAGCGAGAGTTCCAGCCCGCGGAGCTGGTTGTGGAAGTAGAACGGCGCCATGTAGCCGCAGAAGACAACCTGCTGCTGGCGGGCTTCCCCGGCTTTCGCCCGCAGCCCGGAGTAGTCGAACAAGTCGGCCGTCGGCCACGCAAATCGCGCGAGATCGTCCAGGCTCCCGGCATCCGCCAGCGGAAAGACGGACTGCTCATCGTAGGCTCCGCCCTCATGCGCCACCGATTTCGTCTCGATGCCAAAGATCCCGTAAAGCGTCGGGCCCGGCGGCAGGGCGGGCCCCACATAATCCGGAACAAGGCCGGCCATGCCGTCGATGTGCAGGGCTTTGCACACATCCGCCCCCCCGCCAAAATGGGCGTGCAATTTCGTAAACACTTCCGGGGTAGCCCAGATGTCGGTAGGGATCCGGTCCACCGGCTGGTGGTTGATCGCAGCCAGCATACGTTCTCGTGAGTTCATGGTCATTTCGTCTGGTTCATGGGTGCAGTTTATTGGATGTCGTAGCGAAAGAGCCGGTAGTCGGCAGGGTGCGGGATCTCAAGCCTGACGTTGCCGTCGGCGCCCACCTGCATGGCCTGCGGTGCGCCGCCGTGAGTGAGATCCGTCAGAACGACCGTCTTGCCCGCAAGGAATTTCAGAGCCAGAGTGTGTTGCGGAGACGGGTTGTGCAATTCCCGGAAGACCAGCAGATGCCCGCCCTCGCGCTGCCGGCTCGCCATTTGAAACCCGCTCCAGCTCGCGTTGTCGGGCAGGTCGCCAATCGGGAAGGTCAGGCTGGTGAAGATGTCCTCGCGGCAGCCCTTGAAGATCCCGATGAGTTCGCGCAGTTCCCTGCGTCCGTCCCCGTCGAGGAATTGCGCGCTCTGGAAAAAGCACGGGACGAACGGCAGGCCCATCGCGAAACAATACGCATGCGCGTGTTCGCGCCCGTCGCTGCAGGGGCCGACGCGCCTGGGGTTTTGCAGCATGACCTGGAGTTTGTTGGCCGGAAAATACTTTGCCATGAGCCAGTGCTGGCGCAGGACTTGAAACGGCACCATGGTCAGGTGTTCGGGCAGGGCCTCCTGGATATTCTGAAAATAGATGCTGCCGTATTCCCTCGCGAAATACCAACCGTAGCGGGGATCGTCATATTCGGGGCAGAGCGTGAACTGCGTCTTCATCCAGGCGTGCTTCATCACCTCGCGATACCGCCCGGTCCGCTCCTCGTAGTCACCCCGGCTGGCGAGGCTGTCGAAGTCCGCTTTCCACGAAATAAACCCCAGCTCGTCGAGGTTCTTGTTCAGCTCGTCCACATCGGCATTGCGGATCGCGACCCAGAGCCCCAGCCGCAGTCCGTGCTTGTCCGCCGCGGCCTTGATGTCATCCCAGCCGTTCTTGTATTTTGGCCGGAAGCCCGTCGCGGTCCTGAGGATGCCGCCGCGCTGCCAGCCTTCATCAATCTGCATCACATCCAAGCCGATCTCGGCAACAGCCGGGATTTCCCCGAGGACGAACTCCTCCTCCGTGAACTGTCCGCCGAGCGGGTTCGCGGGCCCCCAGGTGTTCGAGAGGATGAACATGTCGCGCCGCGGGAACACCGGATAGCGCGCGGCGTCAAATTGCTTGAGCGCCAACTGCAATCCATCGTCGCCGCCCTGGCAGAGGATCGTCCAATGCGCCCAGCATTCCCGGAACCGATCCGGGACAATCTCCTTCGGGGTAAGCCCCCAACCGGTCGAGAGCAGCCCATGCGGACGGCAGTAGAACGCACCGGTGTTGTGGGCCGGCTGGTTGACGCACTTCGGCGATTCCTTGACGAGCACCACGCCGGCATCGGCATACTTGACCGCCACACCGCTCGCCCAGTCGATGTCCTCGCGCAGAAAAATCGGCCAGCCTTTCACCGTCTGTTCCTTCAGCATGTCCTGGCTCTGGTCATGCCGGTTTCCGGGGTTGTTGTAGTAACCCCAGTAGAGGCGCTCATTGGGCACCGCGAAATCCAGCGGCAGATGCTCGCCGCGTGCGCTTGGCTTGAGAAACGTCGCCTCATACTCGACGCAAGGTTCTTCCCGCTCCGGCAAGTCTTTCGGATCAAACCCCGGCAGCGCTCTTACCCGCAGTTGGGTGCGCAGCCCCGGTGCACCCGGAAACGCCCACACGACATGCTGCACGTCGAGCTTGGCGTCCGGATAGCGGATCGTGCTGGCCACTTCCAAGTGTCTTCCGGTAAAACCATCGTCATCGCTCTCCGCGATGTCGCACGCGATCAGCTCGCCGGCCGTCTGATCTCCAATCGCGCCCGGCAGGTCCCAGTCGCACGTCACTTTTGGTTCCCCGGTGATCCATTCGCGCTCCCCGGCTTCGTCCCGCAATCCGACCGTCACCCAGCCGTGCCCGGTCCACCGCCATTCGCGCGTGACCACACCGGTCGAGATTGCCATCACGCCCGGGCGGATAACAACACACGCCGCGCCAAGGTGGCGTTCCTCAGTTGGAATGGCCGCATTGGATCCGGTTAAAGGTTTCACTGGTTGCGAGGCCCCGCCGTTTCGATTCCATTTCCGCCCCTGTCTGCCGGATCAAGGGGGCGAACCCCGATCATCACGGGCACGGGGCGCGGGCCGCTTGATTCCGATGGATGGTTTATAATTCTGCCATTTCGGATCAGGACAGAGCTGCCGCCTCCGTCCAAGTTGAGGGCGTCCCGGCAACCGAGCTCCTTCATCAATCCGGCCAATTCGTATTCGCTCATCCCCTCGCTGATGCCCGGCTGGCGTCCGTCCACGACGACCAGCGTCAGTCGCTTTCCCTCCGCGTCCAATCCGAGTGCCGTCCGGGGATGGAGCGGGCTTCCCTCCTTCTGCCTGGGCAGGATTTCCCCATCGCGCAGGAGCCCGCTAAATCCGCTGATCGCCAGATGCGCTGGCACGGCCTCCTTCAGGTTTCCGACATGACCCCGCCCCTCTTCGTCGAGCCAGAAGCTCCAGACGGATTTATCTGCGGGGCTGCGCTGAACGCCGTCACTGAGCACCCAGCCCAGCATGTCGCAGGCACCGCCGGACCGGTAGACCGGAGATTCTCCTTTGGGAGACGCAGGCAGGTTGCCCCACGCGTTGGCATTCACCGCTGCGACGAAATGCGCCCGGCTTACAAAGTCTCGCGGCTCCATCAATTGCGCCTCCGCCGGACCATCCCCGTCGGGATCATCCCCCACCGCCACCGCCAGCTCATGGGCCTTGTCTGCAAGGTCAACCTGCAGCACATGAATCTGAAGGGGCCTCGGCTTGCTGCGCTTCTCCGCGCGGTATTCCAAACCACCAGCCCGCACAGTCGTTGCTGTGAAGACCACCGCGATGAAAATAGTGGCGCGGTTCATTCGTGACGTCATTTGGTCATCCTTGTCGAAGGTTAGCGATTGACCCGGTCCCAGAGTGGGACACCCTGCCTGATTTGGAGAGCTATATTCATGGATGTTGATCAGGATGGGTCCTTGTTGATCGTTGATTTCGCCGTGCGACCGGTGGTGATTTCCTTGACCTCCAGCGTCCACTCGCCCTCGGGGTCGTTTTCCGCGACACGCCAGGCCACCGAGGCTTTGCCTGCGGTGCCCTGGGCGGACCACGGGATCACATCCACCCATTCGCCCTTCGGGTTGAGCAGGCGCGTGTGGTAGCTGAAGAGTGTTTCGTCCCCGGCCGGGGCTCCGGCCATGGAGAGGTCGAAGCGCACGGTTTCTCCCGCCTTGGCGCTGGTGGTGGAGGCTTTCACCACGGGATCGCCCGGGTCGAAGGCGTAGGCGGCGATGAATTGCGGTGTGTCCGCGGCGAAGAGATCGACCGGCGCCTTGTCCGTCTTGCCGAGCGGGCCGCGGCGCAGGTCAAAGAGCCACGCGGCCTGCGGCAGGGTGATCGAGCCACTTCCCTCGCCATCGAGCATTCCGTAGAGCTTCAACCCTCCTTTTTCCCAGACCTTGAGCCGGCAGAGCGGGTTCGCCCCCGTCTTGTCCTTCACATCCGCCATGGGGGGTGGCAGTGCGGCCGCCTGGCCCAGCGCGGCGAAGAGGTCGCGCCAGGCCGCGCCACTCGCGGGGTCTTTCCTCACCGGGGAGTAGCGGTCAAACCCGAAGTTCAGCAGGCAGAAGCCGCCCTTGCCCACTTTGTTGAAGAGGACCAGCGGCACGCCGTCGGCGGTGGCGCCCACGGACGCCCCAGCGGCGGCAATCTCCGCGTCAGCCTTCGCCTTTTCCAAGGTGAGGTTCACGCTTTGTCCCCCCAATTGGACCGGGCCGCTGAAGGTGATCTCCTGCGCCTTGCCGGGGCCGGTGCGCTTGATGCCGAAGAGCTGGTCCACCGGACTCCCGGTGACCGGCCGGCCGCGCCCCGAGAGCACGCCGGGACGCAGGTCGGCCACGACGATGCCGCCCGCTTCCGCGAACTTGCGCAGGGCTGCCGCGTCGTCATCGCCCAGCGGCTGCGCCAGCGGCAGGAACAGCAGCTTGGTGCCGAGCTTTTCCAAGTCTCCATCGAGCACCCGCTTCTTGGTCAGGTAGAGGAACTCCCGCTGGCTGTCGCGAATCAGCGCGATCGCCCCGTTTGCGGAAAGCACAGCCCCCGATACGTTGATCGCCGGAATTACAAACTCCTTCCCGATCCCCGGGCCGGTGGCTCGCGGGTGGAACTTCTCGCCGTTGGCCAGATACACCTGCGGCGAGTAATAGAGGGCGATCGGGTCGCTGGCCCCTTTAAGCCGGATCAACAGGTCGCCCAAACCCCGGCGCAGCGGCAGGATTCCTTGGTCGATCATCTTCTGGCGCACCTCGTAGGGGACATCGTTGCGGCCGAGCCAACCTAAAGTGCGGGGGCCGTCGTCGGCCAATGTGAACCACCACACGGCGTTGGCCTCCTGAAACACCATGTCCCAGATGAGCGGGAGCTGGGTCGAGTTGCTGTAGCCGATCCAGTAGGAATACATGTAGCCGGCGGGCCTGTTGGAGCGGATCAAGTCCATGACAGGCGATCCAGGCCCGCCATAGGGCGTCCAAAATCCGCTCTTTTTGAGCCAGACATCGTAATCGATTCCCAAATGATAGAACCCGAAGGTGCCGCTGAGCCCGATGCGGGCGTCGGGATCGGTTTTTCTGGCCCGCCGCGTGAAGCCGTCGAGGATCAGGTTGGCGTAGTTGTGGTTGGCGAAGAGCTGTCGATCCATCCACCGGGCGTAGTTGCCGTCCGTGATGGCAGTCACCTCCATGTGGTCGCCCAGCAGTTCCTTGTTCATCTGGCCGGTGGTTTGGGTGATCTCCTCGAACTTGGTGAATGGGGAGTTCCACTCGCGGTTGAGCGCGGCGATGTCGCCATGGTATTCCGCGCGCAGCCACTCCTGCC
>Ga0247840_10010325_pt1 | contig 11699 bp, 10 predicted proteins | sample LaCruzMarch2015__FD_192404 | JGI IMG/M metagenome (GOLD analysis project Ga0247840, IMG submission 192404) | Freshwater microbial communities from meromictic Lake La Cruz, Castile-La Mancha, Spain - LaCruzMarch2015_17m | ecosystem: Environmental > Aquatic > Freshwater > Lake | place: Spain...
TTTTAGTGTCATAAAATCTATCTGAACTATTCATGACAATAATTACTAAATCTATATTTTGAGCCTCTTCTAAATATTCGTAAATTAAAACTTCTCCTGCGGCGACAGTGGTTCCTGTTTTTACGCCAATAGTATTTGGAATTTCCCACAAAAGTTTGTTGGTATTATTTACTTTCAGTGTAATTTTTTCATCAACGCTTGCAACTACAGAATCTTTTAACTTAACAATATTTGCAATTTCAATATTAGAAGTAGCTTTTTTAGATAAAACATATAAATCTTTAGCAGTAGAATAATGTGAACCATTAATACCATCCAAACCAATTGGGTTAGTAAATGAAGTATTGTTCATCCCAATTTCTTTAGCCTTATCGTTCATTAGCTTTACAAAATCATCGTAGGATCCTTTTCCTGTGGATAAAACACATGCTGCATCCGCACCAGATTGTATAAGTAAAGCATGTAATAATTTTTCTACGGTAAAAAATTTTTTAGCAGGTAATCCAACTTTAGAACCATCTACCGTAGTACAGAAAGATGGCACCTCTAAGACATCCTCTTTGTTATAAATATCTAAAGATACTAAAGCCGTCATTAATTTTGTAGTGGAAGCAGGTGCTACTTCTTGAGAACTATTAAGCTCAAACAGTTCTTTATCCGTATTTTTATCCATAACTAATGCAACCTGAGATGAAATGGAAGGCGGAGGCAATTCTCTAGCTAGGGAAACTGTAGAATAACCCAAAACGGCACTTTTAGAAGAATCTGAAAGTACCGTATTGAAATTATAAGTAATATAAGTATCTGTAGCTAAAACACCAGATATTAAATACGGAAATAAATTACTATTTATATACACAAAGCCAAAGAAAATTACATTTAGTCCAATCAATAAAGACCCTTTTATAAAATCAATCAATTTCTTTTCAAAAAACACTAAAATACTTACAAATGTAAGAACAGTGTTTAATAAAAGCTTTTGGTAAAAAGTCATATATTGATGATACCTTAAATTGCAAAAGCAATTAAGGGCGTAATCTTTTTACATCTCTTGGTAAAAATATAGCCTCTTTTACACTAGCCAAATCCAATATCTTCATAATTATTCTTGCAGGGCCAATGCCACAGCCGCCATGAGGAGGACAACCATACTTAAAGAAATTTATATAATCTTCTAAATCTTCAAGATTCATACCTTTATCTAAGGCTTGTTTTTGTAATACTTCAACTCTATGTTCTCTTTGTGCTCCAGTGGTAATCTCAAGACCTTTATACAAAAGATCAAAACTTTTAGTTAAATCTGGATTTTCATCGTGTCGCATATGGTAAAAAGGACGAACAGACTTATGCCAATCTGTAACGAATAAAAAATCATGATCAAACGTCTCTTTTATATATGCAGCAATTGCACGTTCTTCTTCTGGACTTAAATCATGTTCTTTTTCACTTGAAACATTTAACTCTTTTAACTTTTGTTTAGCCTCAACCATGGTCATTTTTGGAAAAGGAGCTGTTGGTACAACTACATCATAAACTTCTTTAACACGTTCAAATCCCTTAATAATCATTTGTTCTTCCATAGCCATTAAATCTTCATGAGAATCAATATAGCTTGCTTCAAAATCCCAACCGGTAAACTCAGTAACGTGACGAGTAGTGTAAGAAGGTTCTGCTCTAAAAACAGGACCAGTTACAAAAACACGATCAAAATCAGAAGCCATAGCCATTTGTTTAAAAAATTGAGGGGATTGCGCAAGATAGGCGTTACGATCGAAATATTCAACTTTAAATACTTCAGAGCCAGATTCACTTGCTGTACTCATTAAAGAAGGCATGTAAACTTGCAAAAAGTTATTTTCGTAAAAATACTCTCTAAAACCTTTTTCAAGTTGGGTCCAAACAGAAAATATTTTTTTGTTATCAGCTCTACGTAAGTCTAACCAACGCCAATCAAATTTTTTAGTAATATCAACATCTTCGGCACCTTTTTCTACCATTACGGGAATAGGTAAAATTTCTGCTTTAGATAAAATTTCCAAAGCTAATGCTTGTACTTCTATTCCACTAGGGGCCTGTTTTTCTTCTTTAGCTAAACCTTTTATTGATACAACAGATTCTAAAGTTAAATCTGGTACCATATTAAATACATCAATTTCTGATTTTAAGACTACAATTTGGACTAATCCTGTAATATCGCGTAATTGTAAAAACTTTATACCACCTTGATTTCTAATAGAGTGGATAAATCCTTTTATTACAACTTCTTTACCGATATGATCCTTAAGGTTTTTAATATACGTTCGTTCCATAATATTTTTCTTTCTGTATACGCTTTGCGTAAACATATAAATTATATACGAATGTTGAAGTATTTTTGATGTGTTTTTTGAATTTGTGGCAACAAAAAACCCCAACATAACGCTAGGGTCTATAAATAGACGGTACCACCTAGTACTTTTAACTTTTAATGCTTTCACGGGCATACCCGGCAACTCATTTCCTAGTTGCAGCTCAGAGGTGTCACATTCCTCGTCGAAGCTTTTTGAATTATGAGTGTAATATAGCAGAATTTTGATACCAAAACAAGAAAGGGCCCGGCGCGTAAACGCGCCGGGCCCTCTTCATCGCCCAAAGAAAATTTTACTTCTTTTTCTTTTTTTGTTCTGGACGATATAATTCTTTTGCCTTGCACCAAAAGCAAGGCTCTTTTGTTAAATCTTTTCCTAAATCCGAAACGAACGTCGTTGACCCGCATTTTCTACAACGACATTCTCCCGGTTGAACTCCGGTTTTTACAGCCTTTCCCAACAGCATAGATGGAAAACTTGTCATTTTTCTCTCCAATTTAGAATTAGTTTTTGATGTTATATAGTCCAAAAGTACCCTTCATCAAAAGATGAAAGCAATATACTTTAGCTATATAAAAAAATTGCATCTTTAGCGGAGATATTAACATAAAATAGACTCTAATTCAACCTATAGGCTATAACAAGAAAGGGCCCGGCGCGTAAACGCGCCGGGCCCTTCTCTCTCTTATTCTTCCATATCCAATAAAAACCATTCCTGCTGCCAAGGTATCACCCCTGACGTATGCACCTTTACAAGAATGACACCTTTTTTCACCCTAAATACATTATGCCCTCTAAAACATTCTTCAAGATACGTTGACAAGTATCCCTTAGAATATTCCACAAAAGCTGTAGCACAAATTTCGCTACCGTCTGGCAAGACAAAGCCAAAATTAACTGATTTTTCTTTAGGTTTGGAATAAGTCCATTCTATAAATAGGGAATCCGTTTTACTATCTAAAACAGCCGAATGTGTCTTTAAAGGATCTATACCTTTACGGGAAAATATACCCCATAATTCCCTATATATTAAGACATTTCGAATCTTTTCTAAATAGGAAATGATAAACAATCCAACCAAAATACCAATTGCAGGCACTAACGCCTCAATTCCTTGCATTTCTCACCTTCCTTTTTTTATATTAGTTACTTGAATATGAAATTATTAAACGGAATTTTACCACTTTATGGGAAATATTTAAAATTACTTCAAATCTTTAACCACTAAATCAATATACGTCTTACCATTGTATTCATTTCTATTTAAAGAATAAACCACATCCACAGTATCACCCAAATTCAAACTTGCACCTTGTTCAGCGCCTCCAAACCAAATTGCCTTATGCAAACCTTTTCCACTACTCAATCTTAGTGACAAGTGACTAGCGTCTTTCCCAATTTTTGAAATATCAGCTATTTGTAAATTTTTACTTACAAATATAGGTTGCTCGTTACCCAAACCAAAAGGTTTTAATCTATCAATTTCATTTAATAAATCTAATGTTATTAAATCTAGCGATATTGCTAAATCAATTTTTAATTCTGGAACTAATAATTCATCAGGAATAACCTCATTGGCATATTCAGTCAATTTATCACGCAATATATCAATATTTTCTCGTTTTATTGTAAAACCTGCAGCCATTGGATGTCCTCCAATATCAACAAACAAGTCTTCAAATTTACGCAACATTTCTATAATATTTACCCCAGCTACAGATCTTACAGATCCTTTTCCAAAACCATCTTCCAAACTAATAACAATAGAAGGTCGATAATATTTTTGTACCAATTTGCTTGCCACTAGCCCAATAATTCCATCATGATATTTTTCGTTAGCAACCACTAAAACTTTTGGAAGTTCTTTTTCATTTACTTCAATTAAATCGTACATTTCTAATGTTTTATCTTGGCGAGTTACATTTACCTCGTTTAAACGTTTTGCTAAATCAAAAGACTTTTCATTATCCTTTTCTAATAACAGCTCTAATGCCAAATTTGCGTCTTCTAACCTACCTGCTGCATTAAGTCTGGGTCCAATTACCCATCCCAAATCGTATGTTGTAACCTCACCCTTTTTTTTAGAAACTTGTAATAAATTTTTGATACCTAAAGGAGACTCTTCACTATTTAGTATTTCTAAACCCGTTTTTACAATTGACCTATTAACTCCTAACATAGGAAATAAATCCGTCACTGTTGCAATAGCACCCATACTTATAGATTTATTATTTTTACTACCTAAAGCCTTAGCTAAAAACCAGGAAACCATAGTACCTACGATTTCCTCGTTCCATACTAAAACATCAGGTTGTGGAACATTTTCTGGCTTTTGGTGATGATCTGTTAAAACAATGTAATGACCTAATGATTTTAAATATTCAATTTCATCCGTACCTGTAATCCCTGTATCAACTGTAATAAATAAAACTTGTTTACCATTATAATCGGCTAAAATTTCATCTAGTGCTTTTTTTGATAAACCATAACCGTGTCTAAATCTATTTGGAATAAAATATTTAATATTTTGATAATTTAACTCATCTTTAATAGTGGAATAAATTATTGTTGTAGCGTTAACCCCATCAGAATCGTAATCACCGTAAATTATAATTGGTACATTTTTTTTAATACAATCAGTTATTAATATACGAGCATTTTTTAAAGCTTCTTTAAACTCAATAGAAAAATTTACATAATAATCTTTAATCAAAGGAGGATTCAAAAATTCTTCTATTTTTTGGATAGTATCAAAACCACGTGTTTTTAATAAAAAAGGTACAAGATCTTCAATGTTCCCTGTATATTCACTTAAAATGTTCCAACGCTTCATGCTCTGGATTTACGGCTTTCCCATAGTACAAGTATTGGTGTAGCTGTAAAAATAGAAGAATATGTACCAGAAACAATACCAATTAATAAAGCTAAGACAAAGTTTTTGATACTGCTACCACCTAAAATATACAAAGAAGTTAATGTAAAAATAACAGTCAATGATGTGGCTAAAGATCTATTTAAAGTTTCTACAATAGAGTAATTAGCAATTTTTTCAAACTGCCAACTTTTGGGTAATTTATTTAAATTTTCACGAATTCTATCAAATACAACAATAGTATCGTGAACAGAAAATCCTATAACAGTAAGTACAGCAGTAATAAACAAGGCATCTACTTCAATTCGCATAAAATGACCCAAAATAGAAAATACACCTAAAATTAGTAAAGCATCATGTAACATAGCAACAATTGCACTAGCCCCAAATTTATAACTTGAATAAGGTTTTGGAATATTACTAAAGGCATAAGCTATATATAATAAAATACCAACAGAAGCCCACCCTAAAGAAACAAAAGCATTCTTAGTAGTTTCTTTACCTACAACAGGACCAACTGTTTCAAAAGAAACTTGAGATATATTTTTATTTATTGTTTGTAATTCTTTATTTATGGAATTATTTAAATTTACATCTAAAGGTTTTGTACGAATAAAAATTAGATTTCCTTCACCTCTAGAAGTGGTTTCAACAGTCACAGAATTTTTTTCATATACAGCTACAATATTTTCAATTTTAATATTTTCTGGTACCGAATATTTTATTAAAGAGCCGCCAACAAAATCAATAGACAAATTTAAGCCAAAAATAAATAAGGAAATAATCCCAGGTACTAAAACTACTAAAGAAAATATTAAATACCATTTTTTAAATTTTAAAATATTCATGATCGTTTAAATGCCCCAATTAAAGTTCGTACTACAAAAATAGAACTGAATAAAGATACTAAAATACCAATAGCCAATGTAAAGGCAAATCCTTTTACAGGACCTGTACCCAATTGAAACAATATAAAACAAGTAATTAAAGATGACATATTAGAATCTTTTATGGAGTTCCAAGCGCGATCAAAACCTAACTCCAAAGCTTCTTGTTTTTTCTTACCCCAAAATAATTCCTCTTTGTAACGTTCAAAAATTAAAATATTAGCATCAGTTGCCATTCCAATAGATAAAATAAAACCGGCAATACCAGGTAAAGTTAAAACAACAGGAATAATTTTAAATATGGCTAAATTTAAAATAGTATAAAAAATCAAAGAAACACCTGCTAATATACCTAAAGTACGATATCGATAAACTAAGAATATAAAAACAATTAATAAACCAACCATACCTGCAAAAAAACTTCTATTAATGGAATCACTTCCCAAAGTTGCACCCAATGTTTCTTGTTGTAATAAGGTTACAGGAATTGGTAACGCCCCAGCTCTTAATTGAATACTTAAATTTTTAGCAGTATCCATGTCAAAATTACCGCTAATTACAGGATCGTTTGTTAATCCATTAGCTAAATCCTGACTTATAACGGGGGTTGATAAAGGAGTTACTGAATCATCTAAAAACAATGCAATAGGTCTACCAACATTTTCTTTTGCTAATTGTGAAAATTTCTCACGACCTTGATTTGAAAATTTTAATTGAATTTGTGGTTTCCCTTGATTCTTAATATTTCCACTATTATCAACAACAACATCAACTCCTTTTAGATCAGAACCAATGATACCTGTATCTAGCCAAGAAGATGGCGTTTGAAAATATTCTAAGAATTTATCTTCAGACCAAGGTAAAGCAGGGTCTAATTTTTTAAACTTAAGTTGAGCTGTTTTACCGATTAAATTAACAGCATCAGAAACATTTGTAATACCAGGAATTTCAACCACAATTCTGTAATCATTGTTTATTTTTGAAGTTGCAATATTTGGCTCTGATACACCTAAAAAATTTATTCTTCTAGAAATAATTTCTTTTGCCGAATCTAATGCATTCTGCCTTTGAGATTCCTCAATTCCAGTCATATTAGCTTGCATTACGATACGAATTCCACCTTCAATGTCTAAACCTTTTTTGAAATCTGTTAAATCCAACTTCAAGGAATCGTTAAATAAAGAAAAGGCATAACCACCTATTTGAGATTCAAAACGTAATAAATAATTATCTATTTTTACATCGGTTTTTGGCAATACAACAAGTATAGCCAAGGTAAACAAAGCAGATATTAGACCTAATCTAAAATTTAAATCCTTTAAAATTTTCATCAGACTATAGAATAGAACTTTTCTTCGTCACCTACAAGCATGGATCTACTTTGGGATAAAACTTTAAAGATAAAAGAGTCGTTTTTTCTTTTTCTAAATAAAAATTCTTCAGAAGTCATAACAGAATAATTAAGTTCTTTACCTATCTTTTTTTCGTACGCCTTAACAATTTTTGAAGCGTTTTCAAAGTTAATATCGCCAACCATAAATAAATCTACTTCTAATGCTGTAGAAGTTCTTCCTTTTAAAAAGGCTAAAGACATAATGGCAAATTCTACTTTACCTAAATTATCTTTGTTTTTTATAATATCAGAACCTAAACCACGTTCTTTTGCTAACATGGATAAAAGTTCGGAATATAAAGGATGACTTTTATTGACAGTATAAAATATCTTATTAGAACTTTGTCTTTTATCCAATAAGCCAATAGTAGTTAAATTATTTAATTCCCTTCTCACCGCATTTATTTCAGCGTCAACTTTACGAACAATAGCTCTAACGTGTAAAGGCTCTTCTGGTTGTACTAATAATAAATCTAATATTTTCAATCTAACTTCGGATACAAAAAGATTTTTTAACATATTTACTCTTTTCTAGGCAGAAAATTTTAATAAATTACTTGACTAACATTTCGGTCAGGAACAATACTTATCCAAAACTTACCTCTATTGAATTCCATCTCCTTTCCAGAAAGATCATAGAAAATAGTTCTGGCATCTCTATCGGCCTTTGACCAAGTTACCTTTATAGATTTACCATCTATAAAAACAACACCGTCTCCACTACCTACAAGTTGATAATCTAGTCTATTTTTTTCATCACCGCTTATAGTATTTTCAGCAACATATTGTACGATAAGATTTTTTACTTCAATTTGCTTTTTATTTTCATTATCAATATGAGGAATTAAAGCATCATTTTCATCGTAACCCATAAATCTTAAATAAGAATTATTTGTAGGATTATATTTAAAAGCTGCGGAATAATCTCCTTTATACCAAAAATCTATTGAGATATTCGAAACAATATTTTCAGATAAAGTTTCAGGTGTATCGCTTTTAAATTTATACGATACAAATTCTTTAAAACCAGTCCAACCTAAGTTATCTCCAACTTCTCTTAAGTATTTTCCATCTACATATGCAGTATGTTCTATTGCAACTCTGTTCATTCTTTCTTCATCTCGCCAAAAGTCAGCACCTCCACGAGATAAACTTCTTACTGGCCAAGTTTCAATAGCTTCTAGGGCCTGAGGAGAGTAACCAATATGCATAAGCATTGCATCTCCCAATTCTTTTACTAAAACCAGATAATACTCTCTAGTACTTCTTACAGGGCCAATTTTTTCAGGGGAATTAGATAAAAAGAAAGATAAAAATCTTGTTATACCTCCTTCAGCAACTATTTCGTAAACTACATCAGCATTAATCAAACCACTTTGAGGTCTTGCATCTACATGATTATTTATCATCACACCAAGAGGGCGTGTACCTAACCAAGTAGCTTCAGTACGCTCCACAACTTCTCCAGTTATAGGATTAGTAACTAAATCTTTTGCCTCTTTAATACCTTCATTTAAAACAGGAGTGATAAGATCTTTAGCTTTTGAGATATTGCTTAGTACAAAAAATCCGATACCTAAAACTAGGGTCACTATAAACAAAACTAATATTACAATTTTAAAAGGATTACGATTATTATTTTTCATAGAGTTTTTTGTAGGGAATGTCCAACCGTCCATAAGATAAATATACATTTGGGTACATATTTTGTCTACCCTTTTATCTTAAAAAACTATTAACTGTAAATATTTAGTATTAATACAACAAAAAGGCATTTCCTAATCAATATTAGTTAAAATAAATTCAAACTTTTTGTATAAAAACTAGGTACATTTAAAGCTTTAATAAAAGGCAATAAACAGTGTAATACACACACCAAGATTGATTATAATGAACGTTTTTGCTATAATTCCTAACGTTTGACACTCATAGATTAGACATGATAAATATAACGTTGTATTAATTATGAATTAATCGTAACTTAATTAAATTTTAAGAATTTGTTTTAGGTATCTTCCAAACCTACAAATTTAAGAATGTGTATAAATTTGGGAAATAAAGGTAATGTTAAAAAAATGACAAATAGTAATCAACAATCAGGTCTTTATCTTACAAAAGAAGGACTTGAAAAACTAAAATTAGAATTAACTGAATTAAAAGAAGTAAAAAGACCCCAGAATATTAGCGTTCTAAAAGAAGCTAGAGAAATGGGAGATATTTCTGAAAATGCTATGTATGACGCTGCAAGAGAAGAACAAGCCTTTATTGAAGGTAAAATTGCAGAATTAGAAGAAATATTAAGAACAGCTATCGTTACCGAAGGCGCCAAAAAAGGTGAAGTAGGTGTAGGTAGTACCGTAACAGTACATATTGATGGTGGGGAAGAAACTTTTCATATTGTTGGTGCTCCAGAAGCAGATCCAATGAATAAAAAAATATCACATGAATCTCCTCTAGGAACTTCTTTGATGGGTAAAAAGATAGGTGAAAAAGTATCCATGGAAACTCCAGGGGGAATTATCACTTATACTATTTTAGGTATAAATTAAAGTAGTTTTTTTCAAGTTTAATCATTAAAGAGCGCCGGCGTAAACGCCGGCGCTCTTTTTGCTATACTTACTTCATGGAACAAAATATTATTTCAAACAAACTAGGTACCCCTACTAACGAAGTTCCCCTAGAAAATATAACCCTCCCAGAAATATCAGAAAAGGAAGAAACCATAAAAAGAGGAAAACGAAAATTTCAATTGATGTTATTTATTCTATTAGGATTAATTGGCACTGTGATATTGAGTATTGTATTAATTAAATTAATTCAATTTATCCAACTTAATAACAAAAAAAACTTCGAAACTACTGAACCCCCTATAGTAATAATTGAAGAAAATCCTCAAGAAAGTTGGATTCAATATGATAATCCAAAAATAAAAATAAAATTTAAGTATCCAAACAATGCAAAACTAATTGAAAACAAAAATTTTGAAGGAGATATTAGAAATGCAGAGATTATATATTCTCCAAAAGCAATGGAAAATATTGATGGCACTAGCCTAATTGATGGATTTGTTTTTAGAATAACCCCTTTGAGTATTACAAAAATAGATTTAGATAGTGTAACCACTGTAAAAAGAGAAAGTTTCTATGCAGAATGTGGACCTAACGTAGAAATATCATCTAGCAGACCAACAATGATTGATGGATTAGATGCTAGGACTTTTGATGTCAGAAATTGTACAGGAGATTTTAATGTCACCTATACAAATAAATTTGGATTATTTTACGAAATTGTGCAATTATACCGAGGTGACGTAGGTTTTAGACAACAATATATGAATACTACGGAAGAAATGGTTAAATCAATCTCCTTCTATCCAGACGAAATTGTAATAGAATCTCCATTTCAGGATTTTTATAATAATAATTATAATCTTAAATTCATCTACCCAAAAGAATTATCTTCAGATTGTTGTATCGTAGCTAATCCTACTCAAAATGCTGTAAAAATAATAACATTAGGAGTAAAAGAAAGTGAAAACAAACAAGGAGTTTTTGGGATTTATGCAGAAAGAAAAAAACGCATAAATAATGAAATAATTACTTTTGATAAATATGTTCAAGAACAAAAAAACAATTTGATATCAGATTATAAAATAGTTAACGACGGAAAAGAGCCAACCATAGTAGAAGAATTAATAAAAATTGGCGGTATGTCAGCAACTAGATTCAAAGGACTATCTTGGAAAGGCAATGATGTCATATTTATAAATGTAACCTCAACTTCAAATTATTTTTATAGCATATCAATAGATAACAGCCTAGGAGAAGGTTTTGAAAATATATTAAACGATATTTTTAATTCAATGACATTCAAAAAGAGATAGTCATTTGGTGACCCCACGGAAAATCGAATTCCGGTTACCAGGATGAGAACCTGGCGTCCTAACCACTAGACGATGGGGCCTTGATAAAAACCACAGCAAAACATCACAATTTTATCATAAAAAGGCATAGTAAGAGGAGAAAACTTTACAAAAGTGGCAGTATTTTAATAAATAAAATATAATATATATACAATGATCAAAAAATATTTTTCCTTTGCCATCCTCATTTTGATTTTAGTTGTATCCTATAAAAAATTCCAACAATATAGTCCAAAAATCGTAAAAAATGTACAAGAAGTACAAGGTATTAGTACAA
>Ga0247840_10010326_pt1 | contig 11697 bp, 12 predicted proteins | sample LaCruzMarch2015__FD_192404 | JGI IMG/M metagenome (GOLD analysis project Ga0247840, IMG submission 192404) | Freshwater microbial communities from meromictic Lake La Cruz, Castile-La Mancha, Spain - LaCruzMarch2015_17m | ecosystem: Environmental > Aquatic > Freshwater > Lake | place: Spain...
CCTGAATCCAAGCTAGGAGCTTCTACAACATAAATACCCTTAACAATACTTCCCAACGCTTGTTCTGTCTTTGCAGTCATCTGCTCCCCCGCAACAAAAGTCGGCAATCTTATTCCTAGTTGATAAGCCTGAGAACAAAGAGAGACCATTGTTACATCCGTCTGAGGTAAAAGTATCAGCGCATCTGCCTGTGTATTTTTTAACTTAGACAACGTTGTCCTAAAATCTTTAGAATCTTTATCAAACACCTCATCAAAAACAACCTTCAATCCCTTTTTGTTTGCCTCTTCAATTATTGATTTTCTAAGGCCTTGTGAAAAATCAGTTTGTTCAGATATTATTGCCACATTTTTATATCCTAAGTTCAGAATCTTTTGGACAAAAACGACAGATCTTCCTGCGTCTGATGGATTATTTCTAAATATATAGTCACCAGCCTTTGTTATATCAGGATTTGATCCAGTTGGACTAATTAAAACCATCTTGTTTTGTTCGGCAAATGGAGCGATAGATAGAACCTCTCCACTGCAAGTTACACCCAAGAGAATATCAATTCCCTGCCCATGTAACTTTTGTGCGCCATTTAAGGCAGTCTTGCCATCACACTTACCATCTTCATAAACCATCTCTATTTTCTTGCCGTTCATTCCCCCAGCTGCGTTTATCTCTTCAACAGCTATATCGAGCCCTCTCTTTGACACTTCACCGTACACTGCACCGTCTCCTGTAAGGGCACTAACACTTCCAATTTTAATCGTATTTGAGTCTTTTCTGTTATCACTACTACCCGCAACAAATATAACCGCTATGACTACTATACCTGCAATTATTGTCAAAATGACGTTCTTTTTCATATATTTGATTATTATTTTTAATTGGACAAATTATAATACTGTGATCAAATACTGTCAAAATAGTTAGCCATTTATCAAGATATAGGCGGTGTTACTCATATATACCAACATATTTTATATATGCATTTGTGGAATCGTGTTGACACAATGATATGTTTTATTATAATAAGGCTAATATGAGCCAATATACAAATTTAGAGACTATCCTAGAAAAATTAGGACTGTCTGACAAAGAAGCCAAGGTTTACGTATCTTTACTGGAATTAGGTAACGCTAGAGTAGCTGATATTTCCAAGAAAGCAGGTATTAACAGAACAACGGGATATGACATTTTAAACTCTCTTGCTAATAAAGGTATTGTTAATGCACTCGGCAAAGGAAGTAGGCAGGAATTTATGGCGGAAGCTCCAATTTCCATTGCTAATTATGTTAAGAGACAACAAAATATTCTTGAGGAGAACCTAAATAAAGCTCAAGATCTTGTTCCCCGTCTATTAGCAATTCAATCAAAAGGAAACAAGCCTTCTGTAAAGTTTTATGAGGGAGAAGACGGTTTAATGAAAGTTTATGAAGACACACTAACAAGCAATGACGGCATATTAGGATTTGCTAATGTCGATGAAATGCATGATGGAATGCCAAATTATTTTCCAAAGTACTACAAGAGAAGGGCGGCTAAAAAAATATGGGCGCATGCTATTGTACCAGATACAGAGTTGGGAAAACTCAGAAAGAAGGAGGACCCCAATGAATTACGAGAAACACTTCTTGTTCCAAATGAAATGTTCAACTTCACACCAGAAATAAATATATATAACAATAAAATTATGATAGCCTCCTGGAAAGAAAAGCTTGGCATCATAATTGAAAGTAAAGAAATTGCTGATGCTTTTAAGAAAATTCATGCATTGTCTTGGCTTGGGGCGAAGCAGTTTGATCAAAACAAATAAATCCAGCAAAACCTTTCGATTGTTGCTGGATCAGAGTTTGATTACGCACATCTCTATAGCGTTTAGCAGACCTACTGCCGATAAGTGTTGATTTTACTGTTTGCATTCATAAAATCTGGACGATTTTCAACAAATCTACCAAACTTTTCAGAAAAATCTTGGCAAAGAACGTTCAACTTTTCTCCATCAACACAAACCTTTTCATGGTTTTCCCCAGAAGGGATGACCATGTCGCCATTGTATGAAACCACAATAAAGGGGTATTCACCGCCTGTGTAGTCTCTGAACGCGACTGGAAATTTGCAATTTGCTTTCACATGATCAACCAACTCGTGGAATTCGGTTGATGTTACAGATAACTTATCATATTGCAATCTTCCGCACCCACGCGGTTGAACTTGCACCAGCTTCAACTGCACCGGAGCGCTGGCGGGTATTGCCTCCAATAGCTTCCAGATTTCACGCAGGTTTAGGAGATTATCTCTCCTGACTACTGCGTTTATCTTCAGCTTCACAGACGCAACTCCAGCCACACATCGCTCAGTATACCAAGCGATGAATTCAATAACCTTCTCAAACTGGTCTGACGGCGAACCCGAGTGCTGAACCCGAATTGCATTATTGACATCCGCACTGGAACCATCGAGTGACAAGCTGATTGTATTAAGACCAGCGTCAATCAACCTGCCGACCAATCCGTTCTTCAGCAAGAACATTCCATGGGTTGAGATAATGGTGTTCATACCACAATCGGTGCTGTATTTTACTAGCTCCACCAAATCATCCACAATGAGAGTAGGCTCCCCACCCTCAAGATTGATTTGATCAACACCCACAGAACTCAAGTTTTTCAACCCGAGCCTGATTTTCTCTGTTGCCAAGCGTTTAGGCTGTGTACCAAGATTTGCATCCTGGTACGTTGCGTAACAATGGCTACAGGCCAAGTTACAATACGAGATTATTTCCCAAGATGCATACATTGTTGTTATTCCTTTCGTTGTTAGTTTGTGTTAATTTCAAAATACTTGATTTGACTTTCTGGTATAATTATGGCATAGATTATATCATGCGTCAATATTTATTGATTACAATATATTGATATAATAGCATGAACAGATATAATTAAAATAACAACATGTCAAAACATATTGACGAAAACTTAGAAAACAGCATTTTGGACGACCTGTTTGAACTTGGTCTAAATAGTAAGGAGGCTCAAATATATATTGCCCTCATTAAACTTGGAGAAGTTGGAACGTCTAAAATATGTGCCCATACATCTCTACATCGTCAATTTGTATATCAATTTCTGGATAGTTTAGAGAAAAAGGGTCTAGTACAGAACATTATTGTTAGAGGCAGAAAGAAATTCAGTGCAAAAAACCCTGAAGTTATCTCAAAATTATTAGACAACAAGAAGCTTATAGCTGAAAAAGTCATAAAGAATATTGGTAAAATAGCAAAAGTACCAGAGGAGCAGGTTGTTGAAGTTAATCAAGGAGATGATTCCTATGTTTTAAGCGCGTTTGATTTACTAAGTAAGACGAGTGAAAATGTGGAGATATTAATAATAGGAGGAAATGGGGACAAATTCGTAAAAATATTAGGAACTCGCATGAGTGAATACGAAAAATTGAGGACCAAAAAGCACATAAGTATAAGATATATTGGCAGTGAACCTCAGAGGCAGGAATTAAATGACAAAAATAGAGATCTATTTTCATATCGTCTACTACCTGGAGATTTTACAGACATAACGCACACCATAATTTGGCCTGATTTTATAACACTAGACACCTTTGGTGTACCAACAACACAGACAATAATACACAATCCAGCTGTATCGGTTGGATACAAAGAGTTTTTTGAGACATTGTGGAATATGGGGAAATAATTAGCCTACTGCAAATCCACCACCTTCCCATCCCTAAACCCCTTCATTGAGAAAGTATCCTCCGGAGTAACCAAAAAACCTTTTTGATTAAATACAATTTTATCAACAGAAATACCCTCAATATCAGTTGCTTGTATTGCGTTTCGCAATTCTTCACCGCCTCTACCACTTGTCTTTTGCAATGCACTGGCAATAGCCATAACAGCATCATACGCAGTTGCGGCTGATGGGGAATTTGGTTTCTGCCCAAAACGCGCTATAAATTTAGATTCAAATTCAGAATATTTTTTTCCACCCTTTGGAGCACTCCAAACCCTATCTTTCATTAGCTCTGAACAATTTACAATTAAAGTTCCATCCGCAGAAGATTCTGTACCTAAAGCTATAATATTTATTCCAAGCTCTGATTTTTGCTTCAAAAATGAACATTGATTAAAGTCATTTGTAACAATAAAAATTGCATCTGGATTATATTGATTGGATTTAAGTAGTTCAGTTCTAAAATCAAGAGCTGTTGGATTCCCCAGATCTGATTCACTTACAACCTTGACATCATACTTTTGAGCTTCATTTGTCATAGTCCTTGCCGTAAATTCCCAAAATCCAGCGGAAAGAAATTTAATTATAGAGATTCTTTTGATGTTGTGCGAGCTAGAATAGCGAAGGATTTCTCTCACCCCAACTCTATTGTCATACCAAGTAGAGAAAAAATATGGATAATCTTTATCTTTCTCAAGCTGATCAGAATTGTCAGCCCCCACCATTGGAACCTCAGCCTTCTCAGCGATGGATAATATTGGAAAAGTAGTCTCATCCCACTGTGCTCCAACTATTGCAACAACCTTATCTACATTAATAAGTTTTTCGACAACAGAAACAGCCTTATTAATTTTATCAATTGAAAGATCCTCAGAAACAAGTTCAATTTTTCTTCCATTTATTCCCCCTCTCATATTTACCTCCTCCACCGCCAAAACAGCACCCCTTCTTTCATTCTCCCCCACGGATGCTCCAACACCAGAAAGAGCTGAAATACCGCCAATCTTTATTGTTTCATTACTGGGAATATCCCTAAAAAGCAAAGCAACCCCAATCCCCGCAACACCCAATATCAAAATAACTTTTAAGTATTTGTTCATTTTCTCGTTTATTTGTTTAATAATTTAGAGTAGTGTATATTGTTGATATATTACAAATCAAACCCTCCTTTACAGGAGAGTAATAACAATCATATGAAGATAGAGATATTGAAACAATTTGGACTACACAATAATGATATAAAGGTTTATGAAGCACTATACCTTATTGGCACATCTAAGACTGGTGCAATAATTAAAGAGACAAGCATTTCGAGCTCACGTGTTTATGAATCTTTGAGACTCTTAACAGAAAAAGGCCTTGTTTCTTATTTGGTAAAAAACAATGTTAAGTATTATCGAGCTGAATTACCAAATCAATTAATTGACGAATATAAACAAAACCTAGAGGAATTAAATAAATTATCCAAAAGTATAGCCTCCCTTCCCCAAAACAAACAAGACAGGAATGAAATAAATGTTTTTGAAGGAGTGCATGGATTCCAACTTGCCTTTAGCCAACACCTTGAAAACGTAAAGAAAAATGAACCACTTGGAATTATTGGATTTGGATCAAACGCAATTGACAAAAGCTCGCTTCAGAAGATTTCTAATTTTTTTGTAAAAGTAGATGACTGGACTTTTCCCAAGACTGGCGATGTCAGAATGTTGCTTGAAAAAAGAAGGAATCCAATAATTGACACAATTCACGAAAGAAAGGATATCAAAAAATATAAACTCGGGTTCCTGCCAAAAAACTATTTTGGACCGATAGCTATCAACCTCTCTCTAAGTGAAGTTATGCTGTCAGTTTGGGGTAAAAAGCCGATTGTATTTTCAATCAAGAATAAAGTTGTAATAGAAAGTTTCTGGAAGAATTTTGAGGTATTATGGGGATCAGCGGATAAAAAATAAATTATTTCACATCCACCAACTGATTCCCCCTCCACTCTGAAATCAAAGTATTAAACTTTGCAATTCTATTGAAGAATCCTTCGAAACCAATATCTGAATTGGGCGTAGCTTTACCCAATTCCTTTGCAACACAAGTGCTATCTGATCCACACACATTAGCGGCCCTACCAAGCATAACTAAATTAACATATGCCGATCCAGCTGCATTATAGTCGCCAACATCCTTTCCGCCATTTTGTTCCTTTATTTTTTCCTGAAGTGAAGAACTAACTCTAGGTAATCCGTAAAATATATCGCCCTGAAGATAATCTCCCATACTTTCACTTACATCTGGAGTTATTGTTTCAGCTAAGCCGACGAAGAGTTTGTTTATCCTCAAATCCTTCATCTGCTTTAATGAAGTAACGGTCTCCGCTTTGAACGCAGGATTGAAAATTGCATCCACATTCGCTGCTGACAACTTAGATAAACCGACTTTGAAATCAGTACTCCCAGGGTCATATGGATTAACAATCGCATTATCACCAAACACCTCTTTAATCCCCTTAACGCACATATCTCCAAACTCAATATTTATTTTTAACACTCCAACTTTATTAATCCCCTTATTGTCTTTTAAGTACTCTGCAACTTCCCTACAACTTGTTTGATAATCTAAATATGTCTTAAAATTATTATCCCCTTCGCTTAGTGGAGAAATTGCTGCTGAATTATACAAATGAAACACATTCTTACCCTTAAGAAACGATGCAACTGAAATAGAGGCGGGGTTGAATTCACTGTAAATTACATAAACATGATCCACATTAACCAACTTTTGTGCAGCACTTAGGGCTACCTTAGGATCAAGCTGTCCATCCTCAACAATGAATGAAACATTAATATTTTCTTTCTTAAGCTCCGCTTCAGCTAATTTTATTCCAATTTTGGTTGATTCACCAAAATATGCAGAACCACCAGTCAGTGGAGTAATTATTCCAATCTTTATAGCATTTCCATTATTTTTATCAGATGAAACAAAAACCGTGATAATCAAAACCAACACTATAACCAAACCTATAATTAACGTATGTTTTTTCAGATAAATTATTATTTTATTGACAATGACGATATGTTATACTATGCTTGTGGAGTGGCAAACACCACCACAAACTATTTATAGTCTATTTAATAGTCATAGACAGAAAAACACTTATGTATAGCGATATATTAACCAAATTAGATTTAGCCAAAAACGAAGCAATTATCTATGAAACCCTATTAAAACACGGTAGATCTTCAGTTGGGTCAATTTCTGTATTCTCGCAAATCCACAGGAGAAATGTCTACGATTCTATTAATCGCTTAATAGAAAAGGGGTATGTTTTTGAAATAATTCAGAAGAAGGACAATAAATATGAAGCGGTTAACCCCCAAAAGCTAATGGAGGGTATAAAAGAAAAAGAAAATATTCTAAAAGAGATTATGCCGTCTTTAGAAAAGCTTTATAATACGACACCTGCCAATGAGGCAATCTATATTTATAAGGGTGTAGAGGGGTGGAAAAACTATTTAAATAATGTATTGGAAGTTGGGGAGGATTTATATACAATAAGTGGAAAAGGCGCCTGGGCAGACAAAAGACTTAAGCCTTTTCTTGATAACTTTTTAAAGGAGGCTAATAATAAGGGAATTAAGTTTTATACCCTTTACGACGAAGAAGGTGCTAATATTCCTCAAAAAGTATTGGATACCTCAACTAATCAACATAAATTTCTACCAAAAGGCTTTCCCAGCTCATCGTCTATAGATATTTTTGGCAATCATGTGGTTATATTCTCAAATATTATAAATGGCGAGATTGACGATAATGCTACCTTAACAGTAATAATCAATAAATCTGTAGCCGATAGCTTCAGAGTTTGGTTTAATATGATTTGGTCTTTGGTATAGCCTACCCCAATACCACCGCCAAAAGCGCCAAAGCTGCCGTCTCCGCCCTCAAGACATTCTGATTTATAGACACGGATTTGATTTTAGTGCTTTCAAACAAAGCTATTTCCTTCGGAGACCAGCCGCCTTCCGGACCAATCAGAAACACCAAATCCTTATATGTGTTCTTTTTACTTAAAATATCTTTAATATTTGTACCACCCATATTACACACAAAAACACCGACTTCCTTTGTCTTTGACTCCGATAATTCAGAAAGAGCCTCACTTAGTCGTTTAACAGGCGTAATAACAGGAACATCAGCCCTTCCACATTGCTCAGATGATTCAACTAATATTCTTTGAGAACGCTGCATGTTCAAATCTTTCTTGATTGTTCTCTCTGTAATAACAGGAACAATCTGTGTAACGCCAAGCTCTGTTGCCTTCTGAAGGACCAAATCAAAGTTGTCGTTTTTAATTAAAGACATTATTATTGTCACTTTAACCTTAGGTTTTTTAACTTTTGCTTGAGCTACAACCGTCTTTTCTGACGCCCCAGCCTTTTTCTTAGCCTCAAACCCCTCATCTTCAGCACTTTTGCTAACCTCCAACATCCTCAAAACCGCCTCCCCCGTATCCAATTTCTCAATAATACTCAAATAATCATTACCAGATCCATCAAAAAGAATCACCCTACTTCCCGCAAGATACCTAAAAACCTTCTTCCATTGATTTAGAATAGATTCATATTCAAAATACCTCAAAACCAACTTTTCCTTAGGGTTAATTTTATCTTTTATGAAGAATCGATGAAGTCTCATTATTTATTTTGTATTTAATCCAAATGACGCCCGCGCGAACATATTGGTTTGATTTTTATTAAAATTAGGGGTATTCTGTCTGTTATACAGAGACCCTGTCCCCGCGTAAAGATTGAGAACTTTTTCATAAATTCTCTAGTTTTTCTCACGAAAAACCAAAGAAATTCTGCAGAAAACTCAACACACCTTTAACTCAGTTATCCCCACTATTATATATAATACACTTTGAACATGTTAATTCCAACAGTTATAGAAAAATCACAATTTGGCGAGAGAGCGTACGACATATATTCAAGACTTCTCCGAGAAAATATTATTTTTCTTGGAGGTCAAATTGACGACAATGTGGCAAACATTGTTATCGCACAGCTTTTATTCCTACAAGCAGAAGATCCAAAAAAGGATATCTCTTTGTATATTAATTCACCTGGAGGATCAGTTTCTGCGACTCTTGCAATGATTGATACCATGAACTACATCAAAAATGACGTATCAACAATTTGTGTTGGTATAGCAGCATCCGGTGGCGCTATGGTTCTTGCGTGCGGGGCAAAAGGAAAAAGATACATACTGGATAATTCTGAAGTTATGATTCACCAACCAATTGGAGGAACAGAAGGACAAGCATCAGACATTGAAATTGCCGCAAAACACATCGTCAAAACAAAAGCAAAACTAGCAAAAATGATTTCAGATGCCTCAGGTCAACCAATTAAAAAAGTTGAGGTGGATATGGACAGAGACTTCTACATGTCCGCAGACGAAGCGAAGAAATACGGAATTATAGACAAAGTGTTATCTTAATAAAATAACTAAACTAAAATGAACATAGACCAAACAGACCTTGCGCTCATAATAATGGCGATAGGTATCGGTTTCGTCATCGGATATTTAATTAGAATTCTAGTTGCACTAAGTACAAGAAACTCTCTCGAGTTAAATGTAAAGAAGATTAAAACAATAGCAAAAGAAGAAGCTGTTTTAACAATCTCACACGCTCAAGAAGAAGCAAAGCATATTGTATCGAGCGCAAAAAAAGAGATTAGAGAAAAAGAAGAAAATATTCAAAAGAACGAAGATCGATTAATAAAAAAAGAGCAGACAATTGAAAACAGACAAACTGAATTAGAAAAAGAACTTAAAAAGATTGAAGATTCTATTGAAAAAAACTTAGCAAAGAGCACAGAGTTAATTGAGCGTGAAAAGTCAGTTGAGAAAATAGAAGCGGAAAAAAACATTGAAATACAACGTATTTCTAAGCTGACAGAAGAAGAAGCAAAAACTATTTTATTTAACAAGATAGAAAAAGAAGCGGAAGATGACTTGGTAAATAGAATAAATAAATTTGATTTATTTGCAGAAGATAAGCTTGAAGAAAAAGCAAAAGAAATATTAACAACAACAGTTCAACGTCTCGCATCATCGGTAAATGGAGAAATGTTTTCTTCAAACGTTGTAATCCCATCAGAAGATATTAAGGGGAAAATTATAGGAAAGGAAGGAAGAAATATTAAAACTTTTGAAAAAGAAACCGGTGTTGAAGTTTTGGTTGATGAAGGACAGGGATACATCATGCTTTCATGTTTTGATCCGATAAGAAGACAGATTGCAAAGATTGCGCTTGAGGCACTTGTTGCCGATGGAAGAATTCAACCAGCAAGAATTGAGAAGGAAGTTGAAATTGCAAAAGAGGCAATAATAAAAGAGACAAAGAAATTAGGAGATATGGCCTGTTATGAAACTGGAGTTATTGGACTCGATCCAAGAATCGCAACAATTCTAGGTAGACTTCAATATAGAACTAGTTACGGACAAAATGTTTTGCAACACTCAATAGAATGTGCGCACATCGCGGGAATGCTAGCAGAAGAATTAGGTGCCGATGTTGCAGTAGCCAAAGCTGGAGCATTACTTCATGACATAGGAAAAGCACTGGATCATGAAGTTAGTGGAAGTCATGTTGATATTGGAAAAAGGTTGCTAGAAAAATTTAATGTTGATAAAAAAATTATTCAAGCAATGCAATCTCATCACGATGAATATCCTTATGAGACACTAGAAGCAAGAATTGTTCAGACAGCCGATGCTCTCTCTGGTGGAAGACCTGGGGCAAGAAGTGACACACTAGAGAATTATATCAAGAGACTAAATGACTTGGAGGACATTGCAAATTCATTTGGTGGAGTAGACAAATCGTATGCACTTCAAGCTGGAAGAGAAATACGAGTCTTTGTGTCACCAGAGAGGGTGTCTGATTATGAAGCAAAAACTATGGCTAGAAATATAGCAATAAAGATAGAAAAAGAATTAAAATATCCCGGAGAAATTAAGATTACAGTCATTAGAGAAAACAAAATTACGGAAATAGCCAGGTAAATAAAGGTGGAAAACTCGATGTTTGACGAAAATATCAAAACGTGTCAAAACTTTTTTATCCCTTTTCAGCACTTGATTCAAAATATGGCTTAATATATAATCAATAGCAAGGTTATAGCGGTCGACAATTATAAAGAAACAATTACTTCGACAAATATGAATAAAGCAGCATTAGTTGATAAAGTAAATGAAGTACTAGGAACAACAAAAGTTCAAGCTGAGGAAGTTGTAAATGCTATCTTTGATAGCATCACAACATGCCTTAAGAAGGGCGAAGAAGTTTCAGTAGCTGGTTTCGGTATCTTTTCTGCAAAGAAGAGAGCCGCACGTTCTGCTCGTAACCCAAGAACAGGAGAAATCGTAAAGGTTGCAGCTATGAACGTTCCAAAGTTTAGAGCAGCAAAGGCTCTTAAGGAAGCGGTTAAATAATTCAAATAGATTCCACTTAACAAAGTGCCCCAGTGAAAGCTGGGGTGTTTTGTTGTCTTGTTTTTATAAATATACTATTTAACTAAAATAGCTTTTCCATCTACAATATTCCAAACTCCCGGTATTGCCTTAATATAATTGTTATTAGCGTCCTTAGACATATTCCCCACTACACCAGAATATTTACCTAGGCCACCTATATAATTAAGCAAACCACCCTCGTCTTGAGTACCAGCCACAATAATATTAAACATATCATATCCAAATGGAGCAGTTCTTATATTGAATCTTGTTTCCGGATATCTATTGATAAACTTATCTTTAAATGAAATATCATTAATAACTGCTTCTGTATACCACTTACCATTAAATTGTCGGAGCAAAATGAAAATGTCACCCCCAGCAAGATAGAAATGTCACCCCCCCCTCGGAAATACCAGTAAAATCTGGAATACTGAGGAATAATGAA